>Ga0206127_1000321_pt1 | contig 61373 bp, 55 predicted proteins | sample Helgoland_Spring_6_FD_148646 | JGI IMG/M metagenome (GOLD analysis project Ga0206127, IMG submission 148646) | Pelagic subsurface seawater microbial communities from Kabeltonne, Helgoland, North Sea - Helgoland_Spring_Bloom_20160419_1 | ecosystem: Environmental > Aquatic > Marine > Epipelagic ...
ACCGGATAAAATTGAAGAATGCACTTCAGATTATTATGAAAAAAAGATTGAAGTCAATAACTTTTTACCAAACCAAATACTCCTCAGTGAAAACAATTTTGATAAAGTCTGCATTAATATGGAGCACAGATTTGCAAACCATTTAACGATTAAACTGGAAGCACCTGATGGAAGCTCTGCAATCCTCTTATCCGATGAAAATGGAGCCGAAAATCCCGGTAATGGTATAAAGAATCCATTCATTAAATTAGGAATCCCAAACGATTCTGACAATATTGACTGTCAACCCGCAAATAACCCACCAGGTACAGGCATGCTCTACTGCTGGTCTCCATCACCTACCGACAGTACTTGGCATTACTTGGAAGACAATGGTGACCTTGGAAAGCCTGTAACCCCATCAGACATAGAACTAGAGACAAAAATTTATTCTGCTTACAACGGGAGCTTTGACAACCTAAAAGATACTCCTCTGAATGGAGAATGGACTCTAAAAGTAGACGACCTTTCTAAAGGTGGAAACGGATACATCTTTGAATGGTGGATACAATTCAAAGAAAATATAAGCCCATCAAATCTGATTTACAGGCCTCAAATCAATTCCTACGAATGGACTTCTACTGAAAACATGGACAGTATCATCCACTCAGAAAAAAAGATGCCGTTTAAATCCAACATACCTGGCACCTACAATTTTAAGCTGAGTTTAACGGATGGGTTTGGATGTAAATACGCTGGAGAAGATAGCGTATTGGTACCCACAAAACTTTTAGTTGAAACCGAAACAACAATTCCAGACAGTTGTGAAAATAGAATCGGATCTGTTCTCGTTGATGGTACAGGAGGAACTAAACCCTATAACTATTTCTGGAGCACGTTAGGGAAAACGGACTCAAGCGTTTCCTTTCTTAGAGCTGGAACATACCCATACACCATTACAGATGCAACCAACTGTAAGTATGATGGAGCAATTACAGTAGGGCAAAGAAGCAAAGATATAACTGCCGCATTTACCACTGAATTAGACACCTGCTCAAGCAAGCTCATTTTAAACAATGAAAGCACCAACTCTACCGATTTTATTTGGGATTTTGGCGGGGTAAAACAAGATTATAATCGTGATCTTTCGCTACCAAATCTGGGAGAAATTTACAATGTTCGACTCATAGCATCCAATGAACATTGTGCAGATACTGTTACTGACATCATAAACTTAACATCCACGGATGCCTACAGTAGAATTAAATTCCCGAATGTCTTCACTCCTAATGAAGATTTCGTTAACGATCTTTTATCTATCAATGGATTGAGAAGATGTGAATCTGGAACACTTAAAATTTACAACAAGTGGGGTGATGAAGTATACTACACCGTTTATCCGGGTGCTGAACCATGGAATGGTAAATATTTAGATAAAAATGTCGCGCAAGGGACTTACTTTTATGTCTTAAAACTAAATCATGCTGAGTTTAAAGGCGCTCTTTCTCTAATCAGGTGAGCCTGATTAGCATAAAAAAAAGTCGCTTAAATAGCGACCTTTTTTTTATTGTATGATTCTAAAAATTATGCATCAATATTGGCATACTTTGCATTTCGCTCTATAAAGTCTCTACGCGGTGGAACATCGTCACCCATCAACATAGAAAAGACATGATCCGCTTCTGCAGCACTATCTATGGTTACACGTCTAAGCGTTCTATTTTCAGGCTGCATGGTTGTATCCCATAATTGAGAAGCATTCATCTCACCAAGACCTTTATAACGCTGGATACCTACAGAAGAATCTTTCCCTTTACCCATATCTGCGATGTGCATATCTCGCTCATCATCATTCCAACAGTAACGTTGATCTTTCCCTTTTTTAACCAAATAAAGTGGCGGTGTAGCAATGTAAATATATCCATTTTCAACAAGGTCTTTCATGTACCTAAAGAAGAAGGTAAGAATCAGCGTTGAAATGTGAGAACCATCTACATCGGCATCACACATAATAACAATTTTGTGGTATCGAAGCTTTTCAATATTTAATGCCTTACTGTCCTCTTCGGTTCCAATGGAAACTCCTAAGGCCGTGAAGATGTTCTTAATTTCTTCATTGTCGAACACTTTGTGTTGCATTGCTTTTTCGACATTCAATATCTTTCCACGAAGAGGTAAAATAGCTTGGAAATTTCGATCACGGCCTTGCTTTGCCGTACCGCCGGCAGAGTCACCCTCTACCAAAAATATCTCACATTTTTCAGGATCTTTTTCGGAGCAGTCAGATAACTTCCCTGGCAAACCTGTGGAAGACATTACCGTTTTACGTTGAACCATTTCTCGAGCCTTTTTAGCTGCTTGTCGTGCTTTGGCTGCAAGAATAACCTTCAAGACAATCTGCTTGGCATCTTTTGGGTTTTCTTCAAGATAATTATTCAACATTTCACCCACCAACTGATCAACTGCCCCAGAAACTTCTGAATTCCCTAATTTAGTCTTCGTCTGACCTTCAAATTGAGGTTCCATTACTTTCACAGAGATAACTGCCGTCAATCCCTCACGGAAATCGTCTCCAGCTACGGTTACCTTTTCACGTTCTAACATACCTGACTTTTCAGCATACGACTTTAACGTACGAGTTAATGCCCGTCTGAAACCAGCCAAGTGTGTACCTCCTTCGTGAGTATTAATGTTATTTACGTATGAATGTAAATTCTCAGAATAAGAAGTATTGTAGCTCATAGCAACCTCTACAGGTATTGCATTCTTCTCCCCTTCCATGTACATCACGTTTTCAATCAAATTCTCACGTGTTGCATCTAAATACTCAACAAACTGACTCAAACCACCATCTGATAAGAAAGTCGCAGTGATGTCTTTACCTTCGTCATCTTGTTCGCGTTTATCCGTTATGGATAATGAAATCCCCTTATTTAGAAAGGATAGCTCTCGGATTCTCGACGCGAGAATGTCATACACATATTCTATGGTCGTGAAAATCGAATCATCGGGTCTAAACGTTACTATGGTACCTCTATCGTCCGTAGTACCGACTTCAAGAACCTCTGTTTGCGGAATACCTTTAGCGTATTCCTGAGTGAATACTTTACCATCTCTATGAACCTCAACCTTCAGGTAATTCGATAGGGCATTAACACAAGAGACACCTACACCATGGAGCCCACCAGAAACCTTATAAGAATCCTTATCGAACTTACCACCGGCATGCAATACAGTCATAACGACCTCTAAGGCAGACCTTCCTTCTTTTGGATGCATGGCAGTAGGGATTCCACGACCATCATCCTTAACCGTAACGGAGTTATCAACGTTAATAACGACATCAATATTTTTACAATGACCTGCTAAAGCTTCATCAATTGAATTGTCAATAACTTCGTAAACCAAATGATGTAAACCTTTCTGACCAACGTCTCCAATATACATGGCTGGACGCTTACGAACGGCCTCTAGACCTTCGAGTACTTGAATACTTCCAGCTGAATAATCTTGTCCTTTAATCTCTTCACTCATGAGTGTGTATTTTTATGTCAATTTTGACCTATAACAAATATAACAATTTAGCCCACTTAAGGTCTGATTTTAGAAGTCTAAAAACCTTGATTTTATCAACATTTTATCGATTAATTAACAATTCAAAAGAATCCAATACGCATAAAAAAAGGCCCCTAGATAGGAGCCTTTTTTGAATCAATGTGAACTGCGAATTATTCCGCTACAACTTCAAAAGCTACATCCACTACAACATTTCTGTGTAGACGTACTGAAGCATTGTATTTACCTAATGCCTTGACAGATCCACCTGTAATTGAAATGAATTTCTTTTCAATCGACTGACCTGCTTTATCAAAAGCGGCTGCGAGGTCAATAGTCGTTACTGAACCAAACAACTTGTGACCACCTTCTGCTACTTTTGCAGACAATTTCAATTCTAGAGCCTTGATAGCATCAGCAATCTTATTTGCATCTGCAACAATTTTTTGCTCTTTAAAGGCTCTTTGTTTTATATTCTCCGCCAACACTTTTTTGGCAGAATCTGTAGCTAACTTACCATACCCTTGTGGTATTAAGTAATTTCTTCCGTAACCGTTTTTAACACTAACGATGTCGTCTTTAAAACCTAAGTTTGCTACGTCTTGCGATAAAATAATTTCCATAGTACTTGGTTTTTTACTTCATTAAATCAGTTACGTAAGGTAAAACAGCAATGTGACGAGCTCGTTTTACGGCTTGAGATACTTTTCTTTGAAATTTCAAAGAAGTACCCGTGATACGACGAGGTAAAATTTTACCTTGTTCATTTAAAAATTTCGTCAAGAAGTCAGCATCTTTGTAATCGATGTACTTGATACCTGTCTTCTTAAAACGACAATATTTCTTCAACTTACCGGTATCTATAGACAACGGAGTAAGGAATCGAATTTCTGAGTTTGCTGCCATTACTTAGTCTCTTTAGAATTAGCGTTTAATCTTTCTCTTCTTTGACCTGCATAAGCGAGTGCATCTTTATCCAGAGCAACCGTTAAGAATCGCATTACGCGCTCATCTCTTTTTAAAAGAACCTCTAAACTAGAGGTTAGATCAGATGCTCCTTTGAATTCTACTAAAAAGTAAAATCCACTTTTCTTTTTCTGGATCGGGTAAGCGAGCTTTTTTAAGCCCCAGCTTTCCTCTGCTACAATTTCAGCTCCATTTGATTTCAAATGTGCTGTAAACTTGCTTACTGCTTCCTTTGTCTGTTCATCAGACAAAACGGGATTCAAAATGAAAACAGTTTCGTAGTTTTTCAACATGGTTATTTATTTAGTTTTTGTCCAAAATGGTCTGCAAAAGTAAGGAATTAATATCAAATTAAAAAGAATTCTAAAAAAGCAAAATGCGTGAACATAAAGAAGGTTTCTAAACAGCCTGAGTATGCTACTCGTGATGATAAGGCTCATTCCTCAAAATAGACATTGATCGATAAACTTGTTCGACGAAAAACAGACGAATCATTTGATGAGAAAAAGTCATTTTTGACAAGGAAACTTTCTCTTGAGCCTTTTGATAAATTGCGGAATCGAAACCATATGGACCTCCCACGACAAAGACCAATCGTTTTATCCCCGAGTTCATTTTTTGTTGTAAGTGATTTGCAAATTCTAAGGAACGAAACATCTTACCCTTCTCATCCAATAAGACGATATGGTCGCCTGCTTTTAACTTTCCCAAAATCAAATCCGACTCTTGTTTTTTTTGTTGCAACTCTGAAAGCGTCTTTCGATGTTTCAAATCCGGTATCTCTTCGTAATCAAAAGCTATGTAGTGCTTCAGACGATTCCGATATTTATCGACACCTTCTAAAATGTATTTGTCATCGGTTTTTCCGACAACTAAAAACAAAATCTTCATAGATATTCTTTAAAAAGTTACTTATTTTGCATGGATAACAAAGTAACATAATCTTATGATTAAAAAGGAGAAAGTACTTCCATTTATAACAGCAGCCTTAGACGAAGACATTCGCGAAGGAGATCATAGCTCATTAGCTTGTATCCCGAAAGATACAGAAGGAAGGGCTCAACTACTAATTAAAGAAGATGGAATCATTGCAGGAATCCATTTGGCTGAATGGATTTTCGAAATCGTTGATCCAAAAATCAAAATGCTAAACCGAATTCAGGATGGCGATCAAGTGAGAAAAGGAGCTATTGCTTTCACCGTTGAAGGCCCCTCAACTTCTTTGCTAACGGCAGAGAGGCTTGTGTTAAATTGCATGCAAAGAATGAGTGCTATTGCGACGAAAACAAGGGACTATATGAAACTTATTGAGGGGACTAAAACAACTATTTTAGACACCCGAAAGACCACTCCAGGCATGCGAATTATTGAAAAATGGGCCGTCAGAATTGGTGGCGGCGCTAACCACAGGTTTGGATTGTACGATATGATTATGCTGAAAGATAATCACATTGATTTTGCAGGTGGGATCCCTAAAGCCATCACAAAAGTTAAGAAATATTTGAAAAATAAGAACCTTGACCTACGAATTGAGGTGGAAGCAAGGAACATTTCAGAGGTTAAGGAAATTGTATCTTTAGGCGGTATTCATAGGATCATGCTTGACAATTTCACCCCGAGTGAAACAAAGGAAGCTGTTCAATTTATTAATGGCACATTCGAAACAGAGTCATCTGGTGGAATAACTAGCGATACAATAAGAGCATATGCTGAATGCGGGGTAGATTTCATCTCTGTAGGAGCACTCACGCACTCGATAAACAATATGGATTTGAGCTTAAAAGCCTATTAAATAAATAATAACTAATTAAATAATTTATGAAGTTTAAAAATATATCGAACAAAATCATCATGCCCGGCTTTCAAGGGCAGTCTTTGTATGACGTTTCCATGTTTTTCTACAAAGGACTCGTCGAAGGAGCGCTGACCACTCGAGCATCAGCACTTGCTTTCAATTTCTTTTTGGCTCTATTCCCCTCAATCATCGTCATATTTACCCTCATCCCATTCGTGCCGATTGAGGGTTTTCAAGAACAACTTTTCACATCTATTAGCGACATTCTTCCCCCACACACATTTGAAGCAACAAAGTCTATTCTTGATGACATCATCAACCACCAGCACGGAAGCCTACTCTCATTGACTTTCATATTAACCTTTTACTTTTCTACAAACGGTGTAAACACCATGATCACCTGCTTTAATGCCACGTATCACTTAAAAGATAAACGATCATGGATACAGTTAAAGGTCCTATCAATTGTGCTTACGTTTGTTCTAGCCCTCTTATTTATTCTTACAATCACACTCCAGATATTTTCGCTTGAATTCCTTCATAGCCTGATTGATGAACAGTACCTAGAACTTTATGTAATAGAATTAATTAATTACAGCAAGTGGCTCATTTTTGTACTTTTACTGTTTGTGAGTATCAGCATCCTTTATTACTATGGTCCTGCTGACAAAAGTGGATGGAGATTTTTATCTGCAGGTTCAATTACTGCGACTACTTTAAGCGTTATTACGTCTTTAGGGTTTAGCTATTATGTCAATAATTTCGCCCAATACAACCAGCTTTATGGATCTATTGGTACCTTGTTGGTCATCCTATTATGGATGTACTTTAATTCGATTATTTTGTTGTTAGGCTTTGAATTGAATGCCAGTATTATAAGTGCTAAAGAAAAACAATTAAAATAAGATCTGGTGATCAGAACTCCCGACTACGAATAAAGTTCTACCAAACAATCAACAGCATAATCAACCTCCTCTTTGGTGTTAAATCTAGAGAACGAAAAACGAATGGTCGGACGAGCCTCTGGCGCATCAATGCCTTGCAATACATGTGAACCTGTACTCGCACCTGAAGTACACGCAGAACCCCCAGAGCATGCTACGCCCATAATATCCATATTGAAAACCAACATCGATGCAATGTCTGTAGGGGGTAAAGAAACACTAAGCACAGTATACAAACTTCGGGTTAAGTGCTCAGAATCAGCATTGTAAGAAACATTAGGAATGCTCTGGTTTAAACGTTCAATCATATGCAACTTCAACCCCGTAATATATTCCTTGTGGGCATTCACATCTGACAAAGCAACATCCATGGCCATAGATAGTCCAACAATTCCATAAACATTCTCGGTTCCGCCTCGCATATTGCGTTCTTGTGCACCACCATGAATTAGGGGATTGATTTTAACTTTACTGTTTACATATAAAAAACCAACGCCCTTGGGACCATGAAACTTATGTGCGGAACAAGCCATAAAATGAACCTTATCAATCACTTCCATGTCAAATCGGTAATGTGCCATTGTCTGAACGGTATCGGAATGAAATACAGCTCCATGCTTTTCACAAATTTCGGAAACACGCTCTAAGGACAGTAAATTCCCAACTTCATTATTAGCATGCATCAGTGAGACAAGAGTCTTCGGACTGATCGACAAGATTTGATCTAAATGCTGAAGATCCACATGCCCCATTTCATCCAAATGAACGTAAGTTACCTCGACCAGACCCTCTCTTTTCAATTGATCAATGGTGTGACCTACGGCATGGTGTTCAATGGAACTTGTGATGATGTGCTTTACGCCTAAATCTCGTACAGAAGATTGAATCGCCATGTTATCTGCTTCCGTACCTCCAGAGGTGAAGAAGATTTCCCCGGGACTGCAATTTAAGTGTCTCGCAACATTTTTTCTTGCACGCTCAATCACTGACTTTACTTTTCGACCGTGAGAATGCGTCGAAGATGGATTTCCAAAACCATCCTTCAAAACAGGAATCATTGCCTCAAAAACCAAAGGATCTATGGGCGTTGTGGCGGCATTATCTAGATATACTTTCATTATAAATGGCTCGTTTTCTCACATTCGTATTGCATCCGAAATTATGTAATCAAATAACGATTAAAAAATCATTTTTCATCAATAAAGCTCACCAATTTCTCGTATAAAACGACTCGCCAAAGCACCCGCTTTTTGAGAACTTACACTTTCTGTGTAAATTCGAATAATCGGTTCCGTATTTGATTTGCGCAAATGAACCCACTCTTCATTAAAATTAATCTTAACACCATCGGTACAATCAACATCCTCATGAGAATACTTTTTTGCCATTGACGCCAGAAGACTATCAACGTCTAGTTCTGGTGTTAATTCAATTTTGTTCTTCGACATGTAGTAATTTTTATACTTTTTCCTTAAGTCGGAACAAGTTAGTTTTGACTGAGCTAAGTGTGTCAAGAACAATGCCACACCAACCAATGAGTCTCGGCCATAATGGAGTTCTGGGTAAATAATCCCCCCATTCCCTTCTCCGCCAATCGGAGCTTCAACTTCTTTCATCTTCTCAACCACATTGACCTCACCTACTGCTGAAGCATAATAACGAACTCCATGAGTTTCACTCACATCACGAAGGGCTCGTGTTGAAGATAAATTGGATACCGTGTTCCCTTTTTTGGACTTCAAAACATGATCGGCTACAGCCACAAGAGTATATTCCTCACCAAACAAAGAACCATCCTCTGATACAATCGCCAGTCGATCAACGTCGGGATCTACAACAAAACCAAGGTCTGATTTTGTCTCAACAACCTTAGCACACAAATCGCTTAAATGCTCTGGTAGGGGCTCTGGATTATGAGGGAAATGCCCATTTGGCTCGCAGTACAATTCAACGACATCAACGCCCATTTCGCGTAATAATGCTGGCAAATAAATTCCACCTGTAGAATTCACAGCATCAACAACTACTTTGAAATTTGAAGACTTCACCAATTCAACATCAACAGTAGAAAGGTTTAATACAGCGTTAATATGTTCATTCAAGTAATCTTTCTTAACAACGCCTCCTAGCTCATCAACCTCCGCGTAATCAAACGATTCTTCAGCAGCAATTTTCAATATCTCTGCACCATCTTCAGCGGAAATAAACTCTCCTTTTTCATTGAGTAGCTTTAATGCATTCCATTGCTTTGGATTGTGACTCGCAGTTAATATAATCCCACCCGAGGCATTTTCCTTAGGAACCGCAACCTCCACCGTAGGCGTCGTACTTAAGCCTAAGTCAATGACATCGATACCTAAAGACTGTAAGCTTGTCTGCACCAAACCTTGGATGATCGCTCCTGAAATCCGTGCATCTCTACCTACAACAACTTTAAGAGAGCCTTGAGTTCTAGCCCTCAACCACATGCCATAAGCAGAACTAAACTTAACCACATCCAATGGCGTTAAATTATCTCCTGGCGAACCGCCAATTGTACCTCGTATCCCGGAGATGGATTTAATCAATGTCATACACTATCTTTTTTTTTGCTAAGATACACTGATGCCGTTGGGGAAATCATCGAAACGGATAAAGAAACTAACATACCCTAGTGAATAGCTTTGATCCAGCACCACCAAGTTAACTGATTTGTGAATTTATTTGTGAATAAGTTCAGGTTTAAAGCGTTAAAAGAAGACTTAAATGGAGTAGTTTTAAAATGTATAATTGTAATTTTGCAAACAGTTTACAAACCTTCTATGGATCATAAATCTTGGGGAAATAAAAAGAGCATTTCGCAACTCATAGAACGCTATGAGAACATGCTGAATGGCCACACACAATTGTTTTTTGATTCTCACGAATTTGAAGACATTGCTGATCACTACATCGACAAAGGTCTTCTGGGTGAAGCAATGGGAAGTATGGATCTTGCGTTTAAGCAGTACCCGTTTTCAGCGAATTTCCTCATTAAAAAAGGTCAAATCCTAACCATACTAGAACGATTGCCTGAAGCAGAAAAAGTATTGGAAAGGGCTGAGTCACTAGAACCTAGCAATCCCGACCTTCACATCGCTAAAGGTAGCATTTTGTCAAAAAAAAGAAAGCACCAACAGGCTCTCAAACATTTCCAAAAAGCGCAAACATTATCAGAAAATGTAATGGACGTTTTCCCTTTTATTGCATTTGAATACCAGTGCTTAGGAAAATTTAATGATGCAATCAAATACTTAAGTTCATTCCTAGAGGAAGAACCCGAAGATGATATTGCTATTTTCAACATCGCCTATTGTTTTGAACGCACAGATTCCTACAACGAGGCCATTGATTTTTTTAAAAAGCTTACAGAGAAAGCTCCCTATTGTGAAATCATTTGGTACCAACTAGGCTTATTCCTCAACAAAACAAAAGATTACAATCAAGCAGTTTGGGCGCTAGAGTACGCGATTCTTATCGACGAGTGTTTTACAGCCGGCTACCATGAAAAAGCCCGCAGTTTATCTCATTTAGGAAAAACAAAAGAGGCCATAGAAACCTATATGCTCACGTTTGCTTTTGAGGAACCTACCGGCTTCACTTATCTGAAAATTGGACTTTGCTACAAAGAACTTAAGCAGTATAAACAAGCGGTACGTTATTTAACGAAAGCCTGTCATGAAGACCCTCAACTGTCTGAAGCTTGGCTAGAGATTGGGTTATGCCATGATGCCTCAGGATCTTCAGAAGAAGGTTTGCACTACATAAAGAAAGCCATTAATCTGAACCCTGACGACCTAGAATACCTCTACATTCAAACAAAAACATACAAAAAGGTTGGCCTGTATGCTGAAGCTGATCTGGGCTATCAAAAACTAATTGAATTGGGATGTAACTCTCCAGCTCTTTGGATGGAATATGCTCAATTGATGAGAGAGTTGAATGAAACAAAAGATGCGATCACGCTTTTAAAGCAAGGGTTACAGAAACACAAAAATCATGTGAACCTACTCTTTAGATTGGGTGCATACCTTTTTCTTGAAGGAGAAGAAGAGCAGGCATCTAAATACTTACAAAAAGCAAATGCAATTCAGCCTGATTCAAAAAACGACCTCTTTGAACACATTCCTGATCTTGAAAAAAATACAAGTTTCAAAAAACTACTAAAATAATACGAATGAATTTCAATTTACCCCACATACCTCTACGCACTGAAACTCCCAGATCAGAAGGACTTACCATGGTCATGGATAAAGGACTAAGCATTAGAGAGGCTGAAGACATGCTATCAGTGTCCTCAAAATATATTGATTTAATTAAACTAGGATTTGGAACTGCTTATTTAGAAGAAAATCTAAAAGAGAAAATAAAGCTTTACAAGAATGCAGGACACAAAGTATACTTTGGCGGCACACTTTTTGAAGCTTTTATTGCCAGAGATATGTTTCAGGAATACATAGACTTGATTGAGCGGTATGAATTAGATACAATAGAAATATCTGATGGATGCATTACCATGGATCATGAAAAAAAATGTGAATACATCAATATTGTATCCCAAAGCACAACCGTATTGTCAGAAATAGGCGCCAAGAGCGCTGATATTTTGATCCCACCGTACAAGTGGATTCAAATGATGGAGAAAGAACTTAGTGCTGGATCTTGGAAAGTCATTGCAGAAGCTCGTGAAGGTGGAAATGTAGGAATATGCAGAGATACAGGTGAAGTTCGATCGGATCTTATTGAAGAAATTTTGACAGAAATTCCGAAGGATAAGATTCTTTGGGAAGCCCCTCAAAAATCACAACAAGTTTGGTTTATCAAACTTATGGGGGCTAACGTAAATCTCGGAAATATTGCTCCAAACGAAGTCATGCCTCTAGAATGCTTACGTTTAGGTTTAAGAGGTGATACCTTTTTTGATTTTTTACCCAAGAAATAATGAAGTTTATTGATTCAAATGAGCTGAGAAAGAAGTTGAAGAATAAAGAAAATATTCAGCTCATAGACATTCGAGAACCCTACGAATATGAGGACGGTGCTTTGTGCAATGAAAACATTCCTCTGGACAAGATGATGGCCTCTACAGATCGTATTACACGAGATAAACCTGTGATTATATACTGTCGAACTAGCCGACGATCTACAGCCATCACATACATGCTAGAGAAAAAATACAAATTCACCAACCTCTATTTTTTAAAAGGAGGCTACAGCGACTACATAAAAAATGAAAACTCGTAAGCGATTTGAACTAGTGAATCTTTGGGTCATTTTAAAAGGGTTTGCCATGGGCGCCGCTAATGTCATTCCTGGTGTTTCTGGAGGGACCATAGCACTGGTAACAGGAATTTATGAAGATCTAATCAATGCTCTAAAGTCCTTTGACAAAAAAGCCTTACAACTCTTACTAAAAGGCAATATCAAAGAATTATCAAATCACATCAACGCTAAATTTTTATTTGCACTGATGTTTGGAGTCTTACTAAGCATTTTTAGTCTTGCAAAAGCTTTTGCTTATCTTCTAGTGGAACATCCAACACAAATATGGGCCTTCTTTTTTGGTCTCGTTCTGGCATCCGTATATTACGTAGGCAAAACCGTTGAATCCTGGAGTGTAGTAAACCGATGCTTTTTCTTACTAGGAACACTCATCGCACTTTTAATCTCCTTTACCAACCCAGCTCCAACTGCCAATGGGAATTACCTCTTCGTATTTTTTTGCGGCATCATCGGCATCAGTGGAATGCTATTACCTGGTTTATCCGGATCCTACATCCTCATGCTGCTAGGGAACTACAAACTTCTTATGGTTGATTCCATCAACACGCTATCGAGTAGTCTCAAATCAATACTCTCAGGAGATCTTTCTTTCCTGAAAAATACAGAACATGTAACAAGTCTTATACATTTTAGCATTTTTTTACTAGGGTCTGTATTTGGTTTGCTTGTATTTTCCAAAGTTATTGCTTGGATTTTCCAACGGTATAAGAACAGTACGATTTCAATCCTAACGGGTTTTGTCTTTGGGTCATTAGCAATTATATGGCCATGGAAGAATGAAGTTCGTGATCCTAACATACTGGATCGCCATGGAAATGAAATGATTGTTGGTTATGAAAGGTTTATCCCTGAACAACTCGATAAAACCACCTTAACCACACTTGTTTGTATGATTTTAGGAGTGGCCTGTATTTGGGCAGTAGAAAAATTGGCTGAAAAACAAAACAAATGAAAAAATTTGGACTCATCGGGAAGACATTAGGTCACTCTTTTTCAAAATCTTTTTTTGAAGAAAAATTTGAAAAAGAAGAAATTAAAAATGCTTCTTACAACAACTTTCCATTGGAAACTGTTGATGAATTCAAAACACTCATCAAAGAGCATTCTTTTTATGGGATGAATGTCACCATCCCTTATAAGGTATCGATCATTCCAATGCTGGATGAATTGTCTGAAGAAGTTAAAGCTATTGGTGCTGTAAACACCATCCAATTTACCCAGGGCAAGTTAGTTGGCTACAACACAGATTACATCGGGTTTCACAATTCCTTGAAACCCTTCCTTGAAAACACCATGGAGAAAGCTTTGATTCTGGGTACCGGTGGGGCCTCCAAGGCGGTTGTGTATGCTCTTGAGAAAATTGGTGTTTCTTGCACCTGTGTATCTAGAAATCCTATAGGGACTCAGTTAAACTATGAGGATCTTAATGAATTTGTGATTAAACACCACCTACTCATCATCAACACCACACCACTAGGAACAAGTCCAAATATAGACCAATGCCCTGACATCCCTTATCAATTCATAGGTGACAAACATTTACTCATGGATTTGGTCTACAATCCTTCCGAAACTCTTTTCTTGAAAAAAGGAAAACACAAAGGGGCAAATATTCTAAACGGAAAATCCATGCTCATTCATCAAGCTGAAGAAGCTTGGAAAATATGGCATACTTACTGATATTCTTTGCGTAAAATCTCAATGTCATTTTTGAGTCGCTCCATTTCATTAACGAGTGTGCCATCATAGTAACCCCGAATTCTTTGTTGCTTATCCATCAACATAAAATTTTCCGTGTGCACAAAATCTCTTTCCCCACCATCACCCTCAGTCAGCACAGCAAAATATGATTTTCGTGCAAGTGAATAAATCTCTTTTTTAGAACCCGTGAGTAGCACCCACTTATCAGAATCAATCTCGTACTTGTCTGCATAAGCTTTTAAAACCTCAATAGAATCCATTTCAGGATAGACGGTATGAGAAACAAACATAACATCTTCATCATCCATGTAATAATCGTGTAATCCTTTCATTTGAGTTGTCATTTTCGGACAAATGTTACCACATGTAGTGAAAAAGAAATCAGTGACGTATATTTTACCATCAACATCATCAAGTCGAAACGTATCACCATTTTGGCTGTACAATTCAAATTCAGAGACACGATGACCTTTGTTATTCAACTCAACGGATTCATCAACCAATTTAGGGTTGACATCTGCCGGCTGGTAAATTTTTAATTTTGGATCCTTTTTCAACTGAGGATAAACAAATAAAAAGCCGATTGAGATGATGAAGGATACAATCAACATTCTAATTTTTAATCTAGGTACTGAGCTCATAAGTCATTTTTCACAAATTTATGGATAAAAAAGTGCTGTTGAAAGGAGCTCAATAATTATTTCAAAAATTGATTTGCAGGGCTTTTGGATTTTACGCCCTCTGCATAATCATAAAACCCTTCTCCAGCTTTAACACCCAACTTACCGGCGGCAACCATATTAACCAACAAAGCACAAGGAGCGTATTTGGCTTGTCCAAAACCCTCTTGGAGTACCTGAAGAATAGAAAGGCATACATCTAAACCTATAAAGTCTGCAAGATGCAGAGGCCCCATTGGATGAGACATTCCTAATTGCATTACAGAATCGATTTCTGATACGCCTGCTACTCCTTCGTGTAAAGTATAAATGGCCTCATTTATCATGGGCATTAGAATACGATTGGCAACAAAACCGGGATAATCCTGAACTTCAACAGGTGTTTTTTGTAAATCTTCAGCGCATTTCATCACCTTTTCAGCAACCTCATCAGTCGTTTCGTAACCCCGAATTACTTCAACCAGTTTCATTACGGGCACAGGATTCATAAAATGCATTCCAATCACTTGTCCAGCACGATTCGTTGCAGCTGCAATTTTTGTAATGGATATCGATGAGGTATTGGAAGCCAAAATAACGTGATCCTCACATACTTCATCCAATTGAGAAAAAAGCCTCCTTTTAACGCCTATGTCTTCAGTGGCTGCTTCAATGACCAAATCTACACCAACCACACCCATGTCGAGGCTATCAAATGTTGATATATTCGCTAATGTAGATTGCATCGCTTCGACACTTATCTTTTCGCGATCAACCATTCGATTTAAATTCTTCTCAATGGTTTTCAGCCCACATTTAAGAGAATCCTCAGAAACATCAATCAAGGATACTTGACAACCATTTTGAGCGAAAGCATGTGCAATTCCATTTCCCATGGTTCCCGCACCAATTATAGCAATCTTTTTCATCATATTATTTTCCTCTTCCTTGAAAGACTATTTTAAAGGTGTAAATCAAAACTTTCATATCATTAAATATAGACATGTTTTCTATATAAATGATGTCATATCGCAAACGTTCAATCATTTCATCTACGCTACTCGCATAACCATACCGAACCATACCCCATGATGTAATGCCAGGTTTTACTTTACGAATATGCTTATAGTGAGCAGCCCGATTAAGAATTTGATTCGCATAAAATACTCTTTCTGGGCGAGGACCAACCATCGACATATCGCCAAGTAAGACATTGAAAAACTGAGGCAGTTCGTCAATTCTATAACGGCGCATGAATCTCCCTAATTTTGTTACTCTTGAATCTCCATCTCCCGACAATTGTGGTCCTTGCTTTTCTGCATCTACAAACATCGATCTAAACTTGATGATATTAAATAATTTACCATTGATTCCGACACGTTCTTGATAAAAGAATACAGGACCCTGAGAATCAATTTTTATGAGCACAATAATCAATAAATAAAAAGGCGTCAAAAGAAAAAGAGCTATCAGAGAAATCAACACATCAATAAATCTCTTGAGCGTCAGTTGCCACAAAGACATGAATTGGTGCTTAATTTCTACAAGAGGGACTTCAAACATTGATTTCATTTTAACCTTACCAGCTAGGATGTCATAATTATTTGGTTTGACCTTAATTAAGACATCCATATCCTCTAAGTCATTAATGATTTCTTCCAATATATGGTTTTGTTCAGAACGCTCGATGGCAATCAGAACCTCTTCGATTTCATGCGCATCTATAATAACACGAAGATCTTTGTATGAACCCAAATAAGGCGTGTGTAATTTTAGTTTATGACCATCAACATCCATACCATTTGCGAACCCAACGATTAAATTACCGCCCGACTTGAAACTTTTTGTAAGATTGTTGTACATAGACACAGCACTATCTCCACCTCCAACAATTAATGTTTTAAAACCAATCTCTCGTCGGTGGATTCTTCGAATTGTATGTGTCGTAATGACCAACCTAAATACAGAAGTAATCGTAAAATGAAGGGCAAACAACGATAATATTGCCGTGTAATAATTCCTATAGGTAGGAATCACATCATCCAATAAAGCAACAAAGAAAACCACCAAAACTCCCGCGAAAGTTTGCACGAAAGTTTTACTAATTTCAGTGAGTCTAGACCTGCGATAAATATCCTTGTATTGCCCCATAAACACATACAGTAAAACCCAAAAGATTGTTATCGTAACAACCCCTAATCTAAACCGATCATCATTAAGAATCGTATCCTCCAAGTAAAAATCCTGGGACTCAAACACAATTTTCCTGTATGCATAAAACAAGAACCAAGCTAAGGCAGATGCACAAGCATCTACCATCAAGTACTTTAAAACTTGTATTTTTTTATTCATTATTTATGTGAAGCCATTTAATATTGTCAAAATGAAAAGATGCTGTTTCTGAAGTATCAGACATATGTGCTCTTATATAAATCCCAAATTCATCTGATGAATTCGCTAAAACCACTTGGTTCGTCATGTGAACATAAATTTTATTCCAATCAATACTGGGGTTAACTTGAAGGGATTCATATCTTCTCAGAAAATCAGATGCTGGAGATTTGACAACGAGTCCAACTTTAAAAGACTGATCGCATCTATAATTCAACTCCAACATGGTTGGTTTGTATAGTTTATCTAAGGACACCAACTCAGAGCTAAGCATTTCGAAAAAGGGATTTTCTGCATCTAAAGTCACTACCAAACTCGAATTATCACCTTCTAAAAAAACCTCTGAATTTATCATTACATCGCTGGAGTCTTCCCCAAGAGAAAGCACCAAAGCTGCTTCATCATCTTCATAGTCCTCAATCATCAAAAATTCAGTTTCCGCAGAATAATATGTCGTGGCATTTACCGATACAACCTGGTCTCTGTATAGATGAATACGATTTGTATCCAAGGAGGGCGTATTTGGTTCGATAGAATTTAACACACAAACTCCTAAAAAAGGATTGCGAATACGAGTCGCAGAAATACCATTAGCCTTAATTCCCGGATAAATAGTGAAATCATGAAAACCCTCAGCTAAAATAGGAATCGTCGCCGGAAGTTCAAACACCCCCAAAAATTGTCCATCCATATTAACCCAAGCATCCGTTATCTTATGAGAGTCAGTTCCTTGAAAAACTTCTGTTTGAAGATTGATTGAAGAAATATGTAAATAAGAAGGCCGTTCTGCATTAAACTGCTCTTTTGAGCAGTTGCTAAAAATCAAAAGCATCAAGGTGAAAGCCAACATGGCTTTAGTTCTTACAAAATATTTAAACCATTCTCTCATTATTATCAATGACATATTGTACACCCGTGTAAATCGCAACACTCAACTAACGTTATCGAAAACTACATATTGTAGATGATAACAAATGTATGCAATTCCAATGGCAACGCCTTTCGTTTTAGGAACCTTATCTAGCAAAACCACGAACTGATAAATCTACATCGTATAAAAATTGACGCTTAAAAAACTCCCAAGAAATGCAGATGACTAAAAAAACCGACTGACGATAAAGCTCTGTTTTATTTTTGTTCACAAGATACATTTTAATAGATTCGCCAAGATGAATTTATCAGACAGCATAAGGCTCCAAGGCAGAAGAAAAAAACTCATACAAGAGCTAAGCACCATGGGTGTTGAATCAAAAAAAGTATTGGGCGCGATGCTTAAAGTGCCTCGTCACTTCTTCCTAGACTCTTCTTTCGAAGACTTTGCGTATCAAAATAAAGCTTTCCCTATTGGTGAGGAACAAACGATATCCCATCCTTATACGGTTGCGTTTCAATCTGAAATGCTGGATATCAAAATAGGTGATAAGATTCTTGAAATTGGTACTGGGTGTGGCTACCAAACAGCTGTACTCTATCACTTAGGAGCAAGCGTCTATTCTATCGAGAGGCAACACGCTCTGCATCACAAAGCAAAATTAATTCTCAATAAAATGAGAATTAAAGCCCACTTACATTATGGCGACGGATATCTTGGTCTCCCAGCTAAAGCACCCTTTGATAAAATCATTGTAACAGCGGGCGCTCCCGAAATCCCCCAAGAACTGTTTAAACAACTAACGATAGGAGGTCTGATGATGATTCCTTTGGGTTCCGAAGAACAAATAATGACACTCGTTGTAAAAACCAATGAAAAAGAGTTCGAAAAAGTGGAATTTGACAACTTTAATCAGCGCCATTTTCGCTTTGTTCCCATGCTAAAAAACAAACAGTGAGTAGCGTATTTGACAAAATTCAGTAATTTTCAAATTAACAAAACAGAACAAATAGTCATAAACGCCTGTATAATCACCTCGACTAAAGGGTTGCTAACATACCCTTAAAACCTTACTACAACTAACCAAAACACCCTTTTCAACACCAAAATGTTGATAAGGTGAATCGTTTGCACGACTACGACCACAAATTTTACTGAAATTGTAATCAGAAAAAAAAACAAACTTTAACTTAAATTCATTTATCATGAAAAAGACAATTCTATTTTTGTTCTTAGCTTGCACTTTTGGTGTGAATGCACAAGACTTTAGTTTTGGAGCAGACGTTCAATCTCGTTACGTATGGAGAGGAGCGCAATTAGGTGGTGAAAGCGCAAGCTTACAACCAAGCGTTGAATACACAAACGGTAAATTGGCCGTAGGTGCATGGAGTGCTTACTCTTTAGGTGGTACCAACAGCGCTCAAGAAGTGGATCTTTACATTTCTTACGCAATAACAGATGCAATTTCTGTATCGGTTACGGATTACTACTTCCCTAACGCTGGTCAAGCTGGTCAAGATTACTTAGATCTTGATGCTGACCACACAGGTCACCTGTATGAAGCTGCAGTAAGCGTAGCTGTAACAGATGCCATATCATTAATGGCGGCTAGCAATGTTGGCGGAACTAACGAAGGAGAAACCTACATTGAAGCGAGCTATGCTGCAGACCAGTTCTCATTATTTGTAGGTGGTGTAATGGGTGACGATGACGGATTCTACGGAACAGATGGTGATGGCCTTGTAAACGTTGGAATCAGCTTAGAAAGAGACATTCAATTGAGCAGCACTTACAGTTTACCAGTAAACTCTTCATTGATTGTTAACCCAGATGCTGGAAACGTATTCCTAACCTTTGGTTTCTCACTATAATCAATACCGATTGTTACAACATAAAAAAAAGGGAGCTTGGCTCCCTTTTTTTTATGTCTTTACTTTACTTGTATTGCTTTAATGCACGATCCATTTGTCGCTGATCATCCTTCTGCTTGAGATCTTCCCTCTTATCGTGTAACTTCTTCCCTCTACCCAGTGAAATTTCAATTTTCGCCCATCCTTTTGCATTGATGTATAACTTCAACGGAACAAGTGTTACACCCACATCTTGTAATGATGATTCTATTTTCGAGATTTCTTTCTTATTCAATAAAAGTTTTCTAATACGTTTGGGTTCATGATTCATGTAAGAACCATAACTATACTCTGCAATGTACAGACCCGTGACCCAAACCTCTTGATCTTGCACATAGCAAAAAGCCTCAGCCAAATTAGCATTACCTTCTCGTAATGATTTAATCTCTGTTCCTTGCAACTGCATACCCGCAGTAAATACATCCAACAATTCATATTCAAATCTTGCTTTTCGATTGGATATGGAAATGGATTGATTTTTTATTTTCTTAGCCATTACTTTCTATTTTTTCTCCATTGAGATTCTACGGATGCATTTACAATCATCGAAGCAGTGCTATGATCATTTATTAATTTCGCAGCAAACCATGCAGCAACTTCTTTCTCTTCTTTAGATGCGGAGGGAATTGATTTCCCCGTAAAATACTTACTCAAGAAATGTGTATCAAAATCACCAGAAACAAATGCGGGATGATCCATGACAAAAGCTCCAAAAGGCAACGTTGTAGATACTCCAACTACCTGATAATCAGATATAGCGCGACGCATTCTATCAATAGACTCCTTTCGATTCTCTCCGTAGGTAATTAATTTTGAAATCATTGGATCATAATGTATCGGAACCTCCATACCCTCTTCAAAACCATCATCAACTCGAACACCAATGCCACCGGGTCTTTTGTAACTTTTTAAAACCCCAACATCGGGCATGAAATCATGATGCGGATCTTCAGCATATACCCGCACCTCTATAGCATGACCGGATATCTTTAAATCATTCTGACTAAAAGCCAATCGCTCTCCCCTTCCAATACGAATTTGTTGCTTTACCAAATCAACACCCGTAATCATTTCTGTAACGGGGTGTTCAACTTGTAAACGGGTATTCATCTCTAAAAAGTAAAATTTTTTATCTTCATCAAGTAAAAACTCAACGGTTCCAGCACCCACATAACCGCATGATTTAGCAACATTTATGGCACATTGTCCCATTTCGTTACGCAAATCTTCTGAGAGTACTGAAGACGGTGCTTCTTCCACAACCTTTTGATGCCTGCGCTGAATGGAGCATTCACGTTCAAATAAGTGAACCACATTTCCGTGCTTATCGGCTAAAATTTGAATCTCTATGTGACGTGGTGATGCAATATACTTTTCAATAAAAACAGCGCCATTTCCAAAAGCTGAAACGGCCTCACTAACGGCCAATTTCATTTGAATCTCAAAATCATCTTCGCGATTCACAATTCGCATACCTTTCCCTCCTCCTCCAGCAGAAGCTTTGATTAAAATAGGGAACCCTATTTCCTTGGCACGTTTTTTTGCTTCAGGAACATTCTGGATAGCTTCATCTGTCCCAGGAACCATGGGTATGTCGTAAGCTTTCACCAAGGCTTTCGCAGATAATTTATCACCCATAAGAGCAATTGCTTCAGGTGATGGGCCAATAAATTCAATACCCGCCTCGAGGACCAACTGTGCAAATTCTGGATTCTCAGAGAGAAAACCATAACCCGGATGAATGCCATCAACATTTAGATCCAGAGCTATAGAAATAATTTTAGAACCTAGCAAGTAGGATTCACTAGAAGGAGCTGGACCTATACATACAGCTTCATCTGCATACTTGACATGCGGTGCACATCGATCTACCTCTGAGAAAATCGCAACGGTTTTAACGCCCATCTCCTTTGCCGAACGCATAACACGCAAAGCTATCTCTCCTCTATTTGCAACTAGTATTTTTTTCATAGCTCACATTATATACGCAAAATACAAAATATTTAAACCATAGAATTAAGTAGATTTTTGTCAAAAAAAAAGGAGTCTAACGACTCCTTAACTTTTTTCGAGAGGTAACGGACTAAGCCAAGACCTCTGCAACCTTGTCAGCAGCTTCTTGAAGCTGAATAACAGAATGTACTTCTAAACCACTGTCATCAATCAACTTCTTAGCTTCTGCAGCATTCGTCCCTTGTAAACGTACAATTAGAGGAACGTTAATCTCACCTATATTTTTGTATGCATCAACAACTCCTTGAGCTACACGATCACAACGAACGATACCTCCAAAAATGTTAACCAAAAGTGCTTTTACATTGTCATCTTTTAAGATAATCCTAAAAGCTTGTTCTACACGTGCAGCATCTGCTGTACCACCAACATCCAAAAAGTTTGCTGGATTTCCACCGGCATGTTTAATAATATCCATGGTTGCCATAGCTAAACCGGCTCCATTAACCATACATCCTACATTCCCGTCTAACTTTACATAATTCAGACCGTACTCACCAGCTTCAACTTCAGCGGCATCCTCCTCACGAACATCGCGCATTGCTGCATAGTCTTTGTGGCGATATAGCGCATTGTCATCAATAGAAACTTTTGCATCTACAGCTATGATTTTATCATCTGATGTTTTCAGTACAGGATTAATTTCAAAGAGTGAAGCATCGGCGCCGTCGTAAGCTTGGTATAAACACGAAACAAACTTCGTCATCTCCTTGAATGCTTTTCCTTCTAAACCGAGGTTAAAAGCTACTTTACGACATTGAAAAGGCAACAAACCTATAGCAGGATCAATCTCCTCTGTAAATATTAAATGAGGTGTTTTATCTGCCACCTCCTCGATATCCATACCACCCTCAGTAGAATACATAATCATATTTCTACCCGTCGATCGGTTCAAAAGAACGGACATGTATATTTCACTAGTCTCAGATTCACCCGGGTAATAAACATCTTCAGCAATCAACACTTGGTGTACAGTCTTACCTTCCGCAGAGGTCTGTGGAGTTACCAACTGCATTCCCAAGATATTTTCAGCATGAGATTTTAACTCATCTAAGTTTTTAGCCAATTTAACACCACCGCCTTTACCACGTCCACCTGCATGAACCTGGGCTTTAATTACATGCCAACTTGTTCCGGTTTCTTCTGTCAATTGTTTCGCTGCCTGAACTGCTTCTTCAGGAGTCGAAGCAACTTTTCCACGCTGAATTCCTACTCCATAACTATTGAGTATTTGTTTACCTTGGTATTCGTGTAAATTCATTATTGTTTCTTATAAATTAAGTTGCAAAAATATAGTATTGTTCGGAGAATAAAAAAGAAAATAGTACAAGAAATTTATCGCTAAAAATCCTTTGCATTAGCCTGAAAAACATCTTCAAAAACACCTTAATCATTGAGGGGATAGACTTCTCTCACAAATTACTACAAATGTTAAAATAGAATCTATAGCCTTAATAATACCGAATAGCTGACTGTATAATTAAAAATAACTTTACTTTTACTTTAAAATTAGTTTGCAGATGTCAGAAAAAAAACCATCCGTTCACTACATAAATTATTTGGAGCTTGACAAGATTCTCAATGCGCAGCATCCAATAAGTGGTGAAGGAAAAGAAGCTGCTCATGATGAAATGTTTTTCATCATCATCCATCAGACCTATGAGTTGTGGTTTAAACAGATTATACATGAAATAGGCTCAATCATGAACCTTTTCAAGCAAGAAAAAATCAATGAAGAGAATATTGGAATCATCGTTTCTAGAATTGAACGTGTCAATAAAATCTTAAATGTATTGGTGCAACAAATTGATGTGCTAGAAACCATGACTTCTGCCGACTTTTTGGACTTTCGACATCATCTGTCTCCGGCTTCAGGCTTTCAATCCCACCAGTTCCGAAAATTAGAGCTGATGCTAGGCCTCAAAATAAAAGACAGACATCAACTAGGAGGCTGTCCATACCACAACGAATTTGAAGGAGCTAAAAAGAAAGAAATTCTAACTTTAGAGGACAGTGAATCTCTATTCAAACTTGTTGAGAAATGGTTGGAGCGAATCCCATTCTTAAACATGAAGGGCTTTGATTTCATTGAGAAATATGAAACTGTTGTCAATGAAATGATGAATAAAGAGTCTTCTAATATAAAAAACTCTCCACTACTTTCTGACGATGATAAGGCGCTCAGAATCCGAATGATTGAAGAAAATAGAAAATATTTTGAGCGTGTCTTTGACGAAAACATACACCAAAAGGCAATAGAAAATGGGGAAACATCCTTATCCTACAAAGCAACAATGTCGGCGCTACTAATCAATTTATATCGTGAGCAACCTATTCTACACTTACCATCTAAATTTTTAAAGAATTTAGTAGAGCTCGATCATCAAATAGCTTCTTGGAGATTTAGACATGTTCAAATGGTGGAGAAAACATTAGGGCAAAAAATAGGAACTGGAGGGTCTTCCGGGCAAGGATATTTGAAAAAGACTGTAGATCAACATAAATTATTTACTGACATTGCCAATATATCTACACTTATGATTTCTAGGTCATATGCTCCCGAATTACCGAAAAATGTCAAAGAACAGTTGGGTTTTAATTTCACTGACAAATGGAGATAGAATTAAACAATAAAAATGCAATCGTATGTGGAAGTACCGAAGGTATTGGGAAAGCCAGCGCAATTGAACTTGCCAAACTTGGAGCAAACATCACGCTAATTGCTCGAAATGAAGACAAGCTAAAAGAAAACCTATACCTCCTGGACACCTCAAAGGGGCAAACTCACTCTTACCTTGCTGTAGACTTCAAAAACACGATTGAATTAGAAAAAAAATTGCAAAGCCTTGATGATGTATTTCACATCCTTGTCAATAATACAGGCGGTCCAGCGGCAGGTGCCATAACAGATGCAGCCATTGAGTCTTTTGAAGAGGGATTTAAAATGCATGTGATCTGCAATCAGATTCTCGTCCAAAAAGTGATGTCTGGCATGAAAAATGAAGGTTATGGTCGTATTGTAAACATCATATCAACCTCTGTAAAATCTCCTATTCCTGGGCTGGGCGTTTCCAACACCATAAGAGCTGCAGTAGCAAATTGGGCGAAAACACTGTCTCTAGAACTAGGAGCGTTCGGGATAACAGTGAACAACATTCTTCCGGGATTTACGGATACGAGTAGATTAAAATCTCTGATTGCATCAAAAGCAAAAAACGAAGCAATCTCTGAACAAAAAGTAATTAAAAACATGAAGTCGTCCATACCTGCAAAACGATTTGGCGAAGCTTCTGAAACGGCCAATGCAGTTGCATTCTTATGCTCTCCTGCAGCGGCTTACATAAATGGAATTAATCTTCCAGTAGATGGAGGAAGAACAGCATGTTTATAAATGGAAAAAATTCTAAATTACATAAACGGGGAACTGCTTGAACCCAGTAATCGCTCTTACTTTGAGAATTACAACCCATCAAATGGCTCTGTTTACTCTTGGGTACCTGACAGTGATGAAAGTGACATTAAACTAGCTGTCGGAGCCGCAAAAGAAGCTTTTAAGTCTTGGAGTAAAACACCCAAACAAGAACGTTCTAATTTACTTCTGAAATTGGCTGATGCCATTGAGGAAAATTCTGAGGAATTAATTCGGGCTGAAAGTAGAGACAATGGAAAAACCGAGACTCAGGCTCGTAACGTTGATATACCTAGAGCCTCAACAAACCTCAGGTTTTTTGCCACGGCCATATTGCACGATCACTCAGAGCTTCACGAAATGGACGGTGATGCATTAAATTACACCTCGCGACAAGCGATTGGCGTAGCTGCATGTATTTCCCCTTGGAACCTTCCCCTATACCTTCTTACATGGAAAATAGCACCTGCCCTTGCGACAGGAAATACAGTCGTTGCAAAACCCTCTGAGATTACTCCAATGACCGCTTTTCTGCTCAGTAAAATATGTATCGAAATAGGATTTCCGAAAGGAGTCTTAAATATTGTACATGGTTACGGTTCAAAAGTAGGCGACCCTTTAACCACTCATCCTGACACACCAATCATTTCGTTTACAGGAGGAACTCAAACTGGAAAACACATAGCTGCACTAACCGCACCCATGTTTAAAAAAACCTCATTAGAACTCGGCGGAAAAAATCCCAACATTGTATTTGCCGATGCCGATTTCAATCAAGCTATAGATATGGCTGCAAAGGCCGCTTTTTCAAATCAAGGACAAATCTGCCTTTGTGGATCAAGGCTATTCATCCAAAAAGAAATATATCATTCATTTAAAGACGCATTTGTTCAAAAGGTTTCTGCACTTAAAGTAGGAGACCCAAAAGCAAATGAAAATGATCTGGGTGCCATGGTCTCTGAAACTCACATGAAAAAAGTTTTAGGAAAGATTGAAGAAGCAAAAAAATTAGGAGGGAAAATACTTATTGGTGGAGAACGAGCAATTCTCGGAGGAGAATTGAGAAACGGATACTACATTCGTCCAACGGTAATTGAAGGTCTTTCAAACGACTGCACCATCAATCAAGAGGAGATTTTTGGACCGGTAGTTTGCTTGATTCCTTTTGAAACGGAAGAAGAAGTTATTGAAATGGCTAACGCCACAAAATATGGCCTTTCTGCAAGTATATTTACAGAAAACATCGGAAGAGGACACCGAGTAGCAGCAAACATAGATGCTGGGATTGTTTGGATAAACACATGGATTACAAGAGACCTACGAATCCCCTTTGGCGGGATGAAACAATCCGGATTAGGAAGGGAAGGTGGATTTAAATCCCTGCAGTTTTTTACAGAGCCGAAAAATGTATGTGTGAAAATTTAAAAGCATGGACATGAAAAAATACAACAGCGAAAGAGCCCCCCAGGCTGTAGGATTGTACCCTCATGCGCGTAAACAAGGAGATTTACTGTTTCTTTCGGGTGTGGGACCCAGAGTTGCTGGTTCTAAAATCATACCTGGTGTTACCCTTAATGAAAGTGGAGACATCATCGCTTACGATATTGAAAAACAATGCCACTCCGTGTTTCAAAACATAAAATACATCCTAGAAGATGCAGGTTCGTCGTGGGATAAAATTATCGATGTTACCGTTTTCCTTACAAATATGAAAGACGACTTTAATACGTACAATAAAATTTACGCGAGTTACTTTAAAGATAACCAACCTTGCAGGACAACCGTAGAAATAAATTGCCTACCCACGCCAATAGCTATTGAACTGAAAGTGATTGCATCATTATAAACAAAGCCTTTATGCCTATTACAAAACCATTCAACTTCCAAAAGTGGATTAAAGACAATCAGGAATTCTTGAAACCACCTGTGGGGAATAAATGTGTATACATGGAATCTGGCGACCTCATCATTATGGTTGTTGGTGGACCAAACCAAAGGAAGGATTACCATTACAACGAAACGGAAGAGTTTTTTTATCAAGTCAAAGGCGACATAACCCTAAAGATACAAGAAGAGGGTAAAGCTTTAGACATTCCAATAAAAGAGGGCGAAATTTTTCTTTTGCCTGCAAAAGTCCCTCACTCCCCCATTCGCCCAACAAACAGTGTTGGCTTGGTTATTGAAGTACATCGAAACCATGGAGAAAAAGATGGCTTAGAGTGGTATTGTGATCATTGCAACAACCTGCTTCACAGCGTTCGCTTTGAACTGAATAATGTTGAGAAAGATTTCCAACCAAGATTCAAAGAATTTTATGAATCCAAAGACCTAAGAACTTGTAGTCAATGTAACACCACAATGGATATAGATAAACGATTTGCATAATTGAATGAAAAAACTGTTTACGGTCGATATACACACCCATATTTTACCTCGGGAAATACCAAATTTTAACAAGAAATTTGGATACGGTGAATTTATTCAATTGGAACATCACAAGCCTTGTTGTGCAAAAATGATGATGAATGACCAATTCTTTAGAGAAATAGAATCTAATTGCTGGGACCCCAAAGCAAGAATTCATGATTGCAATCATCATAACATTGATGTTCAGGTTTTATCTACAGTTCCGGTAATGTTTTCCTACTGGACCAAACCAAAAGACGGTCTTGAAATTTCAAAATTCATTAATGATGATTTGATGAAAGTCGTTGACAAATCGCCCAATAGATTTGTTGGCCTTGGAAACATCCCCATGCAAGACACTAAGTTGGCCATTGCGGAATTAGAACGTTGCAAATCCATAGGAATGAAAGGTGTTCAAATTGGATCTCATGTTAATGATTTAAACCTCAGTGAAGCATCATTTTTCCCTATTTATGAGGCTTGTGAAGATTTAGATATGGCTCTTTTTGTGCATCCTTGGTGGTGGATGGCTAAAGAAAAAATGGATAAATACTGGTTGTCCTGGTTGGTTGGGATGCCAATGGAGACTTCACTTGCCATCTGCTCAATGATTTTTAGTGGCGTATTTCAGAAGTTTCCAAAATTGCGAGTTGCCTTTGCACATGGCGGAGGATCTTTTCCTGCCACGATAGGAAGAATAGAACACGGTTTTAACGTGAGGCCCGACCTTGTGGCATTAGACAACAATGTAAACCCTAAAGATTATCTTGGGAAATTTTGGCTAGACAGCTTGGTTCATGACGACAAAATATTAAAATATATTGTAGATTTAGTGGGAGAAGACAAGGTCGCTCTCGGAACAGATTACCCTTTTCCACTAGGAGAACAAGAACCCGGTAATTTGATTCACAATGCACCGTTTACTTCAAGCATAAAAGAAAAACTACTCTCTAGGAATGCCCTAGACTGGCTGAACATGAAAGAATCAGACTTTACATAGATGAAAGGAGAGATTATCATTAAAAACAACAAGTATCTCGTTGACTTTTCTGAGGGTAAGGATCTTTCTATTCCGCTCCTATTTAACGGTAAACAACCTAATACATATGGAGTAGATCGAGCTACGTCTACACCATACTCAAATGACGAATTTATTGGAGATACCCGCAAAGGAGGCGTATGTAATTTCGAAACATATCACATAACCCCTCATTGCAATGGGACACATACAGAATGTATCGGACACCTAACAAAAGAACGAGTAGCCCTGTTGTCATCTTTAAATGATCTTATGATCCCTGCTCATTTGATTTCAATAAATGCGCAAAAGACATCCGAAAGATACCTGCCTAAATTGAATGAGGGTGATCTATTGATCACAAAAGAAGAATTGGTAGAAAAACTGAAAGATGTACCTGATGAATTTTTGCAAGGATTGATCATAAGAACAGTGCCCAATCTCAAAGAAAAAAAATCACAAGATTACCTTGAAAAAAACACACCCTTTTTTTCTATAGATGCTATGGAATACATACACGAGCGCGGAGTAAACCACCTGCTTGTAGATACACCATCCGTTGACCGATTATTGGATGATGGTATTTTATCCGCTCACAATGCCTTCTGGAATACTACGTGCAAACAATTCAACCCAAAAACAAAGAACAAAACCATTACGGAAATGATTTTTGTAGACAATCAAATTCAAGACGGTCATTATTTACTGACCATACAAATCCCTGCTTTTGTTTCTGATGCTGCACCAAGCAGACCAATTCTTTTTGAAATCAATGAACTCTAAGTACACAAAAGGGTTTGCAATACAACTCGACCAAGAAGATCCTCTAAATTCCTTTAGAAAGGAATTTCACATCCCTGTAGATGAAAATGGACATGAATTAATTTATTTATGTGGAAACTCTTTGGGGCTTCAACCGAAACGCACGAGAGATTACCTAGACCAAGAACTAACCGATTGGGCTGAACTGGGTGTTGAAGGTCATTTTAATGCTAAAAATCCTTGGATGCCTTACCACGAGTTCCTCAGCGAGGGCTTCAGTGAAATTGTAGGAGCTAAACCAACGGAAGTCATTGCCATGAATTCTCTGACGGTAAACCTTCACTTGATGATGATTTCATTTTATCGACCTACAAGAAAAAAACATAAAATCCTTATTGAGGCAGATGCTTTCCCTTCTGACATATATGCGATAACATCACAAATTAAACACCACGGCTACAAGCCCGAGGATAGTCTTGTGAAAATCAAACCTAGAAAAGGAGAAGATACGCTAAGAACTGAAGATATTGCCAAAATAATTGCTGAAGATGGAGATGAAATTGCACTACTTATGCTGGGTGGTGTCAACTATTATACGGGACAAGTTTTCGATATGAAAACACTAACAAACTTAGCACATAAAGAACATATTTACGTAGGCTTCGACTTAGCTCATGCCGCAGGTAATGTGAAACTAAAACTTCACAATTGGAACGTTGACTTTGCTGTTTGGTGTTCCTATAAGTACCTAAACTCTGGTCCAGGATCGATTGCGGGTGCCTTTATTCATGAAAAACATCACAAAAGTAATTTACCAATGTTTGCAGGTTGGTGGGGACACAACAAAGAAAATCGATTTCAAATGCCTGATGATTTCGAACCTATACCTACTGCTGAAGGTTGGCAGCTTAGTAATCCATCCATTTTATCCTTAGCTGCTATACGTGCATCCTTAAGTATTTTTAAGGAAGCAGGTATGGACAGATTAATTGAAAAATCAAAAAATCTAACAAATTACCTCATCGAATTGTTAGAAACCATCGATTCCGATAAAATAAAGATCATCACACCCGAAAAGAGAGGTTGTCAAGTTTCCATTCAAGTAACAAAAGGAAACAAAATTCTATTTGATGAGCTCACAAAAAAAGGGGTTATTGCAGATTGGCGGGAACCCGATGTCATTCGAATTGCACCCGTTCCGTTATACAACAGTTATTCCGATGTGTATAAATTTTACAACCTATTAACCTCCAGCTTATGAAAAGAAAAATAACCATCGCCGGGGCTGGATTGGTTGGATCACTGTGCGCACTATATATGCAAAAAAGAGGTTTCCAAACCTCCATCTACGAAAGAAGAGATGACTTGCGATTGGCTAAAATTACTGCTGGAAAATCTATCAACTTGGCTCTATCAGAAAGAGGTTGGTCAGCTCTGAAAAAAGTAAGTGCAGCCGAAAATGTGGAAAAGATAGCAATTCCCATGTACAAAAGAATCATGCACGATGTACATGGAGAGTTATCTGAACAAGCCTACGGAAACCCCGGTCAAGCAATCTACTCAGTCTCCCGATCAAAACTGAATTTAGTTTTGATGGAAATGGCTGAGAAATTAGGTGTTGAAATTCATTGCAATCAAAAATGTAAAGACGTTGACTTTGACACTGGAAATGCCACCTTCGAGCACACAAATTCGAAGGAAAAAATCTCCATTAATTCTGATTTAATAATAGGTGCTGACGGTGCCTTTTCGGCTGTTCGGAGTCAAATGCTTAAACGAAGTAGGCAGCAATACTCTCAACAATACATCGAGCACGGATACAAAGAATTAGTCATTCCAGCCCACACCAATGGAACTCACAAACTGGAGAAAAACGCCTTACATATATGGCCTCGAGGCAACTTTATGCTCATAGCGCTTCCCAATTTAGACGGCAGTTATACCTGCACTTTATTTGCACCATACGAAGGAGACAATTCCTTTGAAGAGCTCAACACAAACAAAGATGTTCAAGAGTACTTCGAGAAAACGTTCCCGGACTTAGTTCCTCTCATTCCGGATTTATGCGAACAATTTTTTGCAAACCCAACTTCTTCAATGGCCATCATGCGAACCTTCCCATGGCACGTAAAAGATAAAACCGTTTTAATCGGAGATGCAGCCCATGCCACGGTACCTTTTTACGGACAAGGTATGAACGCTGGATTCGAAGATTGTAGAGTACTGGATGAATTGCTAGACAAACACAACAACAACTTCAAAACTTGTTTTGAAGAATATTCGAGAGTACGTAAACCCAATGGAGACGGAGTCCAAGATCTTTCCATGCACAACTTCATTGTCATGCGTGACAAAACAGCCCAAGCTGAATTCTTACTACAGAAAAAAATAGAACAGAAATTCACACAACGGTATCCCGACAAATGGATCCCGCTCTACTCTATGGTTAGCTTTACAAATATTTCTTACGCTGATGCCTGGGTCATCGGTATGAAACAAGAAAAACTGATGCAAACAATCATGAGTAAACCAAACATCGATCAGATTTGGGATTCTGAAGATGTGATGAAAGAAATGTTACGTTTGATCTGAAGCCCCCTAGCCTTTGGCAAACACTTGTGGCTAAAATCCCTTCAACTTGTTGTTGGCAACTTAAGGGTAAATTAAATACTTGGCTCTTTTATTTTTAAAGTGCTCCAATCCAACTTTCCAGCTGTCTTTGATTTGATTTGATGTCCATCCAGATTCAATCTGGATACGCAACTTGTTTGACCCAGCTAATTTGTCAAAAAAGGAATTAAAAAACGCAACACCTTTGGAACTATACTGATGATAACACTCAATCAGAAAATCCAAATGAATTCCATCCTCGGGTTTGAAACTACTAAGATTCCAGCCACAGCATACAGCATTCTCATGTTTAGGGAATTTCGCCCCATCACGAGATATCGGAGTGAAAACGTATGAACACGAATCTAATTTTGGAGAGCCAATCACCTGAAATTGTTTTAAAGTACCCCTTCCAACGCTAACATCTGTTCCTTCAAAAAAACACAAAGAAGGGTATAAAGAAACAGATTGAGAGTTGGGTAAGTTTGGCGAGGGTTTTATAGGCAAAGTGTAAGGCTTGTATCGACTGTAATTCAACATCGGCTGTAACTTCAACATACATTGTAAAGAATCACGTAGCCAAAATTCTCCATTTATCATTTGAGCATACTCCGCAAGAGTCATCCCGTGAACGATAGGAATCGGATGCATTCCAACAAAGGATTGGTAGGACGTATCTAAAACAGGGCCATCCATATAGTGACCGTTGGGGTTTGGTCTATCTAGGACCAACAACGGAATGGAATTTTCTGCACATGCTTCCATAACGTAATGTAATGTAGAAATATAAGTGTAAAATCGAGCCCCCACATCTTGAATGTCAAAAATTATCAAATCAACACCCTCTAAAAATGCTTTCGTCGGTTTTTTGGTTTTCCCGTAAAGGGATAATATTGGAATTCCTGTTTTTAGATCTGTTGTATGACCAAACGCCGCACCTGCATCTGCAGCACCTCTGAAACCATGCTCAGGAGCGAATACCTTAGTTATCGCTACAGATCGAGCAAGTAAAGTGTCCACCAAATGAATATCATCAACCACAGAGGTTTGATTTGCGACAACAGCAATGTTTTTACCTTTCAAAAGAGGTAAATAACTATTTACTTGAGCTGCTCCAGTAATCATGTTACCGGATGATTGTTGGGCCTGGCAAGAAAATAGCATCACAAGAATGAAGCCCATCAATAACTTCATTTTAGTATATTTGGAAACACATTGATAAAGCATAGCCACTTGAATTTTGAAAAATTTGTAGCGAAACGCCTACACACCGAAAAAAATCTTCAGCATTCCATCTCAAAACCTATTTTGAAAATGGCCATTGCTGCGGTAAGCTTAAGCATCACAGTTATGATTTTAGCGATTGCTACCGGGAAAGGTTTGCAAGAAAAAATCAGTGCTAAAGTTACCGGATTTACATCTGATATTCAAGTAACTGTTTTAGACTTAAATCAATCTTTGGAAGTTGCTCCAATTGTCGCTGACAGTGCTCTAATTCATAGACTTCACAACATAGATGGTGTGGAGCGCATCCAAACACAAATCACTAAAAATGGTCTCATAAAGACAGATACCGAATTTGAAGGAATCATTGCAAAAGGCGTCAATGAAAACTTTGATTGGAGTTTCATTCAGAACCATATTATTGACGGAACGCATCCTAAGTATTCTGATTCCAAAAAAAGCAATCAGGTTGTTATCTCAAAGAACTTAAGTCAGAAACTAAGCCTGGGAGTTAATCAAGAAGCCCTATTTTATTTTCAAGGAAAGAACCACAACCAACCCTTTGTCCGAAAATTCAGTATTGAAGGTATTTATGAGACAGGTATCGAATTGTTTGATGACTATTATGTCTTTGTTGACCAACAACATTTAAGAAAAATGAATCGTTGGTCTGACAATCAATGCAGCGCCATAGAACTTAAAATAAAAAAAGGACATGACAGTCAGAACGTTCTCACTGAAGTTGAAAACAACAGTCCGTTCGATACACGCATCATAAGCGCTAGAGATAATTATTCGCAAATTTTTGACTGGATCAAACTCTTTGATATGAATATCGCTATCATCTTGCTGATCATGGTCATCGTAGCTTGCATCAACATGATCTGTTCCCTTCTCATCATCATACTAGAAAGAACAAAAATGATCGGCTTATTGAAAGCACTAGGTGCAACTCAAATATCAATCAAAAAAATATTTCTTTATCACGCTTTTTACCTGCTTCGTAAAGGCTTGATCCTTGGAAACACCATTGGGCTCTTTTTAATTGGGATACAGTACTTTTTTGCTCCCATACAACTGGACCCCGAGCACTATTATGTAAAATCACTTCCCGTCCTCATGTCTCCAGAGAATTGGGCAATGATCAATATCTCCAGCATCATCATATGCATGAGCATGCTCATTATCCCATCGATACTTATTGAAAAGGTAAGCCCAATAAAAGCCTTACGATACGAATAAAAAGGATTCTAAAAACTGAAAAACTTCGCGTTAAATCAAAGAGCTGATTTTATCTCTTGAGCAATGGTCTCCACAGACTTATCGTCAACACGTATGCAATACTTTGATTTTTGATAACAGTCTGCTCGCTCAGAAAGATGTTTTGAAATAAAGACTTTTAATTCATTTTTATCTTTAAAATTCTTGAGAATAGGTCTTCCTGACTTCGCGGTCCACAAGCGAGATGTTAACGTTTCGATACTGGCATCTAAATAAATCGTTTCACCCAATTCAACCATCAAGTCAATAGCCTGGTTGTAACAGGGCATACCACCACCAGTGGATAAAACCACATCGTCATGATCTATCAAAAATTCAAGACATTCTTTTTCTTTTTGTCTAAAGACATCTTCACCGTCTTCAGAGAAAATATCAGGAATTGTTTTACAAGCTCTCGCTTCAATCCATTCATCGGTATCAATGAATTGATAACCGAGTAGTTCGGCTAACTTTCTAGCCACAACACTCTTCCCAGAGCCCATATATCCTACAAGTATAACTTTCATTTAAAAGGGGCATCAACTTCCTTACGCATGTGGTTGTAGACTAACTTATCAACCCACTTAGGGAAAAACTTATTCAACAAAACGGTTAGCTTGCCATTAAAGGTCAATGTCAACCGATCTCTTCTCTTTACTACAGCATTAACGATATAAGCGGCAACCTCTTCAGGCTGCATCATTTTTTGCTCATCTCTGGGTGTTTCTCCCTGAGAGGTTCCATCACCCGTTAAAGCCGTGTTACGTATGTTAGAAGCTGTAAATCCAGGACACGCAATTAAAACATGCAATCCATGACTCAAATTTTCTAAACGCAAAGACTCCAGAAAGCCATGCATGGCAAACTTTGATGACGAATACCCCGTTCTTCCGGGCAAACCTTTATAGCCCGCAATTGAGGAAACCCCAACAACGGAACCCTTATTCTCAATAATACTCGCTAAGGCGTAACGGGTACAATATACCGTACCCCAAAAATTAACGTCCATCACTTTTTTAAGCACCGAAACATCAATATCAGAAAACGACGCCCGCATTGAAATACCTGCATTATTTACCAAAACATCAATTTTACCAAATTTAAGGAGTGCCTTTTCTACCATTTTTTTACAATCTTCTTCACGACTTACATCAGCAACCACAGAAAGTACCTGAACTCCATAAGATGAAATCTGCACAGCAAGTTCTTCCAACTTTGATTGTGAACGTGCCACCAAAACCACGTTAGCTCCTTTCTGAGCAAATTCAATGGCACAAGCCTTTCCGATTCCCGAGGAAGCCCCCGTAACAATTACGAGCTTATTTTTCATGCATTGCTTTTTAAATTGTAAAATTGCATATCAATACAGAAACAAAGATAAAATTAATCACCACATCTAAAGCCCAAAGCATGAAGATCGTTGAAGTTTCTAATTCAATTGAAGTAAAAAAATTCCATCAAGTCCCCCGCTTGATTTACAAGAAAGACACCAACTGGATTTCACATATAAAACAAGAAGTAGAAGCCGTTTTTGACCCCAAAAAAAATAACTTTTTCACGGACGGATCAGCAATCCGATTTCTCCTAGAAAACAACCACGGAGAAACCATAGGTAGGGTGGCTGCATTTGTAGATGGCAAAAAAGCACACACATTCAAACAAGCCACCGGAGGAATGGGTTTCTTTGAATGTATCGATGATGAAAAAGCAGCCTTTACTTTGTTTGATGCCTGTAAAAATTGGCTGACAGATCAAGGCATGGAAGCCATGGACGGGCCCGTAAATTTTGGTGAAAAGGATCGTTATTGGGGTTTGTTGGTCAATGGATTTGAACATCCGCCTATCTATGCGAATAGCTACAACCCTTCTTACTATCAAGGATTTTTCGAGAACTACGGTTTCCAAACCTACTTCAATCAGCACAACTTCATAATGCCACTCACTCAAAAATTACCTGAGAAATACATCAATAAATTTGAGCGAATCAAACTGAACAAGGATTACAAACTTGAAAGCATCAACAAAAACAACCTAGAAAAGTATGCCGAAGATTTTAGAGAGGTGTACAACTCAGCTTGGGTAACACACGATAATTTCAAAGAAATGTCAAGCAAACAAGCCATGGCTATGATGCGAAAAATAAAACCTGTAATGGAGACCGACTTGATTTGGTACGCCTATTACAAGAACAAACCCATCTCTTTTGTCATCATGCTACCCGAACTAAATCAGTATTTTAAAGTCACCAATGGAAACTTTAACTTGTGGGGTAAACTAAAATTCCTGTTGCAAAAGTTGTTCAGCAAACCAAAATATGTTTGGGGAATCGTGTTTGGAGTCACTCCAAAATTTCAGGGTCTGGGTATGGAATCTTACATACTAAACGCTGCCGCAGAGCATTTACGGACCAAACGTCCTAACTATAAAAAGGTGATTATGACTTGGATAGGAGACTTCAATCCGAAAATGATACACATCAGCAAATCAATGGGCGCAAAAAGCTATCACGACCTCAAAACCTACCGCAAGCTATTTGATGAAAATGCAATTTTTGAACGTTCACCAATCATTGAATAAGCAAGATTTACAGAATACTAAAAAAACAGAATAAAACTTCAAAAGACGTATGGTCTTGTAAAATAATGACCTTATATTTGCATCGCTTTTCACAAAGCAAGGCAGCATAACGATCAACAATGCCTAGGTGGCGGAATTGGTAGACGCGTACGCTTGAGGGGCGTATGACCTTTGGTCGTGCAGGTTCGATTCCTGTTCTAGGCACTTTAAAATTTTGACTTGGTAGCTCAGTTGGTAGAGCATCTCCCTTTTAAGGAGAGGGTCCTGGGTTCGAGCCCCAGCCAAGTCACTTTACACATACCTCGTTTTGACTTGGTAGCTCAGTTGGTAGAGCATCTCCCTTTTAAGGAGAGGGTCCTGGGTTCGAGCCCCAGCCAAGTCACAAAAAGCCTTCGTAACATTACGAAGGCTTTTTTATTATCATTAGATATTACTTTTTCTTATTCCAAAAGGATAAATCTCGATCCAATAATCTCTCCAATCTATTATTCTCAGGCTCAAACTTCAAATACAAAGTTTGGGCTAATTTCTCATTAATTGGAGTGTAATTAGTTCCAAGCCACTTATTAAGGTTGTGAACTACCTTATGGACAAACCCATAGCCAAACCATTGGCGGGCATAGTATTATGCAGAAATGCAAAGCGGTTTGTACTCTTTATTTGAAACCAAAGGTTTCTGTGTAAAGTTTGTTGAAGTTATACCTAAAAACTCTGATAGTCGTTTAAACCTTTATCAGGATTTTCAATAAATTCCTCAAAAATAATAAAGTGCATTTGATCCATAGTAAAATACTCCAAAAAACGCTCTATCTGATCCGCATAAACACTTCATCTAAAATACCCTTTATAAATATCCTTTTTAACACGTTCATCTTCTAGCCTTAAGCTCTCCTCAACAGTTAATATTTCTTTACCAATCCTAATATAGTGCCAGTAATTAGAATAGGTTCTTTTTACGGGGTTGCGAAGAATCCAAACAAGCTTCATGTTTGGGTTTTGCTCATACATGCGTCTTGCAGCTTTGGGATCATAGCAATATGCAGGAGTTTTTTCTCCAATGACCTTTTTTGGTGCATAATTTTTAAACCAATTAGAGTACCAATCTACTCCTTTGTTATAATTTAGATCTTATCAAAGTAATTGATTTCTTCATCAGGGATTCCAACTTCGTGATGACTAACTAAATAATCCATTAAAGTTGTAGATCCAGCTTTCATAGCTCCTACAACCAAAAAATTTGGAAGCAATTTGTTCATGGTGGGGCCGATTAATTTATTGTAAATATAGACGTTTTAACAAATTGAATAAAAAGTTAATCAACTTTCACAAAGACAACAAGGCCATGACTCCAACAGCAAAAATGGTGATGACATATCTCCTACTTATAAAAACGAATGTACTTTTTAAATAATGCATTTACATCTTCACTGATTGAGAGTCCCAAAACAGCTAGAGAAAATAGTAAAGAGGTCAACAAGGATCTTAATAGGATTCTTAACCACACTACTTGAATACCATCAAAAGAAATAAATTCTACGATAAAAAAAGTTACCAGAGCTATTGCAAGCAATTTTAAAGTAGCCCTTTGAAAGGGTTGGATTTTATAAAAAGAATATAAAACAAGGGTCTTTACCACATTATGAATCAATATAGCTATGGCAGTTGCCATAGCCGCACCCTCAATTCCATATCTAGGAATAAAAATGACATTCGTTACTACAGTAACCAAAATCAAAATCAAATTAATATACAGATCAAATCGGTACTTATCAGATGTCGCTATGATGGTTCCGTTAACTCCAGCTGACACATCTATTAATTTTGCCAATCCCACATAAAAGAACACCATTTGGATGCCCTGATATTTCTCAGGGACGAAAGTCAGAACATCATCAATACTCATCCAAATGCCTATAAAAATCAATAAGCCAACAATCATCTGGTTGATAGATGTTTTCTTATAAAGAGAGGCAATCTCTCTCATATCCCCATCCGACCATGCCTTTGCAAGCAATGGTTTAACAATTTGCAAAATAGATCTTGCTGGAATTTCAATAAGGGTAGCCATAAAAAAGGCTACCGTATAAAACGCTATATTTTCAAGCTTTAAATAATGCCCCAGCATCAACACATCAATTCTATTAACCAATATGGCTGCCGAAGATGTTAATAATGTAATACCAGCATAGTGAAACATTTTTTTAGCCAACGTGCTTTCAGGCAGGAGAGGAAAACCAAACTCAAATTTTAAATGATTAGAGCGAAACAAATAAATGGAAAACAGGAAGACATTAAGCCCGTAAAGAGAAAGCCAAATATATACAAACTGATCAAAATCAATCCAACTCATGAAATAAACACCCAAAAGAAGAAACGTCATGACTCTCAATACAAACTCCCTTAAAACGGCTGGGAAAACAGTCTTCAACTCAGATCTAGAAATACTCAACAAAACTTCAAAAAACACCAGCGAAGCAACCAAAGGGATTAGAAGAGGTTGATGTTGGTCAAATAGTGGATTCTTGTTCGCATAACTGTGATAAAAATAATCGCCAAATAAAAAAGCTCCCAAAAAGAATAGTGTTAAAGACATTAACGGAATCTGCAAAGCCAATCGATAAATGTATTTTTTCTGATCTTTTAAATAGGGGAAAAAACGTATGATGGTATTGGGGATTCCTAAGTGTGCGAACTGGGCAATTACAGAAGCAATTGTTAAGATAAGCATTATCAAGCCATGTCGTTCGGCGCCCAAAACATTCGGGTATACAAACATGGTGTTTAGCGCGCCTACAACCACGCCTAAAAAACTCACATAAGCCACTCTTGTTCCTTGTTTTTGAACGACACCCATTAGCTATTCATTTTATTTATCTGAGCAACTATTCGACCTGATGACTGACCATCTATATATTTATGAAATATTTTTCTGACGCGAGCTCTCTCAGAGGCATCGCGCTGAGGATCATTAAATGCAAGCCCTAAACTTTCGACAAATTCAGCTTGCGAAAACACCTTATCGCCAGGTGTATGTGAATCATAATCGAATAAGAAACCTCTATAGGACTGATATGCTTCCAAATCATACGGTATGAAAATCATCGGTTTATCAAGCAGAATAAAATCTAAATAAATCGACGAGTAATCCGTTACCAATAAATCTACATGAGCAAGTAACCGTTGTGCATCCGGAAAAATTTCCTGATGGGCAGGTAAGATTCTACTTAACTTATGCTCTCCATAGTTATCGGCTATCCGCTCCATTTCTTCCCGATGGCCTCTCATTAACAAATATGCATCCTGTGTTTCTAAAAAAGCATTTAAACCTTCCAAATCTTTATCCTCAAAAGGGAAAAATGAAGAACGTTCTCCATACTCACGCCAGGTAGGCGCATAAAGAATTACTTTTTTATTCAGATAGACGTGATTCTTTACTAAATCGTTATTGGGGTGAAGTAAATAATCGTTTCTGGGGGTACCCGTCACCCACACATCATCTATATGCATGTCAAAACAAGAAGCAAGAAGAAACTGTTCAAATGTGGATGCAGCACATATAGAACTAAATTTTTGAAATCTATTTCTTGTCTTTGATTCACGAATACCTTTCACTTGTAAGCTCAGGCGTTTAAGTGGGATACCATGCCATAAATTGATGATATTTTTTGACTTTACATCTAAGTAATATGGGAAAAAATAAGAAGCATCTGAGCCGTGAGAAATGACCAAGTTTTTTGTTTTGAGAAAGAGATTCAGACCGGATAAACTTTTTGCATAATGGGTGATGTCAGGATACAAAAGATAGAGCCTATCAAAAAGAGATTTATCCTTAACCAGTACTTTCAACTCATAATTATGATCTTTGTTAGATGCTAAATACTCTAAAAAATAACGACTGTTGTCAGCAAAATTATGTTCCGTGAAAAATATCGTTAACAGATGTTTCTCCTTTGTAAAACAAGATTCAACCAAACGAGTAAACAAGGTGATTAAGTCAATAAGAAACGCACTTAATAACCAGCCTTTAAAACGTTTAAAAAATGAATTCCTCTCGCTCATTAACTTTTGATAATTTCAATCAGTTTTGTTGTAGAAATCGACGGAGTCCTGTCCAGATAAACAACATCACAAACCCGTTTGTATTCATCAAACTTACCCACCCAATCATCACCCATAACTAAAACATCTGCTTCATATTTCTCAATATACTCTCCTTTAAGCTCCAAAGAATCCTCAACAAACACCTCATCAACAAACCTAAGTGCTGAGATTATTCTGAGTCGATTCTCTTCTGAACATATAGGATATTTTTGCTTTTTGCTAAAATTGAGCTGATCCGAGGAGACACCGACAATCAAATAATCTCCTTGATTTTTAGCTCGCTCCAAAATATTTAAGTGACCTATGTGAAAAAGATCAAAGGTTCCAAATGTTATAACTCTTTTCATTTCTTAGTAATATTTTCTAAATGTAATGCAAATGTAGCTGAAACTTGCTGATGTGAATAATCATACAATCGATTATCAACGAATTTAATTTTTGAGTTACAGAACAATTCAAAACGATCTAGTAAAAACTTTTTTAACTGAGACGCATCATCATACCCAAAATTCTCCCCGACTTTGGAGTCAATGAGAATATTTTCAACATCTGTTCCTTTTGGCCCTAAGCTTAAAATGGGTCTTTGGGCTCCAAAGTATTCAAAAACTTTACCCGGAATTCTTCCCGATACATTTTTCGCGTTATTTAACAACAAAAGTAACAATTGTGAAGATTGCATTAATCGCAATGACTCTTTTCTGGACACTTGATTCTTGTAAATTACTTGTCTTGAAATATTTAATTCTAAAACTTGTCTTTTGAGTTCCTCATTCACAACACCTACAAGTTGCAATCTAAATTTAGATGCAAAAACTTTATTTTCAGAGCATATTCTAGAAATAACTTTAAGTAATGTATTGGGATTCCTATCCCTCCCCAAAAGCCCCAGATGAGTAAGCGTAAAACTTTCGTCTGTTGATACTTTGGTTTGAAAGTCCTCCGGATCAAAACCAAGAGGGATTACTTTCACGTCTTTTGCTCCGATGGATTGTAAATCTGTTTTCCAAGATTCACTGACTATGGTAATCAGGTCCGCATGATTAAACACTTGATTCTCCATCTTACGATGTCTTTTATGCGCCCAAGAACTAATTTTGAAATGTTGGTAATAATCTACCTGCGTCCAAGGGTCTTGAAAATCTGCCAACCATGGTAAGTTGTACTTTTTCTTCAATAAATAACCCAATCGATTTACAGAATGGGGTGGCCCTGTTGTTATGATTGCATCAACCGGATGTGTTTTTAAATAAGCAGTTAGTTCTTTTAAGGCAGGCTTGATCCATAAACAACGTGCATCGGGAATGAAAAAATTTCCTCTAATCCAAACTGAAAGTTTATGAAGAAAAGATCTTTTTGGAGCATTCTGTATCACATCAGCCAAAGCCGATTTTTCCTTCTGCCCAGTTAGCTTTTTATATGCCTCATAAGGCTCTACAATAGGAACTTTTATAATTTCCAAATCTTTTGGAATATCATGCAAACCATCTTCATCCTCAAAAGGATAATGTGCATTTTTTGCCGTGCATATGACCGGTTCCCATCCTGATTTACGAAGGTATTTAGCCAACTTTAGAGGTCGGATGATACTTATACCTCCTGCAGGCGGCCAATAGTAGGATATGATCAGTACACGTTTCAAGCTCTATTCACCAATTTAAATCCAACAAAACCGAATAATACGTATATCAAACAAGAGCAAACAAGAGCAATAGCCGAACCGTAAGCTGCGGATAGAGGCTCAAACTTAAATTCAACTTCATAACTCCCTTTCGGCAAGTTCATACCTCGCAACACATAGTTCACTCTATAATGATTATGTAATTCACCATTGATATAAGCATTCCAGCCCTTGTCGTAATAGATTTCTGAGAACACAGCAAATGAAGGCGCAAGAGTACTCACATCATAAGTCAAATGGTTTGGCTGATAGGAAGTCAAGCTGATGTTTCCCAGATTAGAAAATGAACTTTCAGACAAACCAAAACGCTGATCCACCAAAGCTTCTTTGGCAGGATTAAAAGAAGACAGCAGCGTCATTTCTTCATCGGCATCTTCAACAATCTTAACATCATTCACCAGCCATGCAGCTCCTAGTCTAGATGGATTCATTGTGGCAGTTAATTCTCCTGACGCTCCCTTTCTCAGGATGTACTTGGTGTTCATCATGTGGATGACCGAAGGGTTCCCTCTGGCAATCTGCAGGTCTATCAATTCCTGGTAACGCTTCAACTTAGCACCGTGATAACCAGCAATGTTATTGTGAAAATAAGAAGTCCTTGCTCCTGCATCCAATCGTTCTGCAGTATTGTAAACGCGGAAATTTAATTCCTCATCCGCTAAAATCTGAAGGTCTGCAGCCGTCTTTTGGAAAGGTTGTTCCATTTTTCGGGCTTTTACAAAATCATCTCCATCTAAATAGCGTTGATTCACAGGAAGCATATCTACTAGAATTAGAACCGCTAATGAGGTAGCGAATCCAAGGGCTTTAAGCTTCTTAGCTTGGAACAAATAAATACTAAGGCCTGTAAGGGCTACAAAAGCCAAAGAGCGTAAAGAATCCGAACGCAACATAGAGGATCGATCCATTTCTAAGGCAGAAACTAAAAAATCGGGGTAATTCGCGTCTGCCCTAGAGGTAAAATCAAAGAGTGCAGGACCTACAAAAGCAAACAAGGCACAAATACCTAGAGAGATTCCTAAGGAATACTTCAATGCTTTTTGGATCTCTTGCTTAACTGATGCTTTCGAAACGAGTTCTTTGACAGCTAGAAAAGCAAGGAAAGGAATGGTCAGTTCAGCAATCACCAATATCATAGAAACGGTACGAAACTTATTGTAGCCAGGAACATAATCGAGAAATAAATCCGTTAACCACATCATGTTATGCCCCCATGCCAAGGCAAAAGACAACAGCGTACATGAAAGAAGCCACCATTTGATGCGTCCCTTCACTAAAAAAGCACCTAGTAGAAACAGGAAACACAGCACAGCACCTACGTATACAGGCCCCGAGGTAAAAGGTTGGTCGCCCCAATAGGTTGGCATTCTTTTGATGATATTTTTCGCATTGGGTACACGATTTCTTTTTAAAACTTGATAGACTTCGGAATCTTTGGAAAGCTCCGAGCCCGAAGCGCCACCCATCAAATTGGGAATCATCAAATTAAAGGTTTCCGTAATTCCGTATGACCAACTGGTCGCATAATCTTTATTCAGTCCTGAGGTTTTGTTCTCTTGACGCCCGTCAATGGTCAATTCAGATTGGCTACGGGTACTGTATTTACCATACTCATAGGTCGTCCATATTTTCTCAACATTAGCACCTACTGCTAATAGTGCTGCAAAAACCAAAACCAAACCCGTCTTAACAAATTCTGTAACTTTCTTTTCTTTAACGGCATGTACCAACTCAAAAACAGCAAAGATGAGTACCATCATCAACAAATAATAAGTGATTTGAAGGTGGTTGGCGCGTATCTGCAAGGCTAAAAACAAAGCCGTTAAGGCTGCGCCTCGAAGGACCTTTCCTTTGTAAGCAATAAGAATACCCGCCAGAACAGGTGCCATATAAGCCATTGCATGTGCCTTGGTATTATGTCCGGCTTCAATGATGATAAAAAGATAAGACGTCAAGCCAAATCCTAAAGCACCAGCAACGGCCATAGGGGCTGAAAGCCCCATGCTCAACATCAAAATGTAAAAACCAACGAATGCAATAAGAACAAAAGACGCTTCCTTAGGAAAGTTGAAGGAAATGAGCCTGTCGGCAAAACGCGTTAAATTAGATGGGGTGTGGTGCGAAATTTGATAGGCAGGCATACCGCCAAACATTCTATTGGTCCAAAGAGCCTCTTCGCCCGTTTCAGCTCGATACTCAATCAGTTCCTGAGACATCCCCCTATAATTAACGATGTCACCCTGATAGATCTTTTCACCCTGAAAAAGAGGCTGAAAATAAACAAAGGTAACGAGTAAAAATACGACGAGTGCCGCTACGTGAGGAAGGGCACTTTTTAAATTGAAATTTTGCATGCCCCTAAGATAAAAAAATGAGCAATACTCTTGGCAAATAAAGCGCGAATGCTTAAAATAGAAATTACTCGAAAGAATTTGGTCGCTGGGTCTAGAAAACACACCTTATGATGAAATGAGGATTATAGATTCGACATCGGGGCTATTCTACCTCTTCATAGTCTACATAATCGCCCAAAGACTCGGTATTGATTTTTTCTTTGGATGATTTTTTGGACTTCAAATGAACTTCACCCTCTTTCTTGGGTTTTTCTTGCGGTCCAAAACCACCCCTTTGTTGATGCATCTGATCTTTGAATTTCTCTTGAACCTTCTTGGCGGCATAACGCATCAAAAAAGGTGCAAGTAAGCGAGCAATCATTTTGAAAGCATAGTAGAAAAAAACAATAAAAAGTACGGTCTTTATAAGTCCCACAAGTAAAACAATGTTGGTGAAAGTTCAAATTTACCAAATCCAAAACAAAAAAGTGCCCGCATAGCGAGCACTTTTTAAATGAATTTTAAATTATACAGTACCTTATTTCGATAGGTATAAATTTCTCTCGCTGTATACCTTCTTGAAGAAAGGATCTTGCAAGTCATCAATGAAATAAATACTTTCTCCCGTAGATTTCATTTCAGGACCTAATTCCTTGTTCACATTCGGGAATTTATTGAATGAGAAAACCGGAACTTTTATGGCATATCCTTTCTGGATCGGATTAAAGCTAAACTCTTTAAGTTTAGCACCCAGCATCACCTTGGTGGCATAATTCACATAAGGCTCTTGGTAAGCCTTCGCTATAAATGGCACCGTACGAGAAGCTCTTGGATTGGCTTCAATGACGAAAGCAGTCTCATTTTTAATGGCAAACTGAATGTTAATCAACCCTACTGTTTTCGTAGCAAGTGCTATCTTATGGGTAATCTCCGTCATTTGATTTTTGACATCATCGCTCAAATCAAAAGGTGGCAATACCGAATTGGAATCTCCCGAATGAATCCCACATGGCTCGATATGCTCCATCATACCAATGATGTAGACCTCTTCACCGTCAGAAATGGCATCTACCTCTGCCTCTATGGCTTGATCCAAGTAATGATCTAGAAGAATTCGATTGCCCGGCAGACCTTTCAGCAAGTTGACAACATGGTGCTCCAAATCAGATTCATTGATTACAATTTTCATTCCCTGACCACCTAAGACATAAGAAGGGCGAACGAGAATTGGAAAATTTAGCTCTTTGGCAAGATCGAGTGCTTCATCAGCAGATTCTACCACACCAAATTCAGGATAAGGAATATCGTTGTCAGCAAGTAATTCTGAAAAACGTCCACGATCTTCGGCTAAATCCAATGCCTGATAACTGGTCCCGATAATCTTAACTCCGTACTTATCTAACTTCTCAGCTAGTTTCAATGCAGTTTGCCCACCCAACTGAACTATGACACCCTCAGGTTTCTCCATCTTAATGATGTCGAAGATGTGTTCCCAGAAAACAGGCTCAAAGAATAATTTATCTGCCGTATCAAAATCGGTAGAAACCGTTTCTGGATTGCAGTTAATCATGATGGTTTCATAGCCCATTTCTTTGGCCGCTAAAACCCCATGCACGCAACAGTAATCAAATTCAATACCCTGACCAATACGGTTGGGTCCTGACCCTAACACAATCACTTTCTTACGATCGGAAACCACCACCTCGTTTTCAGTAAATCGTTTTCCGTCGATTTCAATTTCATTTTCAAAAGTAGAATAGTAGTAAGGGGTTTGTGCTTCGAATTCAGCCGCACAAGTATCCACTAATTTATACACACGGTTGATGCCTTGTTCCAAACGTTTGGCATGAACCTCAGACTCCCAACAACGCACCAAGTGTGCAATTTGGCGATCTGCATATCCTTTCATTTTAGACTCAAGTAGTAACGGTCGCGGCAAATCTTGAATGTTGTATTTCTCCATCTCACGCTCCAAAACAATCAGCTCTTCCATTTGACTCAGGAACCAGTGATCAATTTTGGTCATTTCATAGATGGTCTTTTTAGGAATACCCAATCGCATCGCATCATAAATACGGAATACACGATCCCAGCTTGGCGATTTCAAACGCTCTAATATCTGATCCTGATCGGTCCAGTATTTGGCATCTGCACCCAAACCGTTTCGACCAATCTCTAGAGACTGACAAGCCTTTTGTAGAGCTTCCTGGAAAGTACGACCAATGGCCATCACTTCACCTACAGACTTCATCTGCAAACCCAAAGTACTGTCACAGCCATCAAACTTATCGAAATTCCAACGTGGGAATTTCACAATCACGTAATCCAAGGTAGGCTCAAAATACGCCGATGATGTTTTGGTGATTTGGTTGTACAACTCATCCAAAGAATAACCGATGGCCAACTTGGACGCTATTTTTGCAATCGGGTAACCCGTTGCCTTTGAAGCTAAGGCCGAAGATCGAGAAACGCGAGGGTTAATTTCAATGGCTACAATATCTTCATTTTCATCCGGACTAACCGCAAACTGCACATTACATCCACCTGCAAAATCACCGATAGAGCGCATCATCTTGATGGCCATGTCGCGCATGCGCTGGTAAGTGCTATCAGAAAGTGTCATGGCTGGAGCAACTGTAATTGAGTCGCCCGTGTGAACACCCATAGGATCCATATTCTCAATGGAGCAAATGATGATGACATTTCCATTTTTATCTCTCAACAACTCCAACTCATATTCTTTCCAGCCCATTAAGGCCTTATCGATAATCACCTCGTGTATCGGTGAACTGTGAAGTCCATGAGTTAAAGCCTTTTCAAAATCATCTTTATCGTAAACAATCGTTGCTCCTGTACCGCCCAAAGTAAAAGAAGCTCGAATGCATAACGGAAAACCAAATTGCTGTGCCGCTTCTTTCCCCGAAAGGAAAGATTTCGCAATACGCTGAGGCGCCATAGGAATATCAATCGTCTGCATCAAATTTCGGAATTGCTCACGATCTTCGGTAATATTGATCGCATCGATGTTCACACCTATGATGTCTACATCATGCTTTGTCCAAACCCCTTTGTCATCGGTTTCGATACAAAGATTCAAAGCTGTTTGTCCACCCATGGTAGGGAGTACCGCATCAATATCAGGATGCTTGATTAAAATTTCTTCAATCGATTCTACCGTTAAAGGTTTCAAATAAATATTATCGGCAACAACGGAATCCGTCATGATCGTTGCTGGATTTGAATTGATTAAGGTAACTTCAATTCCTTCATCTCTCAGCGAACGTGATGCTTGCGAACCGGAGTAATCAAACTCACAAGCTTGGCCAATCACAATCGGGCCACTACCAATAATTAAAATGTGGTTAATAGAACTTCTTTTGGGCATTTTGTACTTTTTATTCTGGGTTGACTAAGGTAATATTTTCGATTTAGTATGCTCATAAAAAAGGTGTTAACTATTAAAAATAGATAACACCTTAATTTCTTCATCCATAGGACAATTATCGCTTGTGGCGTGGTTCATCGGAAACGGAAAGTTTGTGACGACCTTTCGATCTTCTTCTAGCCAATACTTTTCGACCGTTTACAGATTCCATACGGTCCATAAACCCGTGCTTATTTTTACGCTTTCTATTCGAAGGCTGAAATGTTCTTTTCATAACTCTAGCTTAATGTTCTTGTTCCCAAAGAGGGTGTGCAAATATAAAATCATTTTCTTTGTCTGACAAACAAGAAATAGGTTTTTTTCTGAGAGGAATAACTTACTTTTGCAAGAACAAACTATTATATACATGTTCGGAGGCCGAAATAACAAAAAAGAAAAGATAAAACTCGAGAAAGGGAGCTTCAAAAAGGCACTTAGAATTTTTAAATTTATCAAGCCATACAAGTCCATGTATTTGTTGGGTTTGCTGTTCCTAATCCTATCCAGCTTTGCTTCTTTAATCTTCCCCATGTTCATTGGAGAAATGGTAGACGCCAGTAAAAGCTCTATGAGTCGCATCAATGAAATCGCACTTTATCTGTTCGGACTATTTTCTTTACAAGCCATTTTCTCTTATTTCAGAATTGTCCTCTTTGTTCAAGTTACCGAAAAATTTCTCTCAAAATTGCGTCAAGCGACTTACGATCGACTTATCCGACTGCCCATGACTTTTTTCGGTCAAAGACGCGTGGGCGAACTGAACAGTCGAATTGCTTCTGACATTTCTTTACTACAAGAAACATTTACAACCACAAGTGCTGAATTCCTAAGACAAATTATTATTGTGCTGGGAGGAACTATTTTGTTGGGCTTCACCTCCATCAAACTAGCTGCTTTCATGCTCGCCATATTTCCAATCATTATTGTTGTTGCCGTCATCATCGGTCGCAAACTACGAGCTTACAGCAAAACCGTTCAAGAGCACATTGCCGACTCCAACACCATTGTCGAGGAAACTTTACAGGGCATTAGCAACGTAAAAGCCTTTGCCAATGAAATCTACGAATCGTTACGGTATCAAAAGAAAACGGAAGAAATTGTCATCTACGCCATCAAAGGAGGGAAACTTCGCGCCACCTTTGCCTCATTCATCATACTGGGTATTTTTGGAGCCATAGCCGCCGTTATTTGGTACGGTGCACGACTGATTCATCAAGGCGATATGAGTATGGGCGACCTGACCTCCTTCCTCATGCTCACCATATTCATTGGCGCCAGCATTGGGAGTATTGCTGACTTGTATGCACAAATCCAAAAAGCCATTGGTGCCACCGAAAAATTGATGGAGATTTTGGACGAAACGCCTGAAGAACATACCCAGGGGGAGCTAAAACATCGAATTCAAGGAAACATCGAATTCAAAAATCTATCCTTCCACTACCCCAACCGAGTGGATGTGGAAGTACTCAAAGACATCAACCTAAACATCCGAAAAGGACAACAGGTAGCCCTGGTAGGCGCTTCGGGAGCGGGTAAATCCACCATCACCCAGTTACTGATGCGCTTTTACCAAAATCATACGGGTGAACTTCAGATCGATGGCAAAGACATCACACAGCTTCCGCTCACTGATTTGAGAAAGCAAATCGCCATTGTACCTCAAGACATCTTGTTGTTTGGTGGAAGCATTAAAGAAAACATTGCCTACGGAAAGCCGGAGGCCAGCGAAGAAGAAATTCAAAAAGCCGCAGAACAGGCCAATGCGCATGAATTCATCAGTGAATTCCCTGAGGCTTATGACACTTTGGTAGGGGATCGTGGGATTCAACTTTCGGGCGGACAAAGACAGCGCATAGCGATTGCACGAGCCCTCTTGAAAAATCCGAAAATCTTAATCTTGGATGAGGCCACCTCAGCTCTCGATTCTGAGTCTGAGCAACTGGTTCAGGAAGCCTTAGACAAGCTCATGGCCGGCAGAACCTCTTTAGTGATTGCCCACCGCTTGGCGACGGTGCGTAAAGCGGATCACATCTTTGTCCTAGAAAAAGGGCAAATCGTTGAATCCGGAACCCACGAGGAACTATCTAATCTAGAACAAGGAACCTACAAAAAACTCAGCGAGCTACAGTTTCAAGGGTGATTTTAAACTTCTTTAAAGCAAAAAAACTGTACATCAACCCTTTACCGGAACGTGCACGATTTTTTTGGTCTCGAAAAAAGACTCTTCAAAATAGTCGGAAAGATTTACCAGCGTCTTACGCTTGCCCCAAGAAGCAAGCTCTTGATTTAAATCGCCACCCTTAAGAGCAATGATTCCATTTTCAAGTACATGTCGTTGTTCTGTGGCGTATTTTTTACGCGTCCATTTCACCAAATCAGTCATCGGTGCTACCGCACGAGTAATCACAAAATCAAAACGGTCTTTTACTTTTTCAGCACGCATGTGGTAGGCTTGAACATTCGTCAAACCCAAAGCTTCAGTAACTTCCTGTACTACTTTGATTTTTTTTCCGATGGAATCAATCATCGTAAAAGAAACTTCTGGGAATAAAATAGCCAGAGGGATACCCGGAAAACCTCCCCCACAACCCAAATCCATCAATTGAGTCCCGGGTTTAAAATCCATGAATTTTGCAATGGACAACGAATGCAGCACATGTCGCTCATACAATTGCTCAATATCTTTTCGAGAAATGACATTGATTTGTGCATTCCATTCCTCATAAAGCGGTTTAAGTTCTTTCAATTGGGCTGTTTGAAGTTCCGTAAGATTCGGGAAGTATTTTTCTATAATCTGCAAATCAGTAGTCATTTTCATTGGATTTCAAGATGTCCATCAAAAGGTCTCGAGCGCGAAACAACTTGGCTTTAACCGAGCCTATAGGCATGTTTAATTTTCCAGCAATTTCTGCATACGAAAGCTCATCCAGATAACGCAAGATGATCAATTCTCGGTAATGCGGCTTTAAACGATGTACCATGCGACTAATTTCTTTGTTCTTCTGTTTTCGAATCAGATTTCCCTCCGGGTCAAGTCCTGCATCAGCAATATTCAATACAGGGCGTTCATCATCTGATCTATCTCGATCAATAGACAGTGTTTTCTGCTCCTTCTTTCGAAAAAAATCAATGAGGGTGTTGCTAGCAATCGTCAGCAACCAAGTGCTGAATGCAAAAGAAGTATTGTAAGACGCCAACTTGTCAAAAGCCTTGCTAAAGGTTGCAATGGCAAGATCTTCAACATCTTCTCTGCCGGAAAGTTTTAGAGATAAAAACCGTTCGACTTGCTCCCAATACAGACTCATCAAATCAGCGTAAGCTTTTTGACTTCCTGCCAGTGCTTCTTCCACGAGTAAGGTGTCGCGTTCTTTATGATTTTTCTTTGGCGCCAATTATTTTTTTTGGTTGAGATACAGCCCTAAAAAAAGCTGGGTTTGATGGTAAAAGTACAATTTATCAGACAATCTCTACCTAAATCCTTAGTTTAGATGCATAGATGAACATTTCAATTATCTTTGTCCAAATTTTCCATCCATGAAGTTTAGCCTAGAAAAAACCGATCCGCTCTCCCAGGCCCGAGCCGGACTTATAGAAACCGATCACGGAAGCATAGAAACGCCTATATTTATGCCTGTTGGAACGGCTTCTACCGTAAAGGGGGTCCACCAGCACGAATTGGAAAATGACATCAAAGCACAAATCATACTGGGAAACACCTACCACTTGTACTTGCGCCCTAAAATGGACGTTTTAGAGGCTGCCGGTGGTCTTCACAATTTTATGAATTGGAAAAAGCCCATTTTAACTGATAGTGGTGGTTTTCAGGTCTACTCGCTTTCGGGACGCAGGAAAATTACCGAAGAGGGCGTAAAATTTAAATCACACATCGACGGCTCGTACCATTTCTTTACGCCAGAATATGCCATGGACATTCAAAGAACCATTGGTGCAGATATCATCATGGCTTTTGACGAATGTACGCCCTACCCTTGCGACTATCACTACGCAAAGCGCTCTATGAAAATGACGCATCGCTGGCTGAAAAGATGCTGTGATCATTTCGACAACACGCCCAACAAATACGGGTACAATCAAACCCTGTTCCCCATCATACAAGGAAGTACCTACAAAGACTTGAGGGAACAATCGGCTGAAGCCATAGCTTCATTCGAACGAGAAGGGAATGCCATTGGCGGCTTGTCTGTGGGCGAGCCCGCGGAAGAGATGTACGCCATGACCGAGGTGGTTACTGCTGTACTACCCAAAGACAAACCTCGTTATTTGATGGGTGTAGGAACACCCGCCAACATCCTGGAGAACATTGCCCTTGGTATTGACATGTTTGACTGTGTGATGCCCACGCGTAATGCGAGAAATGGGATGCTATTTACCAGTGAAGGTACCATCAACATTAAAAATAAAAAATGGGAAAAAGATTTCTCAGCCATCGACCCTAACGGAGCCTCTTTTGTAGACAGCAGTTATTCGAAAGCCTATTTGCGCCATCTGTTTATATCCAAAGAACTTTTAGGCAAGCAGATCGCCTCACTTCACAATTTAGGTTTTTATATTTGGCTGGTGAAAGAAGCCCGGAGAAGAATCCTTGACGGCAGCTTTTACGACTGGAAAGAACAAATGGTGAAAAAACTAAGTCTTCGCTTGTAATTTGAAAAAACTCGATCGATACATATTGAAACAGTTCCTCGGAACCTTTGCTTTTACTCTGATACTCATTTTATTGATTTCGGTGGTTTTTGATGTGTCTGAAAAAATCGATGACTTTTACAAACGTTCGGCACCCTTGGATGAGATTCTTAAGGATTACTACCTCAATTTCGTTATTCACTACGGACTCTTGTTTAGCGCTCTATTTACCTTTATAGCTGTTATTGTAAGCACTTCCAAACTCGCTAACAATACTGAAATCATTGCCATGCTCAATTGTGGCATGAGTTTAAAAAGACTTTTAAAGCCTTTTTTCATCGGAGCCGCCATTATTTCTTGCTTAGCTTTTTATTTAAACAACTGGGTACTACCTGAAACCAATCAGTTGCGGTTGGACTTCGAGCAAGAATACATTCGCAATAAAAAGAAGGAACGCCACAAAAACATTCATCGGCAAGTTCGTCCTGATGAATACCTATTTCTGGAGAGTTACAACACCAAAAAACAAAAAGGATTTCGTTTTACCTACGAGATTTTCGAAAACAACCAACTCGTTTCTAAATTCAAATCTGACTTCTTGACCTGGGACAGCCTGGAAGGAAAATGGTTGGCAGAAAGCTACAATTTCCGTGAATTAGAAGAGCAGGGTGAGCGCATTACACGTGGTGCAAAAATCCACAAAGATTTTGGGTTTTTTCCCAACGAATTGGTGTATCAAAAAAACAGCACCCACTTGATGATTCTTCCCGAACTTTTGAATTTTATTGAAAAAGAAAAAATTCGAGGTGCTGAAAACATTCATTATTACCTCTTAGACTTATACCAAAGATACACCACACCACTGACAACATTCATTTTAACTCTGATAGGATTTTGTGTGGCCATCCACAAAAAACGAGGAGGTGTAGGTGTGAATTTGGTCTATGGATTTATATTGGCGACCCTGCTGATTCTTTTTCAAAAAGTATCCATGACCTTTACAACAAACAGCGATTTAAACCCTTTCATAGCGGTCCTGCTACCCAACATCATTTTTGGATGTTATGCGTATTACATGTTCCGAAAAGCAGAAGGCTAAAGCTGCGTTTGCCAAACGAAATAATCAGACGGCCAATCTGTTTTTGGAATAGCCTCAGAGAAGACACCAAACAAAGTTGACCCACTCCCACTCATGGCTGCATAATCAGCTCCAATCGAATAAATTTTTTCCTTGATGTTTTTCAGTTCTGGGTGATTGGGGAATACTGAACGCTCAAAATCATTCATCAAATTTATTTTCCACGTAGAAAGATCTTTTTCAATCCAAACTTTACAAGAAGCTTGTTCTCGAGGTAAAACATTTGCAAAAGCCTCAGCGGTAGAGATGTGTATCTTAGGGTAGACAATCAGTAAATGCTTACCCTTTAAATTTAAATCAATCGCACGCAGCAGCTCTCCTCTACCTTCTGCATACTGAGGGCATTCCTCAACAAACAAAGGACAATCGCTCCCCAACATTAAAGCCTTTTCTTTCAAGGCGTCATTCGTCAAGCCCAATTTGAATAATTGGTTCAGTAGTTTTAGGGTAGAGGTCGCGTCTGAGGACCCACCTCCCAAACCAGCACCCATGGGAATGATTTTATGCAGATAAATACGCACCGCAGGTAACTTAAACTGCTCATGCAAGAGCATGTAGGCCTTTTCACAAAGATTTTCTCCAGTCCCAGGGATCGGCAAACCTGTGGATGTGAAAATGCATGTACCTGATTTTTGATCTTTTTCCTCAATAATTTCAAGCACATCATTTAGTGGAAACGGATAAAACACCGTTTGCAGATTGTGAAAACCATCGGAGCGCTTTGCCGTGATTTGCAATCCTATATTGAGCTTGGATGATGGAAAGAGGATCATGGAATGAATTATTTAAAACAAAAGTAAGAATTGTAGGGCTTTTTTGTGGGTCAAAAAATGAAATATTGTAATTTGCAAGCCTAATTTTAGACTATGGAACGATTAGATTTTGAAAAACCCATCGTTGAGCTGGAAGAACAACTAAAAAAAGCCTTTAAGCTCGGTGAAGAAACAGATGCAGACGTCACTAAGACGGTTAAAGACATCGAAAATAAACTCAAAAAACTTCGTAAAAAAATTTACGGAAATCTGACTGCGTGGCAACGCGTTCAAATTTCAAGACACCCAAACAGACCTTACACACTAGATTATATAGAAGCTATAACTAAAGGTGACTTCATGGAACTTCATGGCGATCGAACGGTAAAAGACGATAAAGCTATGGTTGGAGGCTGGGGAACCATCGACAAACAACCGGTCATGCTCATTGGGCAGCAAAAAGGTAAAAACACCAAACTGCGTCAGTATCGAAATTTTGGAATGGCCAACCCTGAGGGCTATAGAAAGGCTTTGAGGCTTATGAAAATGGCGGAAAAGTTCAATCGCCCTATCGTAACCATTATTGACACGCCTGGTGCCTACCCTGGTTTGGAAGCCGAAGAACGTGGTCAAGGAGAAGCCATTGCCAGAAACCTCCTGGAAATGTGTCAACTCAAAGTCCCTGTAATATGTATTATTATTGGTGAAGGGGCCTCTGGAGGTGCATTAGGTATTGGTATTGGCGACAAGGTCTTCATGTTAGAAAACACCTGGTACTCCGTTATATCGCCAGAATCATGCTCATCCATCCTATGGCGTTCTTGGGATTACAAGCAACAAGCTGCCGAAGCACTTAAGCTTACATCTGAAGACATGCTCGCTAACAAACTCATTGACCAAGTCATTCAAGAACCTGAGGGAGGTGCACATTATGATCCCAATGAAGTTTATGATCGAGTACGAGACGTTATCAAAAATGAAATTGAATTGCTTTCAAAACAAAATGCGAAGGAACGAATCGAAAAAAGAATCGATAAGTTCTGTCAAATGGGAGTGATAAAGGAATAGCTTCAAAAAGTAATTATTTACTTCATCCAAACCTCTATTACATATACCTCAAAGAGGGTAAATCAGCAATTGTTTTTATTCCATTGATTCTTGAAAATTCAAAACAAATTATGAACAGCTGATTTACCTAACTGAAAAGGTGTTAAATTTGATCTGTATCTTTTATTCGTAAAAACACCATGGCCCAAACCAAATCCAACGCATCAAAAAGTTCATACCCAAAAAAAGGGAACGTCATTGGATTGCAACAAGGAAAACTACCACCCCAAGCAGTAGAGCTTGAGGAGGCTGTATTGGGCGCTTTGATGATTGATAAAAATGCTTTGAATGAAGTCATTGATATTCTTGAGGCAGAATGTTTTTACAAAGACGCACACCAAGAAATTTATAAGGCAATTAAAACTCTTTTTACGGAGTCTCAGCCAATTGACATGCTTACCGTATCTAGCTTGTTGAAAAAAAATGGAAAGTTGGAAGTCTGTGGTGGTGATTTTGGAATCGCAAACCTAACACAAAAGGTAGCTTCATCGGCACACATTGAATTCCATGCTCGTATCATTGTCCAAAAGCACATTCAACGATCACTGATTCGAGTGTCTAGTGAAATCATTCACGATGCTTATGATGAAAGTAGTGATGTGCTTGATTTATTAGATAAAGCCGAAGCAAAGTTGTTCGAAATAGCCAATGGGAATATCAAAAAAAATTACGACTCTGCTCAATCGCTTGTCAAAGAGGCCATAGAACGAATTGAATTCATTTCCAAACAAGAGGGCTTAAGTGGTGTTGCTTCAGGCTTCACGAAGCTTGATCGGGTAACCTCCGGCTGGCAGCCTTCAGATTTAGTTATACTGGCGGCACGACCGGGTATGGGTAAAACCGCTTTTGTACTCTCAATGGCACGAAACATAGCCGTTGAATCAAATGCTGGCGTAGCTGTATTCTCTCTGGAGATGTCATCTGTTCAGCTCATCACGCGTCTGATTTCATCTGAAACAGGCCTTTCATCTGAAAAACTTCGAAGAGGAAAACTCGAAGACTATGAATGGCAACAATTGCATGCCAAAATCAAGAGTCTGGAAAAAGCGCCTTTGTTCATCGATGATACACCTGCTCTATCTGTATTTGACTTGAGAGCTAAATGCAGACGACTGGTAGCACAGCACAACGTCAAAGTAATCGTTATTGATTATTTGCAGCTGATGACTGCTGGTGGCGATGCAAAAGGAAATAGAGAACAAGAAATTTCAACCATATCAAGGTCTTTAAAGAGTATTGCCAAAGAATTAAACGTTCCCGTTATTGCTCTTTCCCAATTAAGTCGGGCGGTAGAAACTCGTGGTGGCAGTAAACGCCCCCTACTTTCTGACCTTCGTGAATCCGGAGCTATTGAACAAGATGCAGATATTGTAAGCTTTATTTTCAGACCTGAATACTATGGCTTAACAGAATGGGATGATGAAGATGGTACACCTTGTGAAGGCCAAGCTGAATTCATCATTGCCAAACACCGTAACGGTGGATTAGAAAATATACGATTGAAATTTACAGGACATCTAGCTCAGTTCTCAAATTTAGAAACCGATGAAGGTTATGAAACCGAATTTACTTCTAAAATGAATACAGAAGATGCTTTTGGTGAACCCAACGATGATATGTATGATGATTCGCCTTTCTAATACGCTGCTCCTATTTTTACTGAGCACGCTATCACTTCAAGCAACTCACATTCTCATTCCCATGGATGAGAACGCACAAAAAGATCACTTGAAAGCTTACGGCATTGCTTTTTGGACGCTGGAAAATGATTTGAGTGTCGATTGGCTTCTAAACTATAGAGGTGGAAGTTTTCTTATAGAAAACGATCCCCAAATAGAAAAAGAATGCATCGTCAGAGGCGTTACTTACGAAGTAATCACAGATGCTTACAAAGAAGAATTAAAAACACAATTAGCTCACCCCGAGAGCAATACGGATGTTATTAAGCTTGAGAAAGCCCCAAAAGTAGCTGTATATTCTCCCGAAGGGAACTTACCTTGGGACGATGCCGTAACCCTGGTCTTGACTTATGCAGAAATTCCTTACGACATTATATATGACAAGGAAATACTATCCGACATGCTTCCTCTTTACGATTGGATTCATCTACACCATGAAGATTTTACCGGGCAATATGGTAAATTTTATGCTTCATTTAAAAATGCGCCTTGGTATGTGGAGCAAAAGAGAAACTTTGAATCTGATGCCCAAAATCTTGGCTATACCAAGGTTTCTAATCAAAAGCTTGATGTAGCACTCAAAATCAAAGAGTTCCTAGCGGGTGGTGGATTTTTATTTGCCATGTGTTCTGCAACAGATAGTTATGACATTGCTTTGGCTGCTGAAGGAGTGGATATCTGTGGACACATGTTCGACGGGGACCCTATAAATAATTCGGCGCAAGACTTACTCAATTTTGATAACAGTATTGCTTTCAAGGATTTTCAAATCATTAAAAATCCAAATATTTACGAATTTTCTGACATTGATGTAACGCGGAACAGAAAAGTGAGTAAGAGCGAAGATTTTTTCACTCTGTTTGAGTTCTCCGCCAAATGGGATCCTGTACCCACCATGCTGTGTCAAAACCATACACAAATCATCAAAGGCTTTATGGGTCAGACAACAGCCTACCAAAAACGTCTGATTAAATCCGATGTTTTAATCATGGGAGAAAATACTCGCGCTCAGGAAGCAAAATACATTCACGGAAAGCTGGGTAAAGGGATGTGGACTTTTTACGGAGGCCACGATCCGGAAGACTATCAACACCGAGTGGGCGACCCTCCAACAGAGTTACAACTCCATCCCAATTCGGCAGGCTACCGGCTCATCTTAAACAACATTCTTTTTCCAGCTGCGAAAAAGAAAAAGCAAAAGACCTGAATAAACTTGCTGTTTTTGAATGTCTTACTGAATTATCTGAGGAGTGTTACCGAACCTTGCTCAGAAAAAACAACGACATCAGCATTCTTTGTCATGACAACTTTATAAACATAAACGCCTTCTGCTGCGGGCTTTCCTTTGTAGGTTCCATCCCATTGCTTGAGCACGTTAGATGAGCTGAAAACCAATTTACCATAGCCATCATACACAAAAAATTCATACTTCTTAGTTCCCGTAACAATTGGTCTGAAAGCGTCGTTTACGTCATCCCCATTTGGCGTGAAAGCGTTGGGAGCATAAAAAAAGTAACTCGGTTCTAAAGTTATGTATTCAGAATATTCTTTGTAGCATCCCGCAGAAGCAGTCGTTACTTTTAGATTGACTTCATAAGACCCCGAAGTATTAAACGTAACGGGGTTGATGGAGTCACCAACAAGTACAGAGGTTGTGTTTTTACCTTCAACGACAACAGGATATTGATTTGCGATGTAAAAGGTATTTACAGAATCGTATGCTGTATTCTTAAAAAACCACTCATGTGTCAACCCTTCTTTAATTGGAGTAAGATTGTTAAATTCAAGTTTTATAGCTGAATCTGGTACAGACAAAAACTCATACTGCGGTATTGGTGCTTCATCCAAATAGATACTGTTTGTCCTCACGAGTGGGGTAGATTTACACACATCAGAGATGGTAACGATGTAATCACCAGCAGTGGCATTTAAACATTCGTTGTTAGATAGGGTGGTATTATTGTTAGCTTGCTTCCAATCGTATGTGTAAGAATTCCCTTCACCACCGGCAATATCGGAGACGCACAAATCAACCTTAGTATCTTTTTCACAGATATAAGCCGAATCTAGGCTTGCTTCGATCTCTGGATAGATAGGAACTTCAACATTAACTGATTTACTTACGAATTGTGTACCACAAATATCGGTGGCTGTAACTTTGTAATCTGTGGTCTGCAATGGATTCACAGGTTGAACGCGGTCCGTACCAATTTGATCCCATTCATAAGCATAAGGATGATAGGTAATGAATGGGGATCTCATGTATTGAGCCACACCACCTGAAACGCTTGCATCAATGGTTACTTCTTCTCCAGAACATTTAACAGAGGTATCTGTGCTTACTGTTAAATTCAGTTTAGGTTGGTCTTTAACCGTAAATTCCAAAGTTTTTTCATTGGTTTTAAATACGCCAGGAACTACAACTTCGCCTAAGTTAAATACTATGGACTCGGAAGACTCAAGGACACCATCATGTATGGGCTTAATAAGTACGGTTAGGTCACGAGCAGAGGCATTCATGGTCAATTCAGAGCCTGTTGCTGAGGTTAAAGAAACGCCGTCGTTGTATTCGAGAGTATAATCAATATTTAATTTAGCAGTTCCTGAAAGGGTAACTGGTATATCTATCGGATATGAAAGGCTTAGTGCAAGAGGTCTGAAAATCTTAACCGTAATATCTGTACAACCTTCAAATACAGTCGAATAATTAGACGTGTTTTGAAGAAACTCATTGGTATGAACTGAAGTAACCGTTAAGTCATACATGTCGTCCTGAGCGTAACTGGATGATATTGTAAAAAAGAAAGTTAATATGTATAATAGCTTTCTCATGAGTGTTTAAATATTTAGGTTTTGCAACAAGAAAACAAACATAAGGATTTTCGATGTTTTTTTGAGAGAATACGAGGTTTTTCTAGAGCGAAATTGCACATCAGGAGGAATAAATATTGAATGAAGCAGGATATCTAACCTAAATAAATAGTTTCCGAACATCCAAGACTGATAAAACACATAAAATGATAAACATTCAAATATTAGAACCGTCAAAGTATAGGACAAAAAAAAAGCCTTTTTACATTGCTGTAAAAAGGCTTTAAAAGGGCGGCGACATACTCTCCCGATGTTACTCAGTACCATCTGCGCGGATAGGCTTAACTTCTCTGTT
>Ga0206127_1000322_pt1 | contig 61349 bp, 64 predicted proteins | sample Helgoland_Spring_6_FD_148646 | JGI IMG/M metagenome (GOLD analysis project Ga0206127, IMG submission 148646) | Pelagic subsurface seawater microbial communities from Kabeltonne, Helgoland, North Sea - Helgoland_Spring_Bloom_20160419_1 | ecosystem: Environmental > Aquatic > Marine > Epipelagic ...
GAGGCGAAAACCGCCTTTGGCAATGCCGATGTGCTGGTCGAGAAATTCGTGACCAAGCCGCGTCATATCGAGGTGCAGGTGTTCGGGGACGGCACCCGTGCGGTGCATCTGTTCGAGCGCGATTGTTCGCTGCAACGGCGCCACCAGAAGGTGATCGAGGAAGCGCCGGCCCCCGGCATGACCGCTGAAATGCGCGAGGCCATGGGGCAGGCGGCGGTGACGGCGGCCGAGGCGATCGGCTATGCCGGTGCGGGCACCATCGAATTTATTGTGGACGGGTCGGACGGGCTGCGCCCTGACGGGTTCTTTTTCATGGAGATGAACACGCGGTTGCAGGTGGAGCACCCCGTGACCGAGGCGATCACCGGCGTTGATCTGGTCGAATGGCAATTGCGCGTGGCGGCGGGGGAAAGCCTGCCGATGCGCCAGGATGCGTTGGGCATTCAGGGCCACGCGTTCGAGGCGCGGCTTTATGCCGAGGATGTGCCGAAAGGCTTCTTGCCTGCGACAGGCACGCTGACCCATCTGGCGTTCCAGAACGGAGCCCGTGCCGATAGCGGTGTGCGGGCGGGGGATACGATCAGCCCGTTTTACGACCCGATGATTGCCAAGATCATCGTGCATGGGCCGACGCGGGAAATTGCCCTGTCCAAGCTGCGCTCGGCTTTGAAGAATTGCGAAGTGGGCGGCACTGTTACCAACCTTGCGTTTCTGGGCGCGCTGGCCGGGCATGACGGCTTTGGTGCGGGGGATGTGGATACCGGGTTGATTGGCCGCGAGATCGACAGCCTGACTGTCGCGCCCGACGTGCAGCCGCGTCATGCGGCGCTGGCAGGCATGGCGGCTTTGGGTCTGCTGCACGCGGGCAGCGATACGGGGTTCACCTTGTGGCAGCCGTTGGTGCGTCAGGTCGGTCTGACCTGGGGCGGGGAGGATCACCTGTTGAAGGTGCAGGTGCTGTCGCCAAGCGAACAGCTTTGGCAGGTCGACGGGACCGAGGTTGTGGCCCGGCGTGCGGGCAGCGGCTGGCAGGTCGGCGGGCACAGTGCAGCGGCTGTTGCGGTGAAGGACGGTCAGGTCACGGTCTTTGACGGTTACGGATTGGTGTTCGAGGTGATCGACCCGCTGGCCCGTGCGGCCGGGGGCCACGGCGATGGCAATCTGGTCGAGGCACCGATGCCGGGGCTGGTGCGCAGTGTCGATGCTGTTGTGGGGCAAGCGGTTGCCAAGGGCGACCGTCTGGCGGTGCTGGAGGCGATGAAGATGGAACACAGCCTGCTGGCCGCGCGGGATGGGATTGTGGCCGAGGTCTTGGCCGTGGCCGGCGATCAGGTCGAAGCAGGGGCGGCGCTGGTGCGGCTGGAGCCCGAAGCCGAGGCGGACGCGGCATGATCACCCTGCACCACGTTCCGCAGAGCCGGTCGATGCGCAGCCTGTGGTTGCTCCATGAACTGGATGTGCCGTTTGAAGTCGTGGTGCATCCTTTTGACAAATCCCTGCGCGATCCGGCCTATCTGGCGATTTCGCCCGCGGGGCGCGTGCCGTCGCTTGAGATCGACGGCGAGGCGATGTTCGAGACCGGCGCGATTGGCGAATATTTGTGCGAGCGGTTCAGCCCCGAGGGGCTGGGCCGGATGCCCGGCACGCCGGAGCGCCAGCAGTGGCTGGTCTGGATGCATTTTGCGGAAACCGTCAGCCAGCATTGCGCAGCCCTGACCCAGCAACATGTGGCCTTGCGCGATGATGCCATGCGCAGCCCGATTGTGATGAAATTGGAAGCCGCACGGGTGAAGAAATGCTATGATGCCATTGAGGCGCGTCTGGAGGGGCGGGATTATCTGCTGTCCAGCGGGTTTACGGCTGCCGATATCGGGGTCGGGCAGGCCGTTTACATGGGGCAGTTTTTCGCCAGGACCGACGACCATCCAAGGGTGGCTGCGTGGTTTGGCCGGCTTTCGGAGCGGGCGGGGTTCGTTAAATCCCTGCCTACGGAAGGGGCCTTGTTTGAACAGGGGTTTTTCGAACCTTGGCCGGTCGTGTGAGGCCAATGGCGTTATTTTGAGTTTATTTGGCAAAATGAAGGGGAGGGACGGAAATGGACAAGGGCGTTTGTGAAATATTCGAGGTGGGGCCTCGGGACGGGCTTCAGAACGAGGCGCGCGAAATTCCGGTGGCCGAAAAGATTGCCTTGGTCGATTTGCTAAGCCGGGCCGGGTTTTCACGGATCGAGGTGGCGAGTTTTGTCAGCCCCAAATGGGTGCCGCAAATGGCGGGATCGGGTGAGGTTCTGGCCGGGATTAAACGTGCCGAGGGGGTGCGCTATGCAGCGTTGACGCCGAACATGCGCGGCTATGAGGATGCGGTGGCGGCCAAGGCCGATGAAATCGCGATCTTTGCCTCGGCCAGTGAGGGGTTCAGCAAGAAGAACATCAACGCCAGCATTGACGAGGCGTTCGAGCGTTTCGCCCCCATTCTGGAAGAGGCGCGGCATGTGGACATGCCTGTAAGAGGCTATGTGTCTTGCGTCATCAAATGCCCCTATGACGGGGTGGTATCGCCTGCGCAGGTTGCTGCGGTGGCCGACCGGCTGTTTGCCATGGGATGTTACGAGGTGTCTTTGGGCGATACCATCGGCGCAGGGACGCCTGACAGCATTGCCAAGATGCTGCTGGCGGTGCGTGATGTTGTCCCTGTGGGGCGGCTTGCGGGGCATTTTCACGATACCAACGGGCGGGCGATTGATAATATTGATGCGTCGCTGTCCATGGGGGTGCGGGTGTTTGATGCGGCTGTTGGCGGTCTTGGCGGGTGCCCCTATGCGCCCGGTGCGGCGGGCAATGTAGCGACCGAGGCGGTGAATGCGCATCTGACCGCGCTCGGGTATAAAACGGGGCTGGATCAAGCCTTGATCGAGGAAGCCGCCGCCATGGCGCGGCAGATGAGGACCGGCTGATGTACGAGACGATAAGGGTCGAGACAGACCCGCGCGGGGTCGCTACGCTGACGCTGGCGCGTGAAGACAAGCACAACGCCATGTCGGCGCAGATGATCGCGGAGCTGAGCCAGGCGGCGGCGCAGCTGGGTGCGGATGACAGCGTGCGGGTTGTCATTCTGACCGGTGCGGGCAAGTCGTTTTGCGCGGGCGGCGATCTGGGCTGGATGCAGGCGCAGCGCGATATGGATGCGGCCACACGGTCGGCCGAGGCTGGCAAGCTGGCCGCGATGCTGGGCGCGTTGAATGCGCTGCCCAAGCCGTTGATCGGGCGGGTGCAGGGCAACGCCTTTGGCGGCGGGGTCGGGATGGCGTCGGTCTGCGATGTGGCGGTCGGTGTAGATACCCTCAAGATGGGGTTCACCGAGACGCGGCTGGGCATCATCCCGGCGACCATCGGCCCCTATGTGCTGGCCCGCATGGGCGAGGGGCGCGCGCGGCGTGTGTTCATGTCGGCGCGGTTGTTCGGGGCGGATGAAGCCGTTGATCTGGGCCTGCTGGCGCGGATCGTTCCGGCTCAGGACCTTGATGCCGCAATCGAGGCCGAAGTCCTGCCCTATCTGTCTTGCGCACCCGGTGCGGTCGCCGCGGCAAAGCAATTGGCCCGCGATCTGGGGCCGCGGATTGACGCCGAGGTTGTGGGGCACACCATCGCGGCGCTGGCCGCAAGATGGGAGACCGACGAAGCCGCCGAGGGAATCGGTGCGTTTTTCGACAAGCGCAAACCGGCATGGATCAAGGCTTGACCGCGACCCGTGTTGCGTTACCTCGGACGTAGAAGACACACTGGGAGGGCATGATGCGGATTTTGTTTACAGGCGGCAGCGGCAAGGCGGGGCGGCATGTGGTGCCCTATCTGATGGATCAGGGGCATCAGGTGTTGAATGTCGACCTTGTGCCGCTGGACTATCCCGGTGTCGACAACCGCATTGCCGATATGACCGATGCCGGGCAGATGTTCGACGTCATGCAAAGCTATGCCAATCTGGGAGAGCTGGAACCGGGCCACGGTATGCCGCGCTTTGATGCGGTGGTGCATTTTGCAGCGATCCCGCGCATTCTGATCCGCTCTGACAACGAGGTGTTTCGGGTGAACACCCTTGGCACCTATAATGTCATCGATGCCGCGCTCAAGGCCGGGGTGCGCAAGGTGATCTTTGCGTCCTCCGAGACGGCATATGGCATCTGCTTTGCCGATGGAGAGGTCAAACCGCAGTATATCCCGATGGACGAGGACCACCCGACCGTCCCGCAAGACAGCTATGCCATGTCCAAGGTCTGTAACGAGGCGACGGCGCGCAGTTTTCAGGCGCGCACGGGGGTCGATATTTACGGGCTTCGAATCAACAACGTGATCGAGCCTGATGAATATGCACGGATTTTTCCGAATTTCATCGACGACCCCGACCAGCGCCGCCGCAATATCTTTGCCTATATTGATGCGCGCGATCTGGGGCAGATGGTGGCCCGCTGCCTAAAGACGGACGGGCTGGGCTATGAGGTGTTCAATGTCGCCAATGACGACCATTCGGTGGACCGCACAACGTCGGAATTGATCGCACAATATTATAAAGACGTCCCGCAAACCCGCGAGATGGGCGAAAACGAGACATTTTTTACCAACGCAAAGGCCCGCGCGCTGCTTGGCTTTGCGCCCGAACACAGCTGGCGGGATTATGTCGATGCGCGCAGGAAATAGGCAACCCCAGAGCCACTGATCTGCCCGCTCATCCATGGTGAAACGGAAACCCTCAAAAATGGCGGGTTCGGTTGACCCTGACGAGGCGGCGGAGTAAACCCCATTCAGTCAGGTTCGCAGCCTGACAGGTAAGGCGCATAGCCGCGCCAGATACGCAAAGGAGCTTCCCCTTGGACGAGATGATGCGGGAATACCTGCCGATCCTTATTTTCTTGGCTGTTGCCATTGGCCTTGGCCTTGTTTTGATATTGGCCGCCGTGGTCATTGCGGTGCGTAATCCGGACCCTGAAAAAGTGTCGGCCTACGAATGTGGCTTTAACGCATTTGACGATGCACGGATGAAATTCGACGTACGGTTCTATCTTGTGTCGATTCTTTTCATTATTTTTGACCTCGAAATTGCATTTCTCTTTCCCTGGGCCGTCGCCTTTCAGGATGTGAGCATGGCCGGTTTCTGGTCGATGATGGTTTTCTTGGCCGTGCTGACCGCCGGTTTTGCGTATGAATGGAAAAAGGGAGCTTTGGAATGGCAGTAGCAGCCGCCGGGGCCTATTCGGCCGGGATGGACCGCGATGTGGCCACCCAAAACCTGAACAAGGAACTGCAGGACAAAGGGTTCTTGCTGACCTCGACCGAAGACCTGATCAACTGGGCGCGCACCGGTTCGCTGCACTGGATGACCTTTGGTCTGGCCTGTTGCGCGGTCGAAATGATGCACACCTCGATGCCGCGCTATGACCTTGAACGGTTCGGCACAGCCCCGCGCGCATCCCCGCGCCAGTCCGATCTGATGATCGTGGCCGGTACGCTGACCAACAAGATGGCACCCGCCCTGCGCAAGGTCTATGACCAGATGCCCGAGCCACGCTATGTGATCTCGATGGGGTCTTGTGCCAATGGCGGCGGGTATTACCACTACAGCTATTCCGTGGTGCGCGGCTGTGACCGGATCGTGCCCGTTGACGTTTATGTACCCGGCTGCCCGCCCACGGCAGAGGCGCTGTTGTACGGTATCATGCAATTGCAGCGCAAAATGCGCCGCACCGGCACAATTGTTCGCTAAGGGGCTGATATGTCAGAACAACTGAACGAACTTGGCGCTTACATCGAAGCGAAACGCCCTGACTGCATCCTGGGTTGGGACATCTCCTTTGGCGAGCTGAACATGGACGTGACCCAGGCGAATTTGCCGGGTCTCGTGGAATTCATCAAAGGTGACGCAACCTGCCGCTTTACCTCGCTGGTTGATATCACGGCTGTGGATTACCCCGGGCGGGCCAAGCGGTTCGACGTGATCTACCACTTCTTGTCGATGTTCCAGAACCAGCGCATCCGCCTGCGGGTCGCCGCCCGCGAGGAAGACATGGTGCCGTCGATCGTCGACATCCACCCCTCCGCCAACTGGTTCGAGCGTGAAGTGTTCGACATGTTCGGCATCCTGTTCGCAGGCCACCCGGATTTGCGCCGCTTGCTGACCGACTATGGTTTCCGCGGCCACCCGCTGCGCAAGGATTTCCCGACCACCGGCTATACCGAAGTCCGCTATGACGAGGTCGAAAAGCGCGTTGTTTATGAACCCGTGTCGCTGGTTCAGGAATACCGCCAGTTCGATTTCATGTCGCCCTGGGAAGGTGCCGAATACATTCTTCCCGGCGACGAAAAGCCGGAGGCGAAGTGATGGGAGGCATCTGGTGGTTTGTTCTTTCAGCCCTCACAATCATCCCGATGGTGCGGCTTTTGCCGTTCTTCGGGATCAACAAATACTGGGCTGCGGCCTGCGTCGTCCCCTTTGGCGTGATCGCCTTGCTGTGGTGGATGGGCGTCAAACTGGCCGAGTTGGAGCGTAAATGATGGACGGTACCAAAGGTTTCGAAGACGCCCTGACAGGCGAACAGAAAATCCGCAATTTCAACATCAACTTTGGCCCGCAGCACCCTGCGGCCCACGGCGTTTTGCGTCTGGTGCTTGAACTGGACGGCGAGATCGTCGAACGGTGCGACCCGCATATCGGCCTGCTGCACCGTGGCACCGAAAAGCTGATGGAAAGCCGCACCTATCTGCAAAACCTCCCGTATTTCGACCGGCTCGATTACGTGGCCCCGATGAACCAGGAACATGCCTGGTGTCTGGCGATTGAAAAGCTGACCGGCGTTGTCGTGCCGCGCCGCGCTTCGCTGATCCGCGTGCTTTATTCCGAAATCGGCCGCATCCTGTCGCACCTGCTGAACGTCACGACGCAGGCGATGGACGTTGGTGCCTTGACCCCGCCGCTTTGGGGCTTTGAGGAACGCGAAGATCTGATGATCTTTTATGAACGCGCTTGCGGTGCCCGTCTGCACGCGGCCTATTTCCGCCCCGGCGGTGTGCATCAGGATCTGCCACCGGCCTTGCTGGACGATATCGAAACCTGGTCGCATAAATTCCTGTCCGGCTTCATGGTCGACATCGACGAATTGCTGACCGAAAACCGCATTTTCAAACAGCGCAATGTCGATATCGGTGTTGTCAGCACCCAAGACATCCAGGATTGGGGTTTTTCGGGCGTGATGGTGCGCGGGTCTGGCATGGCCTGGGATTTGCGCCGCGCGCAGCCCTATGAATGCTATGACGAATTCGACTTCCAGATCCCGACGGGCGTGAATGGCGACTGCTATGACCGCTACCTTGTCCGCATGGAAGAAATGCGCCAGTCGACCTACATCATCCAGCAGGCCATCGCGAAACTGCGCGCACCCGAAGGGCAGGGCGATGTGCTGGCACGTGGCAAGATCACACCGCCCAGCCGCTCCGCGATGAAGACCGACATGGAAAGCCTGATCCACCACTTCAAGCTGTACACCGAAGGGTTCCACGTTCCCGCCGGCGAAGTCTATTGCGCGGTCGAAGCGCCCAAGGGCGAATTCGGCGTGTATCTTGTCGCTGACGGTACCAATAAACCCTACCGCGCCAAATTGCGCGCGCCGGGCTATCTGCATCTGCAAGCCATGGATTATCTGGCCAAAGGCCACCAGCTGGCGGATGTCGCGGCCATCATCGGTACGATGGACATCGTCTTTGGCGAGGTCGACCGTTGAGCCTGCCCGCCGTTTTCATTTTGCAAAATAAACTCCCGCCGGAGGCACCTGCCGTCTCTGCCAGAACGAAAGCCTGATCTGATGCTGCGCCGTCTACACCCTGACCAACCGACAAGCTTTGCCTTTACCCCCGACAACCAGGTATGGGCCGAAGCGCAGATCACCAAATACCCCGAAGGCCGTCAGGCCAGCGCGATCATCCCGCTGTTGTGGCGTGCGCAGGAACAGGAGGGCTGGCTCAGCCGCCCTGCAATCGAACATGTGTCCGACATGCTGGGGCTGGCCTATATCCGTGGTCTCGAAGTTGCGACATTCTACTTCATGTTCCAGCTTCAGCCCGTGGGCGAAGTCGCGCATTTCCAGATTTGTGGCACCACATCCTGCATGATCTGCGGTGCCGAAGACCTGATCGCGGTCTGCAAGGAAAAGATCGCTGCCAAGCCCCATGAAATCAGCGCTGATGGCAAGTTTTCGTGGGAAGAGGTCGAATGTCTCGGAGCCTGTTCCAACGCACCCATGGCCCAGATCGGCAAGGATTATTACGAGGATCTGACCACCGAGGGTTTCTCGGCGATGATCGACGATATGGCAGCGGGCAAAGTGCCGGTTCCCGGTCCCCAGAACGGCCGCTACGCGTCCGAGCCTTTGTCCGGTTTGACCAGCCTCACGGATCACGACAGCGGCAAGACGCAATATAACGCCAGCGTCCAGTTGGCGGTTGATATTGGCGATACGTTGAAACGGATCGACGGGACAGAAGTGCCGTTTTCCGCCCCTTGGCAGGGCAAAGATGCCGGCAAGACATCCGGCAAACCCGCGAAACGCGACGATCTGATGCCGCCGGCTGGCCCCGATGGTGCCCAAGGCGGGCGCACCGCAGCAGAGCAAGCCGCGCCGCGCAATGTCGGTGACAGTTCCGACAAAAAATCCGAAGCCCCCGGCGAAGCCAAAGGTGTCAAAGCCGTCGGCAAACCGGCACAGGGCAGCGTTGCCCCGGCGCCGAAAACACCCAAAGCCAAGCCTGCCGTGGCCGAAAATAACGCCCAAGCAGGGGGTACGAAACCTGCGATGCTTGATGCGCCACGGGGTGGGGCTGCGGATGATCTGAAGCTGATCAAGGGCATCGGACCAAAGCTTGAAAAGATGGTTAACTCATTGGGTTTCTTCCATTTTGACCAGGTCGCCAACTGGACAGCAGATGAACTGGCTTGGGTCGATCAGAACCTTGCCGGCTTCAAGGGCCGCGCGACCCGCGACGCTTGGGTTGATCAGGCCAAAAAGCTGGCCGCAGGCGAGGAAACAGAATTCTCGTCCCGCGCCAAAAAAGATGATATCTATAAGGCATAATAGATCATCTTGAATGGCAACAAAGGGACGGACATGACAAATTTGACAGAAAAAGAACAGTGTAAACGTGGGTGCACCTGGTGGGGGGCCGGTATCGGCCTTGGTGCCGCTCTTTTGTTTTGGGCGATCTTTGGCTGGGGTTTTTTCCTGTCCGTTATCCTTGGTATCGTTTTCGGTGTGGTGGCTTTTTTCGTTCTGTCAAACATCTGGTGTGACAAGATTTCCGATGCGCCTGTTGCGTCTGCCGCAGCGCCATCTTCCGCCGCATCTTCTGGCGCTGCTGCGACCGCTTCGGCGACAGCGGCCCCCGAAGCGCCTGTTGCGTCTGCCGCACCTGCCGCGCAGGCTTCTGCCGATGTTGCGCCCGCCCCATCCGAGGCCGCTGCAAGCGCCCCCGATGCTGCTGCCGCCGCACCTGAAAAGGCGGCATTTTCCGGGATGAAGCCCAGCACGCCTTTGAAGGGCCAGCAAGAACTGGCCGCGCGCAAGGGTACCTATAAATACGAAGCGCCCAAGGCCGAAAAAGCCCCGGCGAAAAAGACCGCAGCCCCCAAGAAGGCCGTGGCCTCTGGGAAAGCCGTAGCTGCTGCGCCCGAAAAGGCGGCTCCGGTCAAGAAAACCGCAGCCCCCAAGAAAACCGCAGCCCCCAAGAAAGCCGCAGCACCCAAGCAAAAAACCGCGCCGAAGAAAACAGCCGCCGCGCCAGTTGCGCCTGCGGCGTTTGTGGATGTCCCTGCCGACACGGTTCAAAGCCAGCCCAAAACCCTGACCCAGGCGCGGGCAGGTGGGGCGGATGACCTCAAGCGTATCAGCGGTGTGGGCCCCAAGCTGGAACAGACCCTGAACGAGTTGGGGTTCTATCACTTTGACCAGATCGCCAATTGGGGCGCGCAGGAAATTGCATGGGTTGACGCGCGGGTTCGCTTTAAGGGCCGCATCGCGCGTGACAACTGGATGGAGCAGGCAAAAATTCTGGCTGCTGGCGGCGAGACCGAATTCTCTGCCCGCACCAAGAAAACCTGAAGCCTGACGTGGTGCCTGACAAATGACCGAAGAAGAAAACATCGCACTCGCCCGCAAGGGCCGGATGGTGGCGTTGGTCATCGCAGGCACCATGTTGCTTTGGATTGCCCTGCAGTGGCTTGCGCCGCAGTTCGGGTTGCCGGGGCGCTATGCCTTGTTGTTTGACTTTGCTGCCTTGGGTGCCTTGATCTGGGCGATGGTTAATATCTATCAGATGCGCAAGGCCCGCGCGGCAAGCCGCAACGACTAAAAGAAAACGCGGTACGCCGCACAGGAATAGAACAGTAAGCGCAGCACTGCTGCGAGACATAAAGGGAAGCGACATGCTCCAGGATCAAGACCGCATCTTTACCAATATCTACGGTATGCACGACCGGACGCTGAAGGGCGCGCAGGCGCGTGGCCATTGGGATGGCACGGCGAATATCCTGAAGAACGGCCGCGAATGGATTATCGACCAGATGAAGGCGTCAGGCCTGCGCGGTCGGGGTGGTGCGGGTTTCCCGACCGGTCTGAAATGGTCTTTCATGCCCAAGGAAAGCGACGGCCGCCCCAGCTATCTGGTGGTGAACGCCGATGAATCCGAGCCCGGCACCTGTAAAGACCGCGAAATCATGCGCCACGATCCGCATACGCTGGTCGAAGGCTGTCTGATCGCCAGCTTCGCCATGCAGGCCAACGCCTGCTATATCTACATCCGCGGCGAATATATCCGCGAAAAAGAGGCGCTTCAGGCCGCGATTGACGAGGCCTATGATGCGGGTCTGGTGGGCAAGAACGCCTGCAAATCCGGCTATGATTTCGACATCTATCTGCACCACGGAGCAGGGGCCTATATCTGCGGCGAAGAAACCGCATTGCTGGAAAGCCTTGAGGGCAAAAAAGGCATGCCGCGCATGAAGCCGCCATTCCCTGCGGGTGCCGGTCTGTATGGCTGCCCGACCACGGTGAACAATGTGGAATCGATCGCCGTTGTGCCAACGATCCTGCGCCGCGGGCCCGAGTGGTTCTCGAGCTTTGGCCGCCCCAACAATGCGGGCACCAAGCTGTTTGCGATTTCCGGTCACGTCAACAACCCTTGCGTCGTCGAAGAAGCGATGAGCATCGGCTTTGAAGAACTGATCGAAAAGCATTGCGGCGGTATTCGCGGTGGCTGGGACAACCTCAAGGCCGTTATTCCGGGCGGGTCGTCTGTTCCGATGATCCCCGGCGCACAGATGCGCGACGCGATCATGGATTTCGATTACCTGCGCGAGCAGCGGTCGGGTCTGGGTACGGCTGCGGTTATCGTCATGGATAACTCTACCGACGTGATCAAGGCGATCTGGCGTTTGGCCAAATTCTACAAGCACGAAAGCTGTGGCCAGTGCACGCCGTGCCGTGAAGGCACCGGCTGGATGATGCGCGTGATGGACCGTCTCGTGACCGGCGATGCCGAACCCGAAGAAATCGACATGCTGCTGGACGTGACCAAGCAAGTTGAAGGCCACACAATCTGTGCCCTCGGCGATGCGGCGGCCTGGCCGATCCAGGGTCTGATCCGTCACTTCCGTGACGAAATCGAAGACCGTATCAAGCACAAGCGCACCGGCCGCGTCAGTGCCGTGGCGGCGGAATGATCATGGAAGCATTTGCCGCCTATAGCCATGCCATCGCATCCCTTGCCCTTTGGGCGCTGTTGATCAGCGTTTTGGGTGCCGCATCGACCCGTGGGCGTACCCCCGAAAACCGGTGCGACTGTGGCAAGCCCAAGCGGAATTACGACGATCCGTGGTACCGCAGTGAACGTGCGTTCATGAATGCCGTTGAAACCTCCGGCCCGTTTATCGCGACCACAGTTGCGGCAATTCTGATCGGTGCTTCGCCGTTCTGGGTCAACCTGTTTGCGTCGGTGTTTATTGTGGCACGTGCTGTAATGGCGTTTGTTCACATCCGCACAACCAATCAGGCGGCGCGGTCGCTGTGCTTTGGCATCGGATTGTTCTGCATTCTGGCACTGGTGATCATGACAGTGGTCGCGGCCTTTTAAAGGGGCTGCTGCCAGCGCTTGGCCGCAACAAGGAACGCGCATGGGATTTTTCCGCAATATCTGGGACGGTCTGCTAAGCCTTGCTGCGGCTTTGGTAACCCTCGCGGTTTTTGCGACACCCGTTTGGGCGACGCATCTGGCGATATCGGCCAAAGTCGTGCCGGTGTGGACCTATGCGGCGCTGGTGGGGTTGATCTATATCGGCGGCAATCTGGCCATCGCCTTTCTGCGCAAAGCGCTGGATGGCGTGGCCCCCTTGCGTGATCGGAGACGGTGATGGACGACATGCATCTGGCCGAGCTGAACGTCGGGCGGCTTTTGGCCCCAACAGGTGACCCGCGTGTCGCCGAATTTATGGACAACCTTGACCGGATCAATGGCATGGGCAAGCGGATGCCCGGCTTTGTCTGGATGATGGAAGGGTCGGGCGAACCGGGGACGGGCAACACCGATGCCAAGATCGACGGCGACCCGCAGCATGTTTCAAACCTGACGGTCTGGGAAGACGTTGAAACCCTTGAGCAATTCGTCTGGGGGACCATTCACAAACAGTTCTATGCGCGGCGTCGTGAATGGTTTGAAGTCTTGGATAAAATGCATTTTGTGATGTGGTGGGTCCCAAAAGGCCATCGCCCCACTTTGGAAGAAGCACTGGCGCGACTGGACCATTTGCGCGAAAACGGCGACAGTGACCATGCGTTTGGCTGGGCGCATCTGAAACAGGCAACGCGCTGGCGCAGCGACGGGTGCCAAGCCACAGCGGCGGAGTAAAACTATGAAGTTTATTGTTTGTGCATTTATGGCCACGGTGGCCTTGGCGGGCTGCACGTCCCAAGAGGACCGGATCGCCTTTGATGGCAAGTTTTTCAAGACCAAGATCAGCAAGGTTGATGGCCAACGTGACGTGTTCACGCTGGTGGTCAAGAACGCGTCGCAGTCGATTGACGGTGCCCGCGAGGCCGCGCGTTACGAGGCGACGGTATATTGCGTGAACACCTATGGCAGTTCCGATATCATGTGGGTTGTGGGGCCGGATACCCCTTCGGAAAATTTGCAGCTCGTTGGGGATAGTTTGACCTTTTCTGGGTCTTGCCCTTCGTGATGGTTTGCGCGACACACGGCATGCAAATGGCTGATTTCGGGATGTTATTGCATAACAACCATGTCGGTTCCCATATGCAGACGGGGCATTCCGCCCCCTGCATGAGGAGAGTAAGATGCGTAACGTATTGATTGCTGTGGTGTCTGTGGCGCTGCTGGCCAGCCCTGTCGCTGCGAAGTCACCGCTGCGTGATGTGGCGGCTGTAGATGGCGCGTTGCTGGACTTGGGACTGGCCGACAAGATTCGCAAGGAATGCCCCGATATTTCCGCCCGCATGATCCGCGCCATCAGTTATTTGAACAATATCCAGCAAACCGCGCGGTCTTTGGGGTATACAGATGCCGAAATTGACGCCTACCGCAAAAGCCCCGAAGAAAAAGCGCGCATGAAAGCCCGTGGTGCTGCATATTTAGAGGCAAATGGGGTCGATACTTCCGATCCACAAAGCTATTGTACGTTAGGCCGCGCAGAAATCCAAAAATCGAGCCGTATAGGTTCGTTACTGAGAGCGAAGTAAGCATATGAGCGATATCCGCAAGATCATCATTGACGGTAAAGAAGTTGAAGTCGAAGGGGCAATGACGCTTATTCAGGCGTGCGAGGAAGCGGGCGTGGAAATTCCACGTTTCTGCTACCACGAACGTCTGTCGATTGCGGGCAATTGCCGGATGTGTCTTGTCGAAGTTGTCGGCGGTCCGCCCAAGCCAGCCGCGTCTTGCGCGATGCAGGTGCGCGATTTGCGCCCCGGCCCCGAAGGCCAGGCACCGGTTGTCAAAACCAATTCGCCCATGGTTAAAAAGGCCCGCGAGGGCGTGATGGAATTCCTGCTGATCAACCACCCGCTGGATTGCCCGATTTGCGATCAGGGCGGCGAGTGTGACTTGCAGGATCAGGCGATGGCATATGGCGTTGATTTCAGCCGTTACCGTGAGCCCAAGCGCGCGACCGAAGATCTTGATCTGGGGCCACTGGTTGAAACCCACATGACGCGCTGCATTTCCTGCACCCGTTGCGTTCGTTTCACCACAGAAGTTGCCGGCATTCACCAGATGGGCCAGACGGGCCGTGGGGAAGACGCCGAGATCACAGCCTATCTGGGGCAGACGCTTGATTCGAACCTTCAGGGCAACATCATTGATCTGTGCCCCGTTGGTGCCTTGGTGTCGAAACCATATGCCTTTACCGCGCGCCCTTGGGAATTGTCCAAAACCGAATCCATTGACGTGATGGATGCGCTTGGGTCCAACATCCGTGTTGATACCAAAGGCCGCGAAGTCATGCGCATGTTGCCACGCAACCATGACGGCGTGAACGAAGAATGGATTTCCGACAAAACCCGCTTCGTCTGGGACGGCCTGCGCCGCCAGCGTCTGGATACACCTTACATCCGTGAAAACGGCAAGCTGCGCAAAGCCGAATGGCCCGAAGCGCTGGCCGCTGTCGCCACCGCGATGAAGGGCAAGAAAGTTGCCGGTCTGATCGGTGATCTGGTTCCGGTCGAGGCTGCATTCGCCTTGAAGCAGATGATCGAAGGGCAGGGCGGCGTCGTTGAATGCCGCACCGATGGTGCAAAGCTGCCAGCGGGCAACCGGTCCGGCTATGTCGGGACGGCGGCGGTCGAGGATATCGACACGGCCCAAGCGATCATGCTGATCGGTACGAACCCCGCGATCGAAGCACCTGTTCTGAACGCGCGCATTCGCAAGGCGTGGTCACGCGGTGCCAATATCGGTCACGTCGGCCCTGCTGCCGATCTGACCTATGAACATGCGCATTTGGGCGATGGCCCATCGGTTCTGGCCGATCTGCTCAAGCGCGACCACACCGAGGTGGCGGACAAGCCGTCCTTGGTCATTGTCGGCATGGGCGCATTGGCCCGCGAAGACGGTGCCGCGGTTCTGGCCGCAGCGATGGCCTTGGCCGAAGCAACGAAATCGGGCTTTATGGTGCTGCACACTGCGGCGTCCCGTGTGGGCGCAATGGATATCGGCGCTGTCACCGACGGTGGCGTTGGTGATGTCGTGGCTGCCGATGTTGTCTATAATCTTGGCGCGGACGAGGGTGACATCCCTGCCGGACCATTCGTGATTTACCAAGGCTCGCACGGGGATCGCGGCGCACATCGTGCCGATATCATCCTGCCCGGTGCCGCCTATACCGAAGAAGCAGGCCTGTTTGTGAACACGGAAGGACGGCCCCAACTGGCGGCTCGTGCCAGCTTTGCACCCGGTCAGGCCAAGGAAAACTGGGCCATCCTGCGTGCGCTAAGCGCCGAATTGGGGGCCACGCTTCCGTTCGATTCGCTGGCCGCCTTGCGCAAGGCATTGGTTGCCGAGGTTCCGCATCTGGGGAACGTCGATCAGGTTGCTGAAAACGACTGGCAAGCTGTGGTACAGGGCAAAATGGCGGATGCGGCGTTCCAGCCTGTGATCGCTGATTTCTACCTGTCCAACCCCATCGCGCGGGCCAGCCAGTTGATGGCAGAGCTTTCGGCAAATGCCAAAGCCCGCCGCGAAGCGCCTTTGGCGGCAGAGTGAGGGTTTTGGGGATGATGATACTCCCTGCATTTATGGCCGCCTGCGAAGCGCAGGTGCCCATGGCAGAGGATTTTATCCCTGATTATCAAGGCGTGGAGACCAAGTTGCTTGACGGCGATCTGGTTCAGTTCAACGTGGCAATGACCAAGGCGCGGTCAGCTGATAACGTGGCAGAATACGCGGAATGTGCGGCGGCGCGGTATACTTTGATCCGGGGCTTTGGATTTGCCCGTCACGTGCGCACAAATGTTGAGATCGTGGGTGGCGTCTGGCACGCAGATGCTGTTTACACCATCTCGCCAAGCCTGCCACGGGGCTTGAAGACAATTGATGCCGAAGTAACCGTGCAAAATTGCATGGAACGCGGCATACCGACGGTGTGAGGACCTATGGCTGACTTCTTTTTTAACACCACGCTGGGCATGATCCTGCTGATTATCGGGCAGATCCTTTTGATCGTCGTGCCTTTGCTTCTGGCGCTTGCCTTCCTTATGTATGCAGACCGCAAGATCTGGGCGAGCGTTCAGCTTCGTCGGGGTCCGAACGTGGTTGGTATATATGGTTTGCTGCAATCCTTTGCGGATTTCGGCAAATACATCGTCAAAGAGATCGTCGTGCCTGCGGGTGCGGACCGGCCCGTGTTCTTCCTGGCCCCGATGGTCAGTCTGGTCATGGCGCTGGTTGCCTGGGCGGTGATCCCGTTCAATGACGGTTGGGTGTTGTCCGACATCAACGTCGCGATCCTGTTCGTCTTCGCGGTTTCCTCTCTCGAGGTGTATGGCGTGATCATGGGCGGGTGGGCCTCGAACTCCAAATACCCCTTCTTGGGCAGCTTGCGCTCTGCCGCGCAGATGATCTCTTACGAGGTGTCGATCGGCTTGATCATCATCGGTGTGATCATTTCCACCGGATCGATGAACTTTAGCGGCATCGTTGCAGCACAAGACAGCGACTATGGCTTGCTAAGCTGGTACTGGTTGCCGCACTTCCCGATGTTGATCCTGTTCTTTATCAGTGCCTTGGCTGAAACAAACCGCCCTCCATTCGATCTGCCCGAAGCGGAATCGGAATTGGTGGCTGGCTATCAGGTTGAATATTCATCCACCCCGTTCCTGCTGTTCATGATCGGCGAACTGGTTGCCGTCGTGTTGATGTGCGCGCTGATCTCGCTGATGTTCTTTGGCGGTTGGTTGTCCCCGATCCCGGGCCTGCCTGATGGCATCTTCTGGATGGTCGCCAAAATGGGTCTGGTGTTCTTCTTCTTCTCCTTGGTCAAGGCGATCACACCACGCTACCGCTATGACCAGTTGATGCGCTTGGGCTGGAAAGTCTTCCTTCCGTTCTCGTTGTTCTGGGTGGTTTTCGTTGCCTTTGCCGCAAAATTCGAATGGTTCTGGGGTGTTTACGCACGCTGGACAGTAGGGGGCTGATCCGATGACAGACTATACCCGTCACGCCAAATATTTCCTGTTGCAGGATTTCTATCACGGTCTGAAGCTGGGCATTAAGTATATGTTCAAGCCCAAGGCGACGATCAACTACCCGCATGAAAAGGGGCCTTTGTCCCCGCGTTTCCGCGGTGAACATGCCTTGCGCCGCTATGCAAACGGCGAAGAACGCTGCATCGCGTGTAAACTGTGCGAGGCCGTGTGCCCTGCGCAAGCGATCACGATCGACGCCGAACCCCGTGATGACGGCAGCCGCCGCACCACGCGCTATGACATCGACATGACGAAATGCATCTACTGCGGTTTCTGTCAGGAAGCCTGCCCGGTGGATGCGATTGTCGAGGGGCCGAATTTCGAATTCTCGACCGAGACCCGCGAAGAGCTGTATTACGACAAGGCCAAGTTGCTGGAAAACGGCGACCGTTGGGAAGCCGAAATTGCCCGCAACCTCGAGATGGATGCACCTTACAGATGACCAATCCCTCCAACCCTTTTGAAGAAATGATGCGTCAGATGCAGGATATGGCCAAGGCCTTTCCGGCGATGGATGCGTTTTCGCCAAAGGGGTTCGAGGCGATGATGGGCAAGATGCCCAAGGACATGATGGAAACGTTTTTTGGCAACACGCTGAATCCCGACGGGTTGGATGCCAAAACGCGGATGCTGCTGACGATTGCAGGTTTGACCATGCAAGGTGCCCAAAACGATATCGCGCTGAAACAGTCCGTGATCCACGCGATCGAGGCGGGCGCGCACAAGCAGCAAGTGATTGAGACGATTGGACAGATGGCGGTTTTTGCCGGTATCCCTGCCATGACCCGTGCAATGCAGATTGCGCAGGGCGTGTTGGATGACAAGGAAGGTGACGCATGAGCGTTTTTGCATTTTATCTTTTTGCGATCAGCGTGATTGCAGGCGGGCTTTTTACCGTCATCAGCCGTAACCCGGTGCATTCGGTGTTGTGGCTGATCCTGGCATTCCTGAGTGCCGCCGGTCTGTTCGTGATGCTGAACGCCGAATTCGTGGCGATGCTGCTGATCATCGTCTATGTGGGCGCGGTTGCGGTGTTGTTCTTGTTCGTTGTGATGATGCTGGACGTCGATTTCACCGAGCTGAAGGCCGAGATGGCGCGCTATATGCCGTTGGGGCTGCTGATCGGATTGATCGTTTTGATGCAATTCGTGATGGCTTTTGGCGCATGGGATGCAAATGCCGCTGCCGAAGGGCTGCGCACGCAGGTGGTCACGGACGAGGTGCAGAACACGGCTGCCTTGGGCCTGATCCTGTATGACGAATATTTCCTGCTGTTCCAGCTTGCGGGTCTGATCCTGCTGGTTGCGATGATCGGGGCGATTGTCCTGACGCTGCGCCATCGTGGCGATGTGAAACGCCAGGACGTGGTGGCGCAGATGATGCGCGATCCGGCCAAGGCCATGAAATTGAATGATGTGAAACCGGGGCAGGGTCTGTAAAGACCTGCCCGAACAAGGATGTGAGCCATGTCGCGAAATACCATTGTGGTACTGGTTGTCGTGCTGATCGTTGTCTTTGGCGGCTATAACATCATCGGATAACGACGGGATCGGGGTGGAAACCTTGACCGCCAAGAACTAAAGAACGCCCGAAACGGGCAAAGAACCGAGGGACGACATGATCGGAATTGAACATTACCTGACAGTGGCGGCGACGCTTTTTGTCATTGGCATTTTCGGGCTATTCCTGAACCGCAAGAACATCATCATCATGTTGATGTCGATCGAGCTTATGCTCTTGGCGGTGAATATTAACTTCGTCGCTTTCTCGCATTTCCTGGGCGATATGGTGGGGCAGGTCTTTACCTTGTTCGTTCTGACTGTTGCTGCTGCGGAAGCGGCGATCGGTCTGGCCATTCTGGTCTGCTTTAACCGCAACCGAGGTTCGATTGCTGTTGAAGATGTCAACGTGATGAAGGGCTAAGATCATGGAAAGCATCATTCTTTTCGCACCACTTGTGGGTGCATTGATCACGGGTTTTGGCTGGAAACTGATCGGCGAAAAGCCGGCACAGTGGTTCGCTACGGCGATGTTGTTTCTGGCGGCTTTCCTAAGCTGGGTCGTCTTCCTGACCTTTGACGGTGTGACAGAGCATATCCAGCTGTTGCGCTGGATCGAAAGCGGCAGCCTGTCGACAGACTGGGCGATCCGCATGGACCGTTTGACGGCGATCATGCTGATCGTGATCACCACCGTGTCCAGCCTCGTGCACCTGTATTCCTTTGGCTACATGGCCCATGACGAGAATTTCAAAGACAACGAGCCATACCGCGCCCGTTTCTTTGCCTATCTGTCGTTCTTCACCTTTGCGATGTTGATGCTGGTTACAGCCGATAACCTTGTTCAGATGTTCTTTGGCTGGGAAGGTGTGGGCGTTGCGTCATATCTGTTGATCGGTTTTTACTACAAAAAACCGTCGGCCAACGCTGCTGCGATCAAGGCTTTCGTGGTCAACCGTGTCGGTGACTTCGGGTTTGCGCTTGGGATCTTTGGCCTGTTCTATCTGACCGACAGCATCAAGTTCGACGATGTTTTCGCCGCGGCACCTGAACTGGCAAACACCACCTTGCATTTCTTGTGGGCTGACTGGAACGCGGCGAACCTGCTTGCCTTCCTTCTGTTTGTCGGTGCCATGGGTAAATCGGCGCAGCTGTTCTTGCACACATGGTTGCCGGACGCGATGGAAGGCCCGACCCCTGTGTCCGCCCTGATCCACGCCGCGACGATGGTTACTGCGGGTGTTTTCCTTGTCTGCCGCATGTCGCCCCTGATGGAATTCGCGCCCGAAGCGATGATGTTCGTGACCTTTATCGGTGCGACCACCGCATTCTTCGCCGCGACTGTGGGTCTGGTTCAGACCGACATCAAACGCGTCATCGCCTATTCGACCTGTTCACAGCTTGGCTATATGTTCGTGGCTGCGGGCGTTGGCATGTATTCCGCCGCGATGTTCCACCTGCTGACCCACGCGTTCTTTAAGGCGATGCTGTTCCTTGGGGCAGGGTCCGTCATTCACGCGATGCATCACGAGCAGGACATGAACAACTATGGCGGTCTGCGCAAAAAGATCCCTTATACGTTCTGGGCGATGATGATCGGCACGCTGGCCATCACCGGTGTCGGCATTCCGTTGACCCATTTCGGTTTCGCCGGCTTCCTGTCCAAGGATGCGATCATTGAAAGCGCTTGGGCCGGTGGCACATCCTATGCTTTCTGGATGTTGGTGATTGCTGCGGCGATGACCAGTTTCTACAGCTGGCGCCTGATGTTCCTGACCTTCTTTGGCAAGCCACGCGGTGACAAACATACCCATGACCATGCGCATGAAAGCCCGATGGTCATGTTGATCCCGCTGGGTGTGCTGAGCCTTGGTGCGATCTTCTCGGGGATGGTGTTTTACAACAGCTTCTTTGGTCATGCCGAAGATATCGGCGAATTCTATGGTATCCCGATGGCCGAAATGGCTGCTGGTGGCGATGCCAAGGTTGAAGGTGCCGAAGACAGCCATGGTGCGGCCGCAACGGATGCAGGCCATGGCGATGACGCACACCACGGGCCCAGCTTTGCTGGTGCACCCGGCGAAGGTGCCTTGTTCTTTGGTCCCGATAACACCGTGCTTGACGATGCGCATGCAGCGCCTGCCTGGGTCAAGGTCAGCCCGTTCATCGCAATGTCGCTGGGTCTGATCATGGCGCTGTGGTTCTACATCTGGAACCCGACGCTGCCGGGCCGTTTGGCGGCAAACCAGCGTCCGCTTTACCTGTTCTTCCTGAACAAGTGGTATTTCGACGAGATTTATAACGTGATCTTCGTCAAACCGGCTTCTGCCATCGGTCGTTTCTTTTGGAAGCGCGGCGACGGGAATGTCATCGACGGGACGCTGAATGGCATCGCCATGGGCATTATTCCCTTCCTCACGCGGCTCGCGGGTCGTGCGCAATCTGGCTACATCTTTACCTACGCCTTCGCCATGGTGATCGGGATCGCGATCCTTGTAACATGGATGACGATGAGCGGGGGGGCAAACTAATGGATCATCACTTGCTTTCCATCATTACTTTCATGCCAAGCTTTGCGGCGCTGATCTTGGCCGTCTTCCTGCGCGGCGACGACGAAGCAGCGGCACGCAATGCAAAATGGCTGGCGTTGATTACAACAACCGTCACTTTCCTGATTTCACTGTTCATCCTGTTCGACTTTGACCCGTCCAACACCGGCTTCCAGTTTGTGGACGAAGCGACCTGGATCATGGGTCTGAAATACCGCATGGGCGTCGACGGGATTTCGATCCTGTTTGTGATGCTGACTACCTTCATGATGCCACTGGTGATCGCCGCCAGCTGGAACGTGACCACGCGGGTCAAGGAATACATGATCGCCTTCCTGCTGCTGGAAACGCTGATGCTGGGCGTGTTCATGGCGCTGGATATGGTGCTGTTCTATCTGTTCTTCGAAGCAGGCCTGATCCCGATGTTCCTGATCATCGGTATCTGGGGTGGCGCGAACCGGATTTACGCCAGCTTCAAGTTCTTCCTTTATACCTTCCTTGGCTCGGTTTTGATGCTGGTGGCCATGGTTGCGATGTATGCCGATGCGGGCACCACCTGTATTGGCGGCTGCGAAGTCAGCCTGCTGACCCATACCTTTGCCTCCGAGACATTCTCGATTGCCGGAATTACAGTGGTTGGCGGTTTGCAAACCATGCTGTTTTTGGCCTTCTTTGCCAGCTTTGCTGTCAAAATGCCGATGTGGCCCGTCCACACCTGGTTGCCTGATGCGCACGTTCAGGCCCCGACTGCGGGTTCTGTCGTCCTGGCGGCGATCCTGTTGAAAATGGGCGGCTACGGCTTCTTGCGGTTCTCGCTGCCGATGTTCCCTGTCGGGTCCGATGTGCTGGCACCGCTGGTGCTGTGGATGTCCGCCATTGCGATTGTCTATACCTCGCTGGTGGCGCTGGTGCAGGAAGACATGAAAAAGCTGATCGCCTATTCATCGGTGGCCCACATGGGTTTCGTGACAATGGGTATCTTTGCCTTCAACCAGCAAGGTCTGGACGGGGCGATTTTCCAGATGGTCAGCCACGGCTTTATCTCGGCTGCCTTGTTCCTCTGCGTTGGCGTGATCTATGACCGTATGCACACCCGCGAGATCGACGCCTATGGCGGTCTGGTCAACCGGATGCCTGCCTATGCGCTGGTGTTCATGTTCTTTACCATGGCGAACGTCGGCCTGCCGGGGACATCCGGTTTCGTGGGTGAATTCCTGACATTGATGGGGATTTTCCAGGTCAACACATGGGTGGCTGCGGTTGCGACAACCGGCGTTATCTTCTCGGCGGCCTATGCGCTGTGGCTGTACCGCCGCGTTGTGATGGGTGACCTGATCAAGGAAAGCCTGCGCACAATCACCGATATGACGACCCGTGAGCGTTGGATTTTCGCGCCGCTGATCGTCATGACTCTTCTTTTGGGTGTCTATCCGGCACTGGTCCTTGATATCATCGGACCATCGGTTTCCGCCCTTGTTGCTAGCTATGATACGGCCCTGGAGGCGGCAGGTGCCGCTGTCCAGATGGCCTCAGAATAAAGGACCGCGCGATGATTTCCGCTGATCTGAATGTCATCCTGCCCGAAATCGTGCTGTCGCTTTTTGCGATCCTGGCACTGCTGGGGGCGGTCTATACGTCTAAAGACAAGACGGGGTCCTTGCTGGTCTGGCTGACGGCGGGGCTGATGGTGCTGCTGGCGATCTGGATCGGGATGACCGGCACGGGCGAGACACGCATCGCCTTTAACGGGTTGTTCATCGAAGACGGCTTTGCCCGCTTTGCCAAGGTGACGATCCTGCTGAGCGCTGCTGCCGTTCTGGCGATGTCGGAGGCCTATATGAAAAGCCGTGGCCTACTGCGGTTCGAATATCCGGTTCTGGTCGCCCTGAGCGTTGTGGGCATGATGATGATGGTCAGTGCAGGCGACCTGATGTCGCTTTACATGGGCCTCGAGCTGCAATCGCTGGCCTTGTATGTGGTCGCGTCCCTGCGCCGTGACAGCCTGAAATCAACCGAAGCGGGCCTGAAGTATTTCGTGCTTGGTGCCTTGTCCTCGGGGATGTTGCTATATGGCGCGTCGCTTGTGTACGGCTATGCGGGCACCACGCAATTCGCAGGTATTATGACCGTTGCGCAGACGGGTGAGACCTCCCTCGGGTTGCTGTTCGGGATCGTATTCCTGATGTCCGGTCTGGCGTTCAAAGTCTCGGCTGTGCCGTTCCACATGTGGACCCCCGACGTTTACGAAGGGTCGCCGACCCCTGTCACCGCGTTTTTCGCGACAGCCCCCAAGGTTGCTGCAATGGCGCTGTTCGCCCGCGTGATGCATGACGCCTTTGGCAATGCTGTCGCCGAATGGAGCCAGATCATCGCGTTGCTGTCGGTTCTGTCGATGTTCCTTGGTGCGATTGCTGCCATTGGCCAGACCAACATCAAACGTCTGATGGCGTATTCGTCGATTGCCCACATGGGATATGCATTGATCGGTCTGGCGGCTGGCACCCAACTGGGCGTCAAGGCGATGCTGGTCTATATGGCGATCTATGTGACGATGAATATCGGTACATTTGCCTTTATCCTGAGCATGGAGAAAGACGGCCAGCCGGTCACGGATATTGCGGCGCTGAACATGTACTCCAAACGCGCGCCCGGTAAGGCATTGGCGCTGCTGGTGTTGCTGTTCTCGCTGGCCGGTGTGCCGCCGATGCTGGGTTTCTTTGCCAAGTTCGGCGTGTGGCAAGCCGGCGTTGACGCGGGGCTGATCTGGCTGGTGGCCGCAAGTGCTGTCGCCTCGGCGATTGGTGCCTATTACTACCTGCGCATCGTCTTTTTGATGTATTTCGGCGAAGAGGGTGATGACCGGCTGGATGGCGGGAAAAGCGGTTTGCTGACAGGCTTCCTCATTGCGTCGGCTGTGATCATGGTGGTCGGTATTGCCAATATGTTCGGTGTCGAGGGTGCTGCCATCACGGCGGCGGCGACACTGGTCAACTGATCGGTTGGTGGGCCCCGTGCGTGAGGGAGCCTCCGGCGGGGATATTTTCAAGCCAGAGAAGCAGGGCGCGTCGTGGCCGGATGGTTACGGGCGTCTTGTGTTTGAGAGCATCGATTCCACGTTGAGCGAGGCGGCACGGCGTGCGCCAGAGTTGACCGGGCCGCTTTGGATTCTGGCCGAGGAACAAACGGCGGCGCGCGGGCGTCGCGGGCGGTCATGGGCCACACCGAAGGGTAATTTTGCAGGGACATTGATGATGCGCCGCGTCGAGGCCCCCGGGATCGCGGCGCTGCGCAGCTTTGTCGCATCGCTGGCCTTGCGCCGTGCCTTTGTACGGGTGACCGGGGACGAGGGGGCTTTTGCCTTGAAGTGGCCCAATGATGTGTTGCTGAATGGTGGGAAGGTTGCGGGCATCTTGCTTGAGACGATCGGCGATCATCTGGCGATCGGGATCGGGGTGAACCTAGCCCATGCGCCCGGTGCCGATCAGGTGGAGGCGGGGGCCCTGCGCCCCGTGTCGGTGATCGGTGAAACGGGCATATCTGTTTCCCCCGCTGCGTTTCTGGATGCGCTGGCTGGCGAATATGCCGTGCTTGAAACCCAGTTTCAGACCTTTGGCTTTGCGCCGATCCGCACCGCCTGGCTGGCCCATGCGGCCCGTCTGGGCGAAGTGATCGTGGCGCGGACCATGCGCGACGAGACACGCGGGATCTTTGAGGATGTGGATGAACACGGTAGTCTGATCTTGCGCACCCCCAAGGGGCGGGTGCCGATCACTGCGGCGGATGTATTTTTCTAGGATGTGAGGGAGGGCCGTTCGATGCTTTTGGCGATTGATTGCGGCAATACGAATACGGTTTTTTCCATTTGGGACGGAACGCAGTTTATTGGCACCTGGCGGACCTCGACCGAATGGCAGCGCACGGCGGATCAGTATTACGTCTGGCTGAGCACGCTGATGAAATTTCAAAAGGTCGAGGCGGATATCACCGATGTGATCATCAGTTCGACCGTGCCACGGGTGGTGTTCAACCTGCGGGTTCTGGCCGACAGATATTTCAACACGCGCCCCATCGTGGTGGGCAAGCCCGAATGCAAGCTGCCCGTTGATGTGCGCGTTGATGCGGGCACTGCCGTGGGGCCGGACCGGTTGGTCAACACCGTTGCGGGGTTTGATCTGTTCGGCGGCGATCTGATTGTGGTGGATTTCGGCACTGCGACCACCTTTGATGTGGTGGCCAGTGACGGGGCCTATATCGGCGGGGTGATTGCGCCGGGGGTAAATCTTAGTCTTGAGGCATTGCATAATGCCGCGGCGGCCTTACCTCATGTGGATATCTCTAAACCGCAGGCGGTGATCGGTACAAATACCGTAGCCTGCATCCAATCAGGTATTTTTTGGGGTTATGTCGGGCTCGTTCGTGAGATATGTGCGCGGATAAAGGCGGAGCGTGAGCGCGAAATGCGTGTGATCGCCACCGGCGGGCTGGCCCCGTTGTTTCAGCAGGCAGTGGACCTGTTCGATTCCTACCAAGATGATCTGACAATGCACGGTTTGACCGTGATTTATAATTATAACAAGGACACCGCTTAATCATATGAGCAGCGAAAGATTGATCTATCTGCCCCTCGGTGGGGCAGGTGAAATTGGCATGAATGCCTATGTTTATGGCTATGGGAAACCTGGCAAGGAACGACTGATTGTGGTCGACCTTGGCGTTGCGTTCCCGGACATGGACACCAGCCCCGGCGTGGATTTGATCATCCCCGATATCGCCTGGCTGGAAGAACGCCGAAACCAGATTGAGGCCATTTTCATCACCCACGCGCACGAAGACCACGTGGGCGCGGTTGCGCATACCTATGACCGTTTGCGTGCGCCGATCTATACGCGGAAATTTACCGCCAACATCGCCAAGCGCAAGATGAGCGAATACAACCATCCTGATAACGCGATCACCACTGTGGCACCCTGGCCTGCAACGACCACCGTTGGTCCGTTCAAGGTCGGCTTTTTGCCGATGTCCCACTCGATCCCTGAATCGTCATCCCTTGTGATCGACGTGGCAGGCGACCGTTTGATCCACTCGGGCGATTTCAAGATCGACATGACTCCGGGTGTGGGCGAAGCCTATGATCCCGAGGTTTGGGCCGATGTGTCCAAGGGTGGCGTCAAGGCGTTGATCTGTGACAGTACCAACGTGTTTTCGCAGAACGCCGGCCGGTCCGAAGCGACTGTCGGGCCAGAGATTGAAAAGCTGCTTGGCTCTGCCCAGGGTATGGTTGTTGCAACGACATTTGCGTCGAACGTGGCGCGGGTGAAGACCCTTGCGGATGCGGGCGAGCGGGCAGGGCGGTCTGTCGTTCTGCTGGGTCGTGCGATGAAGCGGATGGTCGAGGCCTCGCTTGAGACCGGCGTGATGAAGGACTTTCCGGCGGTGATCAGCCCCGAGGACGCGCGCGGCGTGCCACGCGAGAACCTGATGCTGCTGGTGACCGGATCACAGGGCGAACGCCGTGCGGCGTCGGCGCAGCTGGCACGTGGCAAATACATGGGTCTTGAGATGAAGGAAGGGGATATGTTCTTGTTCTCGTCCAAGACCATTCCCGGCAACGAGCGCGGCGTGATCAAGGTGATTAACGCATTCTCCGAGATGGGCGTTGATATCGTCGATGACAGTTCGGGCCTGTACCACGTGTCGGGCCACGCCAACCGTCCCGACCTTGAGATTTTGCATGATGTGGTCAAGCCGCAGATCCTGATCCCGATGCACGGCGAACACCGTCACCTGCGCGAGCATGTGAAGATCGCCAATGCCAAGGGCATGAAGGGCGTTCTGGCTGTGAACGGCATGATGATCGACCTGTCTGGCAATGAACCCAAAGTCGCGGAATATGTCGACAGCGGGCGCACTTATCTGGACGGATCGACCCAGATCGGCGCGATGGACGGGGTCGTGCGCGACCGTATCCGTATGGCGCTGAACGGGCATGTGACCGTGACCGTGATCATGGATGAAAACGACGAAGCTTTGGGCGACCCTTGGGTTGATGCCATGGGCCTGCCCGAACAGGGCCGGTCGAAATCGTCGCTTGTTGAAATCCTCGAGGCTGACCTGGCTCAGTTCCTTGGCCGTGCCAATGCAAAGACGTTGCGCGATGATGACAAGCTGCATGACGGTCTGAAACGTGTCGTGCGTCAGTCGGCCAACGACGAGATCGGCAAGAAGCCCGAAGTCACGATTGTGGTCAGCCGTCTAAGCTGATCGCCTGAAAATACTGCATTTACGCCGCGTGGATCAAAGGATCTGCGCGGCGTTTTTGTTTGTGGTGGGCGGTGAGTTTGCAGGGGGCGGTGAGATTTTCAGGGGGCGGTGAAACGAAAACGGGCGCAAGGTTTCCCCTGCGCCCGTTTCCTTGAAATACGATCCGGTATTTATTCGCGGCGCTCGGCAAAGCTGAGGCCGATAAATTCGGGGGTATGTTCGCCCAGACCGACGATTTTATTATCGTTGCGGTTGTTCTGGTTGCGGTTTTCGTTGCGGTTGTTTCCGCGGCCACCGCGACGGTTTTGCTGTTGCTTGTCGTCTTGCGGTTTATCGTCAGCGGCTGCTGCTTTGGGTTCGGGCTGCTTTTCAGCCTGAACCTCTGGCGTTGCCTCTGGTGTTGGCTGCTCTGGCTTTGGCTCGGGTGTCGGGGCGTCTGCTGCGACGGTATCGGTTTCAACCTTGGCCGTTTCGGGCTTTTTACGGCTGCGGGTCCGGGTGCGCTTGGGCTTTTCTGACTTTGGTGCCTCGTCTTGTGCGGCATCCTTGGCAACGGGCTTGTCGGCCTTGGGGGCGTCCTGGGCCGCTTCTTTGGCAGGCTTTGCCGCAGGGGTGTCACCCAGCGGGTTCTCGATCCGGGGGATCTCGCGCTGGACCAGACGTTCGACATCGGCGAGGTTCTTTTCGTCGCGCGGAACGCAGATCATGATCGCTTTGCCATCGCGCCCGGCGCGGCCGGTACGGCCAATGCGGTGCACATAGTCTTCGGCATGGGAGGGCACGTCAAAGTTATAAACGTGGCTCACCGACGGGACATCAAGGCCGCGTGCGGCAACGTCAGACGCCACAAGGAAGCGCAATTCGCCGTTGCGGAACCCGTCAAGGGTCTTGGTGCGCTGGCTTTGGTCCAGATCGCCATGGATCGGTGCCGCGTCATAACCGTGCTTTTTCAACGACTTGGCAACGGTGTCCACATCCATCTTGCGGTTGCAAAAGATGATGGCGTTGGTGCATTTGTCGCCTTCGGCATCGATCAGCGCACGCAAGACCTTGCGTTTTTCCGTTGCTTCGCGGTCCTTGCGGGACGCGGTCAGCATCAGCACGCCTTGTTCGATGTTCTCGCCTGTGGTGGCCTGACGCGCGACTTCGACACGTGTGGGGTTCGACAGGAAGGTGTTGGTAATCCGCTCGATCTCTGGGGCCATGGTGGCCGAGAAGAACAGCGTCTGACGGGTGAACGGCGTCATCTGGAAGATGCGTTCGATGTCAGGGATGAAACCCATGTCGAGCATACGGTCGGCTTCGTCGACGACCATGATTTTTACGTCGGACAAGATCAGTTTGCCACGCTCGAAATGGTCGATCAACCGGCCGGGGGTGGCAATCAAGACGTCGACGCCCTTGTCGATCAGCTTGTCCTGCTCACCAAAAGACACGCCACCGATCAGCAGCGCTTTGGTCAGTTTCAGGTGCTTTGTATAGGTGTCAAAGTTCTCGGCGACCTGAGCGGCCAGTTCGCGTGTGGGGCACAAAACCAGACTGCGCGGCATACGTGCACGGGCACGGCCACGGGCCAGCATGGTGATCATGGGCAGGGTAAAGCTGGCGGTTTTGCCAGTACCGGTCTGGGCGATGCCCAAAACGTCTTTGCCTTCAAGGGCAGGGGGAATGGCACCCGCTTGAATTGGGGTGGGAGTTTCGTACCCGGCCTCTTCGATGGCTTTCAGTACTTTCGGGTTCAGATTTAGATCAGAAAATTTTGTCATGTGTGTCCGATGATAGCGGACATAAATTTTGGCCCGCGGCAGCATTCATGTCGGCCCGCATGGCCCAAGCGGCGGAGGGTCTCCGCGACATGTTCAGCACCCATTAACAAAGACTCTGCATCAGGTCAAATGGATGCGCTAAACGCCTGTGAAATCGGGAAAATGAGTGCCAAGATGTGACATTAGATCAAGGTCTGCCTCGCGCAGGAGCCCGTGACCGGTCAGACGGGCGCGCAAGGCAGGGGTATCGGCGCAGACTTCGTCAAAAAATGCGCGCAATCCTTGCTCGCCAGATTCGCCCTCGATCATCCGGAACAGGTCGTTCATCGACAATCCGCCTTTTTCATAAGGCTTGTTGGGGCCAAGTTCGGGGCGGTAGCTGCCCTTGGCCACGCGATACCGGTAGGCGGCAATCCAGTCGTCCCATGATTTTGCGTGGAGATGGGCCAGATCAATTTCGTCCTGCCGGTCGTGGCAGGGCAGCATTTTGCCGTCCTGAAACACGTTGTGAATACGCAGATGGATATTCGGCAGATTTGTGCGCACGAACACCTTGCCTGCCAGATGGCTTAGAAACCCGCCCTTAAGATATGCGCCGTATGTGGGATAAAGATCGGCAATGATGCGGGCGCGGTCGGGGCCGTTGGGCACAAAAACCTTAAAGGCTGATGGCGCGCCGGAAAGCTGCTCCATCGGGCGGATGCGGGTGGCGGGCGGATCGGCGGGGCGTTCGGCCAGAATATCGGCGATGGGGCGGTCGGCGACCAGAAACTCGTCGGCGTCCATGTGGATCAGCCAGTCCACCTCGGTCCGGCGGTTATAGGCGTGGGTGGCATTGGCGGTTTGGCGCACCTGATGGGTATCGGGGCGGTCGCGCTTGCGCTGCTTCCAGTATTTGTCGTCACAGGTGGTGACACGGATTTTCGGATGCGCGTCCAGATGGGCGTAGGCTTCGGCATTTGGCGCATCCAGATAGATGTAGATGCGATGCGCGCCCGCCGCCAGATGATAGGCGGCGAACTGCAAGATGTCGCGCGTCGGCGCAAGTATGGTCGAGGCGATGCCCCATGTCACATCAGTCATGGGGCAAGTTTGCGGTGTTCAAAGGCCGCTGGCAAGCCAAAGCTAGACCATCATTTCCTTGGTCGCGGTCAGGCGCACATCGGGATAGTCACGGTCGACGCGGTCGATATCCCACTGCAAACGCGTCAGATAGACGATGTCGCCATCATGGTCATGCGCGATGTGCTGTTTGTTGGCTTCGGTAAATTTATCAACGGCTTGGCGGTCACCGTTCACCCAACGCGCCGAAGTGAACTGCGATTGTTCGAACCGCACGGGCAGGCCGTATTCCAGTTCGATCCGGCTGGCCAGAACCTCGAATTGCAACTGCCCGACGACGCCCACAACAAAGCCCGACCCGATGGCGGGTTTGAAAACCTTGGCGGCCCCTTCTTCGGCGAATTGCATCAGCGCCTTTTCCAGATGTTTTGACTTCATCGGGTCGCCCGCGCGCACGCCTTGCAGCAATTCGGGCGCAAAAGACGGGATGCCGGTCACGCGGAGCGCTTCGCCTTCGGTCAATGTATCCCCGATGCGCAATTGGCCGTGGTTGGGAATACCGATGATATCGCCAGCCCATGCTTCTTCGGCCAGTTCACGGTCGGCGGCCAGAAACATCACCGGGTTGGTGACGGACATGACTTTTTTCGACCGCACATGGGTCAGTTTCATGCCGCGGGTGAAATGCCCCGAGGCAAGCCGGACAAAGGCAACGCGGTCGCGGTGCTTGGGGTCCATGTTCGCCTGCACCTTGAACACAAAGCCCGACACGTTCTTTTCTTCGGGCAGAATGTTGCGGGGTTCGGCCCTTTGGATCTGTGGTTCTGGGCCATAGGTGGCAATGCCGTTCATCAATTCCTTGACGCCGAACGAATTGATTGCCGATCCGAACCAGATCGGGGTCAGTGACCCTTCGGCCATCAGGGCGGCGTCCAGCGGTGGCATCAATTCGCGCACCATCTCAAGGTCTTCGCGCAGCTTTTCCAGCAGGTTCGCGGGCACATGTTCGGCCAGTTTAGGGTCGTCCAACCCTTCGATGGCGATGCTTTCGGACACTTTGTTACGGTCGGCACGGTCCATCAGTTCCAGACGGTCGCGCAGGATGTCATAGCAGCCGATGAAATCGCGGCCCACGCCGATAGGCCAGCTGGCCGGGGTCACGTCGATGGCAAGATTTTGCTGAATTTCGTCGATGATTTCAAAGACATCGCGGCTTTCGCGGTCCATCTTGTTACAAAAGGTCAGGATCGGCAGGTCGCGCATACGGCAGACTTCGAACAGCTTTTGCGTCTGGCTTTCCACGCCTTTCGCGCCGTCAATCACCATCACGGCGGCATCAACGGCCGTGAGCGTGCGGTAGGTATCTTCCGAGAAGTCGGAGTGGCCGGGGGTGTCGACCAGATTGAACCGGTAATTGGTGTCTTTGGTCGCGAAATCGAAGGACATGGCCGACGCAGAGACCGAAATGCCCCGGTCTTTTTCCATCGCCATGAAGTCCGACCGCGTCCGGCGTGCTTCGCCCTTGGCACGGACCTGACCCGCCATCTGGATCGCCCCGCCGAACAGCAGGAATTTTTCCGTCAGCGTGGTTTTGCCCGCATCGGGGTGCGAGATGATCGCAAAAGTGCGGCGCCGGGCGATTTCGGCGGGCAATGCGGGGCGGTTTGAGGGGGTATCTAACATAGATTGGCATATATCCATGCCCATTGACACGCGCAAGTGTGGGCAAAGCTGTGGCCGTGCAAATTGTCTGCGGGTTTGCGGCCAAGCGGTGTAGAATGTGGATGACTTAGCAAGGAAGGGGAAGGAAAATGGAACTGAAAGACATTGCACAGGCCCTGGTCGAAGGGTGCCGCGAAGGCCGCGAGGGTGAGAATCTGGACAGGCTTTACGCGGCAGATGCGGTTTCAGTCGAAGGGGCCGATTACGGAAAAGGTCGCGAGACCAGAGGTTTGGATGGCATCAAAGGCAAGCACGCCTGGTGGGCCGACACGATGGAGGTCACCCGCCAGGAGGTCAGCGACCCGATGCTGCATGGCGATGACCGGTTTGCGGTGATCTTTGACGTGGCGGCGCGCGAAAAGGCGAGCGGCAAGGAAATGGTGATGAAAGAGGTCGCGATTTACCACGTTGCAGACGGCAAAATCGTACGCGAGGAATTCTTTGGCTGAAAACTGCGCCGAGGTCAGCGCATGCTGGCCTTGCGCAACAGTTCCGCCGCATCTGGACGGTCGAGCAGGGGTTTGCCGACATCCAGCCCGGCATGGCGGCGGTCGGAATGGCCGGGGATCACATCGCCCATCGCGTCAGACAGCTCTTGGGGCAGCACGGCTTTGGTGCGGCTGTCGATGAGCATGGATTCAGCGGCGATGCCTTCGGCATAGATGATCTGGTGGCCGTCAAAAAGCAGCTGGAAATAATCGACGAAGCCGCCATCCTGAACGCGCACGCTGTCACCGTTCACCAGATGGCGCGCCTTGACCAGCAGTTCCGAGCGGCCCGCGCCAAGGTGGTCTTCGCGTTGGTAGATGAACAACCGGTGATCGGGGCTGACAATCAGGTCATTGGCGTTGTTAAGCGTGCCGGCAGAAATGCAGATCGGGGCAAATTCACCCACGGCGCGCACGGTGCTTTGGCTGATCCAGCGCACTGCCTTGATCCCGTCATCGCGGGTCAACACGCGGTCCCCGACTTTCAGGTCTTCGATCGGGCGCTGTTCGCCGGATGCCATGGTGATATGGGTGCCACGGGTAAATGACACGCAGGCGACCTGCGCAAATTTCTGCTGTGCCGTCTTTGTATCGATGCCGACCAGCCGGTATTCCAGTGCCGATGAAAGTGCGCTCAGCGGCACGACATAGATGTCTTCGGCGTTGTTTTTTTCGTCCACTTCGACCAGAATAATCAGGTCTGTGGTCTGGCCGTCCGGGGTCATGAAGGTCAGCGCGCTGTCCAGATGCAGCTGTGCGCCGATGGTACCCACCTCGGAATCGGGGGCAATTTCGAACCCGTTCGTGCCCAAGGCCAGCATCGACAGGCGGTGCGGGTCCGACCCGTAGGTCAGCTCGTAGACGTCATCCAGCAGCAGTTCCGAGGCAAAGGAAATCGCATCCCCCATATTTGCCCCATCCGTCGCCACCAGCTGCGCTGCGCGGTAGACAGGCACGCTTTGGGGGGGGGCTGGCCGGTTGGAGGTCATTTTGGGGACGTGCCTTTGTATCAAGCGATGTGTCGCATGTTTTCAATGAGATATGATTGTGGCTACAGCGGGTCAAGCCTTGGGTCTTTTGCTGGCAATGGACCGATCATGAATGATACGAACAATTTGAAATCAGGAGGGAATTATTATGGATCTGGGAATCAAGGGCAAACGCGCATTGGTTTGTGCGTCATCCAAGGGGTTGGGGCTGGGCTGCGCCGAAGCATTGGCCGACGCGGGTGTTCATCTGGTGATGAATGCACGCGGGGCCGACGCGCTTGAGGCCGCAGCCGAGCGGATCAGGCAGGATTATGGCGTCAGTGTCATCACCATCGCTGCCGATATCGCGACCGAGGACGGCCAGAAACAGGTGCTGGATGCGGCGGGCCAGATCGACATTCTGGTCAATAACGCAGGTGGTCCGCCCCCCGGCATGTGGCAGGATTGGGAGCGCGACGATTTCATCAAGGCGCTGGACGCGAACATGCTGGCCCCGATCGCGATGATCAAAGCGCTGGTGCCGTCGATGATGGAGCGCGGCTGGGGTCGCGTGGTCAATATCACCTCGCAATCCGTGCGCGCGCCGATCGGCGTTCTGGGTCTGAGCAATTCCGCCCGTGCCGGATTGACCGGCTATGTCGCGGGCACATCGCGTCAGGTGGCGGGCCAGGGCGTGACCATCAACAACCTGCTGCCCGGCATCCACGCCACAGACCGCGCCGATGCGCTGGACGGCACCGTGGTCAAGCAAAAGGGCATCACACTGGACGAGGCGCGCAAAGCGCGCGCGGCCACCATCCCGGCGGGGCGCTATGGCACGCGGCAGGAATTCGGTGCTGCCTGCGCTTTTCTATGCTCGCAACATGCGGGGTTCATCGTCGGTCAGAACCTGTTGCTGGATGGCGGTGCCGCCAATTTGACCCTTTAAACAACCACAAGTCGGCACGGGGGCCAATCCAAAGCCTCGTGCCGCCTTGATGCCCTGGATTGCTACAGAAAATCACAATCGCGATATGCATCCGCTGCCCAGATGGCGCAGGATTGCTGTCTCGGCTAGGTCTGGTTTAACGATTTAACAAAGGTAGCCCCCGAATGAACCCCACAATCCTGATCGCCGTTTTCGGTGCCATTGTCGTGGCCAGCCTGCTGGTCGCACCGCGTCGCGCCTCCATCGAAGGGTTCTTTGGCGGGGTGACATCTTCGGGCCGCGCCCCCGGTCTTTGGACGCTGGTGCTAAGCCAGGTCACCACATGGATTTTCGCCCGTTCTCTGATGAACGCGGCGATCCTGGGCTATTACTACGGCATCGCGGGCACCTTGGCCTACGCGGCCTACTACGGGTCGTTCCTGACGGGGGGCTTTATCGTGGGCCGCCTGCGCGAAAGCGGGTCGATGTCGGTTCAGGACTGGCTGGGCGCGCGGTTCGGGGTGGCGGGCAATGGCTGTTACAATCTGGTCATCGCGCTGCGGCTTTTGTCCGAAGTCTTTGCCAACCTGCTGGTCGTCGGGCTGATTTTCAACGCCGTACTGGCGGGCAGCGGCACGACCGCGATCTTGATCGTCGCGTTTATGGGGCTGGTCTATTCCGCTTGGGGCGGATTGAGCGCGGCCCTGCGCACGGATGTCCTGCAAATGCTGGTGTTTCTGGTCGTCTTCGGCATGGCGCTGGTGTTTCTGGTCGCCAGCCCCGGTTTCGATCTGGGCGCGGTTGTCACGGCACCGGGCACAGCGGGCAGCTATAACGGCTGGGTCTTGTTGGTGGTGGCGCTGTTGCAGGTGTTTTCCTACCCCGCCCATGATCCGGTGATGATGGACCGCGGGTTTATCGCAGACAAAGACACGACGCGGCGGTCGTTCATCCACGCATTCTGGATTTCGACATTGTGCATCATCGGTTTCGGCTTTTTCGGCATTCAGGCCAGCCTGACAGGGGCGGAATACGAGGGCGAATTGATCGGGACTTGGGCCAAGATGTTTCCCGCATGGGTCTTTGGCGCGCTGATGATCTCATTGCTGGTATCGGCGCTCAGCACGCTGGATTCCGCCTTGGCATCCGCCGCACGGCTGGTGGTCGAGGAATTGAAACTGGCCCCGCGCAGCCTGAACGGCGGGCGCGTTGTGATGGTGGTCTTTATGGTCGCAGGGGCGGCGCTGACCTTGTGGGGCAATGCGACGCTGTTTGACGCGGTGGCGGTGTCCGGCACGGCGTCGATGTTCCTTACACCTGTGTTGATTGTGGGGCTGGTGATGGGGCGTCAAATTGCACAATGGTCCTATTTCGTTGCCTTTGGCGCGGCGATTCTGGGGGCGGTTACCTATTTCGGGCGCTCTTGGGCGGTCTTCGCTGCGATCCTGCCCGAGGGGCATAAATACGAACAGCTCTTGGTGATCTGTGTGGTTGTTTTGACCGCAGGCTTTGCGGCGGTGCTTGCGGGCGCGCGGCGGGGCTGATAGCGGTCGTACCCGAGCGAATTGATCGGATAAGACTGTAGCCCATGACGCAAATCCAGCCTCGGCTTGAAATCAAACACCTCAAGCGCAGCTATGGCGGCCGCGCTGTTGTTGACGACGTCAGTCTCCAGATCATGCCGGGGCAGGTGACCTGTTTGCTGGGGCCGTCGGGCTGCGGCAAGTCCACCACCCTGCGGATGATCGCGGGCGTCGAGATGCAAGACAGCGGCACGATCCATGTGGATGGCAAGCTGATCTGCGACACGGTTTTCCGCATCCCGCCAGAACGGCGCGAGATTGGCCTGATGTTTCAGGACTTTGCCCTGTTTCCCCACCTGAGCGTTGCCGGCAATGTCGGGTTTGGCCTGAAAACCGGCACCAAGGCAGAGCGCCGCGCGCGGGTCGAGGAACTGCTGGAGCGGGTTGACCTGCTGCGGTTTATCGACGGCTATCCGCATCAATTGTCGGGCGGCGAACAGCAGCGTGTGGCACTGGCCCGCGCCCTTGCCCCGCGCCCCAAGATCATGCTGATGGACGAGCCGTTTTCGGGGCTTGATAACCGTTTGCGTGATGACATCCGCGATGAAACGCTGGGTATCCTCAAGGAAGAGGGCACCGCGGTTTTGCTGGTCACCCACGAGCCCGAAGAGGCCATGCGCATGGCCGACGAGATCGCGCTGATGCGCAACGGCAAGATCGTGCAGCAAGGCGCACCCTATAACGTCTATACCCGGCCCATCGACCGCGCGGCGGTCTCGTTCTTTTCCGATGCGAATGTGTTGCGGGCCGAAGTGTCGGGTGCGCTGGCGCAAACGCCTTTCGGGCGGTTTCTGGCCCCCGGTGTGCCGGATGGCACGCAGGTGGATATCGTGTTTCGCCCCCAGCACGTGCGGATCGATTTTGACCGTGCGGGCAAGGGGCCATTGCCCACCGCAACAGATGGCACGGCAGCCCGTGCCGTTGTTTCGCGGGCGCGGTTTATGGGCAATGAAAGCCTTGTTGAATTCGTGATGGACCATGACGGCAGCAGCCTGCGCGCCACGGTGCCTAATGTGTTTTTGCCGCAACCCGGCGCGGTGATGTGGCTGACGATCCGGCGCGACCGCTGTTTCGTGTTTCCGGCAAGCTGAAGGGGCAAGGGATGCAGACGTTGATGGTTGAATTCGGCATGGGGTCGTCCTTGCGCCGCGCCGATTATACCCAAGCCGCCGAACGCGCGGTGCGCGATGCGCTGTGGCATAATTCGATCAATCTGGCAGAGCTGTTCGGCTTTGATAAATCCGCGATGAAAATCACGCTGGATGTGGGCGTGCAGCAGCCCGATCAGGTCGATGTCGATGTGCTGCGGGCGGTGTTTCCCTACGGTGATGTCACGGTGAACGTGCAACGCGGCGGCTTGGATGTGCCGCGCCCCGAGGGCGAGGGCAACCCGACGATCATGGCGAATGTGGCGCTGTCCGTGGCCTTTGATATGGAGCGCGCCGATGGTTGAGCAGCGGATCATCATCGAGATGGGCATGGGCAATGACCTGCACGGCATGGATTACACCAAGGCCTGCGCCCGCGCGATCGAAGACGCCTTGCGGCATTCATCCTTGCCGTTGTTTGGCGTGCTGGATTTGCCTCATGATGCGATGCGCGTGCAGGTCACTGTGGCGGTGCAGGACCCTGACAAGGTGAATATTGACGCGCTGGTCGCCAAACTGCCGCGTGGCCGGGCGCAGGTACGCGCGGTGTTCGGCGGGCTGAATGTGCCAAGCGGGGATGAGGTGATTGTCGTCGCGCAGGCCAGTGTCGAGGCGTTTTTGCCCAAGCAGGATGGCTGGCGCTTGCGCGGCGCGTCATAAAAGAGATTCAATGCCTTCGGCGAGGATTTTTTTCCATTTGGAATTAGACCCTTGGGGTGAAAAGCTCGGGTAGGGGCTCTGCGTTTTCGATCAGATCAAGACGCAAGGAGACCTGTGCGTTTCGGGTTTCGTCCCAACCTTTCAGAATCCAGCTGCGGGCCTGATGCTGGAGCGACGCGGGGTGCAGGATCAGGCTGCGCAGGGTCGCGTCGGGGGCGTTATAGACCAGCTTGAGTTTCTGGCGGGCGCGGATTGCGGCGCGCAGAATGGGCAGGTGCCCCATGCCACGGGCGGCATTGGCAAACGGGTGTTCGATCTGTTGCCAGTCTGTATCGGTGGCGGATGTCTCGAGCGGCAGGCTTGCGTCGATCTTGGCTGCCAATGCGGTCGCGGCGGATTTCAGGGCGGGGTCCGTGGTTTCCAGCACGATGGCGAGGGCGAGTTGCAGTGCTTCGATTTCGGGATCGGTCAGGGTCAACGGTGGCAATGTGGTGGCCGGTTCCAGCCGGTAGCCTGCGCCGCGTGTGCCTGTCACGGGCACGCCTGAGGATTGCAGCCGGCCGATGTCGCGGTACAGCGTGCGCAGCGACACATTCTGTGCCGCAGCCAGATCTTCGGCCCGGTGCAGGCTGTAATCGCCGAGCGTATCGAGCAGGGCAAAGAGGCGGTCGGAGCGGTTCATGGGGTTTTGTGCCACAAAAGCCGGGGATTGCCAAGGCAACTGCCAAAAAACTGTCAGCTGTTGATCGCGGATCGAAGCTGTTGCGGAAAACTGGTGGAATTGGCCGGGCCTTGGGGTGTTTCCCCCTTCAAGCCCGGGTCGGTCAGACATAGACAGAAACGGAACCGGACGCGGGAACTGCGTTCGCCTGCTTTGGATGTGGAGAAAACTATGTTTAATAATATCGGCCTTCCCGGCCTTCTGTTGATCGCTGTTGTTGTGCTGGTCCTGTTTGGACGTGGCAAGATTTCAAGCCTGATGGGTGAAGTCGGCAAAGGCATCACCAGCTTTAAAAAGGGCATCAACGAAGGCGAAGAAGACATCAAGAATGCCAGCGATGACAAAGCTGAATTGTCTGACGAGTCTGCCGTTGTGACCGAAATCAAGACCGACAAGGACAAGGTGTAACCCGCCATGTTTGATATGGGGTGGTCGGAGTTATTGGTCGTTGGCGTCGTTGCCTTGATCGTGGTGGGCCCCAAGGACCTGCCTGTCTTGTTTCGCAAGGTGGGGCAGTTCGTGGGTAAGGCCAAAGGCATGGCGCGCGAGTTTAGCAGCGCAATGAATGACGCGGCGGATGACACCGGCATGCGCGAAATATCATCGGGGTTGAACAAGTCGCTCAAGGCGGCGACCAATCCGCTGGGCACTGCAATGGACGGGGTCAAATCGGCGACCAAGTCCCTGGCCGACATCAACCCGGATAGCGAGACCGGCAAACTGGCGGCCAAGCGGGCGGAGGATGCCAAAAAGATGCAGGCCGTGCGCGACCGCACAATTGCCGAGCGCAAGCAGCGCGAAGCGAAAGAGGCGTTGGCGACGGCGGATGCCGAGGTGGCGCATCTGGCCAAGCCTGCGACACCGGCAGCCAAACCGGCAGCTGCAAAAAAGACGCCTGCGAAAAAGCCTGCTGCGCCGAAAGCGGCGGCCGCGAAAAAGCCGGCTGCAAAGCCCGCAGCCAAGAAACCTGCGGCTAAAAAGCCAGCGGCAAAAAAGAGTGAAACATGAGTGCTTCGGACGATATTGACGACAGCGCCGCCCCGCTGATCGAACATCTGGCAGAGCTGCGCACGCGGCTGATCCATTCCGTGATCGCGTTTATCATCGGGATGGTGATTTGCTTTACTGTTTGGAATCCGATCTTTAACTTTCTGACCCACCCGTTGTGTTCGGCCATGGCCGAGCGGGGCCAAGAGGATTGCGGGTTGATCCTGATCAAGCTGCAAGAAGGTTTCTTTGTCGCGATTTCGATCTCGCTTTTGGGCGGTTTGGTGTTGGGTTTCCCCTATATCAGCTACCAGCTGTGGCGGTTTGTGGCACCGGGGCTGTATAAAAACGAAAAGGGCGCGTTCCTGCCGTTTCTGATTTCCAGCCCTTTGATGTTCTTTTTGGGCGCTGCTTTTGCCTTTTATGTGGTCACGCCGCTGGCTTTCGATTTCTTCCTTGGGTTCCAGCAAGCGGGCACATTGGTGGGCGACGGGGGCAAAGACGGGCAGGGTATTGCCGCGATCGCCTTTCAGGGGTCTGCACAGGAATACCTGAGCCTGACGATCAAATTCATCGTGGCGTTCGGTCTGTGTTTCCAGCTTCCTGTGTTGTTGACCTTGATGGGCAAGGCCGGGTTGGTCAGTGCCGAGGGGCTTGGCAACGTGCGCAAATACGCGGTTGTCGGCATTCTGGTTCTGGCCGCTTTGGTGACGCCACCGGATGTGATTACGCAAATCATTCTGTTCGTGGTGGTCTATGGCCTTTACGAGATTTCGATCATGCTGGTGCGCCGTGTTGAACGCCAGCGCGAAGAGAAATTGCGCGCCGAAGGGTATTACGACGACGAAGACGAAGACCCCCTGATGGCGGAATTCGACGAGGATGACGGCAAGTGATCGACGATCCCTTAGACCGCATCGCGGCGGCGCTCGAGAGGATATCTCCGGCGCCGCTGAAAGCTCCTGATTTCGACGCTGCCGGGGCCTTTGTCTGGCACACGGGGCCGGACCAGCTGGTGCCCGTGCCCAAGGTCAGCAAAATTGATCTGGGGTTGCTGGTGGGCGTTGACCGGGCGCGTGATACGTTGCTGGCGAACACCACCCAGTTTGCCGCAGGCCTGCCTGCCAACAACGCCCTGCTTTGGGGCGCGCGGGGGATGGGAAAATCCAGCCTTGTCAAAGCGGTACATGCCCATGTTCAGGCAACGCATAGCGCCTTGCGCATCGTTGAATTGCAACGCGAAGACCTGCCGTCGGTCGGCCGTTTGCTGGCCCATCTTCGCCATGCACCTTACCGGTTTATCCTGTTTTGCGACGATCTGAGCTTTGGCAATGATGATGCGCAATACAAGTCGTTAAAGGCTGTGCTGGATGGCGGCATTGAAGGGCGGCCGGATAATGTCGTTTTATATGCAACGTCGAACCGGCGTCACCTGATGCCGCGCGACATGATCGAAAACGAACGTGGATCGGCGATCAACCCTGCCGAAGCCGTCGAGGAAAAGGTATCCCTGTCGGACCGTTTCGGTTTGTGGCTTGGCTTTCACGCCTGTGACCAGCAGCAGTTTCTTGAGATGATCCGTGGCTATTGTGATGCGCACGGGATCGAGATCGATCAGCCGACGCTCCATGCCGAGGCGATTGAATGGCAGGCGACGCGCGGATCACGGTCGGGCCGGGTGGCGTGGCAGTATTTCGTTGATCTGGCGGGCCGTCGGGGCGTTACGCTTTAAGCGCGGCTTGCGTCGGGGCCCAAACATCACTCACAGGTGATTTATGCAAGCGCGCCGCAAGATTGGCGCGCCTGCGAAACCGCTTATTCAAAGCTGGATCAGTTCAGGTAGGGGGTCGGGTCGACGCTGTCAAAACCGTTGCGCACTTCGAAATGCACAAATGAATCGTCGCCGCCGCGCAGCTTGGCGATGGTGGCACCTTTTGCCACGTTATCGCCTTTTGCCACGCTGACATTCGCGACATTGGCATAGACGGTCAACAGGTTGTCAGGGTGACGGATCACGACAATCGGCACACCTTCGGCGCTTTTTGTGATGGCTGCGACTGTGCCGCTATCCGCCGCTTTGACCGCGCCGCCGGGGGTAGCTTGGATGTTGATCCCCTCGTTCTTGCCTTTGGAATATGCGCGGATAATGCTGCCCTGAACGGGCGGTGTCATGCGACCTGCCGAAACGGGTTTTGTGGTTCTGCCGACATCTGCCACAGGTTTTGCCGCTGCCGGTTCCACTGTGGCGGGTTTCACCGCGGGCTCTACCGGTGGCAGGGGTTTGGCGGCACTGGGCGGGGTAGGTGTCGGAGATCCGACACCGGGCATTGTCGTGGCGGCTGTGGCCGTTGCAGGGACCGCGGCACTGCGTTGGGGTGCGGCTTGCTGTGGAACAGGAATCAACAGGAACTGACCCTCGCGGATCGAGAAATCCGCCCCCAGGCCGTTCCATTCCGCCAAGGTGGCGACGGGTACGCTGTAAAGCCGCGCGATCGTATAGGCGGTTTCGCCCCGCTCGACCTTGTGACGCACGGGTTCGCTGCCTGTCTGTTTCTTCGGGTTTTCGCGGGTCTGCGTGGCGGGCAGGGCTGCGGTCTGAACCGTGGGCGACGCTGGCGCGCGGTTGATGGCACCATCCGCAAGTGTTTGAATATCAATGGCTTGCGTGGTGATCGGGCCGGTGCCCGAGGCCCCTGTCGCGGGCGATGGTTCGGCGACACGGTTCTGAAGGGCGATGATCTCGCCTTCGCGCAAAAGGGCAGTGGGATCAATGCCGTTGTAGCGTGACAAGCTGCCAACATCCGCACCAATACGGTTGGCCACATCCGTCAATGTATCGCCACGGCGGGCGACAACCACTTGATAATTCGGATAGGAAATAACCCCCCGATTATCCGGTGCGGGCCGGGGGGCCAGCGGGCCTGTCGCTGCATCGGCTGTGGTGAAACCATCGCCAAAGCCGCCGCGCATATCGAAATCAAGGGGGCGATCACATGCAGCCAGCAAAAGTGCGCTGCTGCCTGCCAACACCGCCAACCTAAGGGGTCGGATAGCCATCGGGTAGATCATCTGCTTGTCCTCATGTCTTTCGCGGCATTCGGTCCTCGGCCTCCATGTGATCCGGAGTTACCTTGCCTATACAGCATTTAGCTGTCTTTGCCCAATCCTTCAAGCAAGGGTACAAAACGGACCTTGCGCAGTTCGTCATATTCAAGACCGGTTTCGGTTTTGCGCACCCGGATCAGGTGCTGAACCGCGTCGGACTGGCCCACAGGCACTACCATGATCCCGCCTACTTTGAGCTGGGCAACCAAGGGGCCGGGGGGGTCTTCGGCGGCGGCTGTCACAATGATGCGGTCGAACGGGGCCTGTTCGGGCAAGCCAAAGCTGCCGTCGCCTGTGATCGCCGTGATATTGGCCAGATCGAGCGCGTCAAAGATTTCGCGCGCTTCTTGGACCAACCTGCGGTGGCGGTCGATGGTATAGACCCGCCGCGCCAGCTTGCTGAGGATCGCCGCCTGATAGCCCGATCCTGTGCCCACCTCGAGCACCTTGTCGCGGGGGGTCACCTCGAGCGCCTGGGTCATCAGCGCCACCACAGAGGGCTGGCTGATGGTCTGGCCGCAGGCAATCGGGAGGGGCATGTCCTCGTAGGCGCGGGACGCGAAAAGGCCGCGAATGAACGGGCCACGGTCGATCTGCTCCATCGCGTTCAGGATGCGCGTTTCGGTGACGCCCTTTGAACGCAAGGCGTAAAGAAACTGCATCTTGCGTTCCGCGCTCGAGATGTCTTCCTCGTCGGTCATGTATTGATCGCTTTGAGGGCCGCAAAACTGTCATGCGCGGTGAAATCGGCGCGCATGGGCGTTACGGAAATATAGCCTTGCAGGTTCAGCGCTGCATCGGTGTCGGCGGCGGTGGGGATTTGCTGGTCGGCCCCTTGAATCCACAAGAACCGCCGCCCCGCAGGCGAGACATGGGGCGTGGTGGAAAAGCTGGTATCGCTGCGGATGCCTTGGGGGGCAAGGCGGATTCCCTGCACATCAGCGGCAGCTGTCGGGGGAAAATTCACGTTATAAAACAAACGGTAGCCATCCGTATGCGCGGGCGTCGCACCAAGGATACGGCGGATCACGTCGACACCATGTTCGGCGGCGGCCTCGAAGGCATCGTCCAGAACGCGGTTGGCGGGACCGAAATACTGCGACAGGGCGACCGCCGGAATGCCTTGAAGCGCGGCTTCCATCGCACCGCCGATGGTGCCGGAATACATCGCGTTTTCAGCCGCGTTATTGCCCCGGTTCACGCCCGACAGGACCAGATCGGGGGGCGCGTCCTTCATGGAATCGTGCAGCGCGGCCAGAATGCAATCTGCGGGGCTGCCTTCGACGGAAAATGCGTGTTTTCCGATCCGTTCAACCATCATCGGGCGGGTATAGCTGATGCAATGGGCAACGCCCGATTGTTCATAGGCCGGGGCGACGGTCCAGACCTCGCCCGTGGGGCCCGCAAGGGTGGTTGCGATGGCGTGAAGCGTCTTGAGGCCCGGTGCGTGGATGCCGTCATCGTTGGTAATCAGAATGCGCATAATATCCCCTTTGCGCCTTGATATGCGAGGGACGTGGGCGCGGCAAGGCAGGAGCCTTCGGCGAGGATATTTTTAAGCCAGAGAAGACCCAAGGGCGGTCAAGATCGCGGCGGCCTGAGACTGGGGGCTGGCCAGACCATCGCGGGATTCACCGGGATGGAACCGTGCGCGGGTCGCCGTGGGCATCGGCGCGGGGGTCAGGATATGCACCTTTGGCCCGATTTTGGCGGCCTCGGCCTGCCAAGACTTGGCCAGCGCGATTTGCGCGGCTTTGGTGGCACCATAGGCCCCGTAAAACTTGGACCCCACGACCGGATCGTCGAAAAACACTGCCTGGCCCGCGTGGCCGAGCAAAGGCGACACATAGGTGATCAGGGTCGAGGTCGCGGTGATGTTGCAGGCCACCGATTTGGCCATGTCTTTGGTATCGACGTGATTGGTGGGGGCCAGCGGTGCCGCGTGGATGGCGGTGTGGAGCCACAGATCAAGGCTGCCCCAGCGGTCATAGATGCCCCGGCACAAGGTCGCCATCGCATCGGCGTTGGTGACGTCCATCGGGGCCAGCGTCGCACTGCCGCCACGGGCCTGGATGCGGTCATCCAGTTCCTCGAGCGCTCCCGTGGTCTTGGCCACAGCGATGATGTGATGGGTGTCGCAAAGCGCTTCGGCCAAGGCAGCGCCCAAGCCGTGCGAGGCGCCGATGATCAATGCAGTTTTCTGTGTCATGGGAGGGATATGCGCGGGGGAATGCGCGGCGTCAAGGGGGCGCTTGGCCGCGCGGGCGGGCAAGGCGTGCCAGTTGTCCGGTTGCTGTCCGGTGTGGCGTGATCAGGATTTGGGAAGTTGCAAAACCTTGGCCTTTGAACCGATCCCGATGACGATGGCATTGTCACTGATTGCAGCGACTGTGCCCCCTGCAATGGCATCGCCCAGCTTGACCCGTCTGATCCGGCCATTGCGGTCGCGCACCAAGGCACCCGGATCTTCGAGACTGCCAAAAATACCAATCAAGGTTACAGCAGGCAGGGCGACTTGCTCGGTCGCAAGATCAATCACTTTGGCAGGGGTCGGGGTGCCGTTTTCGTTGGTGGTCATGTCAGCCTTTCTTGTCCCTGTGGGTCAGGGGAGGGGTACGACATGTCAGTTAACAAAGGCTTTGCGCGGCCGAAAGATGCGCAGGAACAGGCAAGCAAAGACCGGCTGAGACATCGGCAAAGCTTTGCCACGGGGGCCAAATGCAAAGCAGCGCAGGGGGTTGTGCCTCTGCGCTGCATTTGTCTAGTGGTGTTTCGGGTGCGCTTATTCAGCGGCAGATTTCATCTGGAAGCCTGCGGTGATTTGATCTGTCGGTTTCACGGGATAGTCACCGGTAAAACAGGCGTCGCAATATTGCGGGCATTTGGCGTTGCGGCCTTCGGCTTCGCCCACGGCGCGGTACAGACCATCAATCGAAATGAACTTGAGGCTATCTACCTGCAAGTGCTCGCGCATTTCTTCTTCGGACATGGTCGCGGCCAACAGCTTTTCACGCTGCGGTGTGTCGACGCCGTAAAAACACGGCCACGCGGTCGGGGGCGACGCGATGCGGAAGTGGACTTCCTTGGCACCGGCATCAAGGATCATTTCCTTGATCTTGCGGCTGGTTGTGCCGCGCACCACCGAATCGTCCACCAGGATCACCCGTTTGCCTTTGATCAGGGCGCGGTTGACGTTGAGTTTCAGACGCACGCCCATGTTGCGGATCTGCTCCGTCGGCTCGATGAACGTGCGGCCCATATATTGGTTGCGGATGATTCCCATCGCATAGGGAATGCCCGATTGGAGGCTGAACCCGATGGCCGCAGGGGTACCGCTGTCAGGGACGGGGCAGACCAGATCGGCATCGACGGGGCTTTCCTTGGCCAGTTCGCGGCCGATCGCCTCGCGGGTTTCATAGACGGAGCGACCGCCAAGAATGCTGTCGGGGCGGCTGAAATAGACATGTTCAAAGATACAGAACCGCGATGCAACGCGGCGGAAGGGGAAGTGGCTTTCCACGCCCTTGGCGGTGATGACGACCATTTCGCCCGGCTCGATTTCGCGCACGAAATCGGCACCGATGATATCAAGCGCACAGGTTTCCGAGCTGAGCGCCCAGCCGTCGCCGACCTTGCCCAGAACCAAGGGGCGCACGCCCAAGGGATCGCGCACGCCGATCAGTTTGGTGCGGGTCATGGCGACCACGGAAAACGCGCCCTCGACCCGGCGCAGGGCGTCTTCCATGCGTTCGGGGATGGTGCGTTGCAAGGACCGCGCCATCAGGTGGATGATGCATTCACTGTCCGAGGAAGACTGGAAAATCGAGCCGCGTTCAATCAGTTCGCGGCGCAGGGAATTGGCGTTGGTGATGTTGCCGTTATGGGCAATCGCCGCACCGCCCATGGCGAATTCACCAAAGAACGGCTGCACATCGCGGATCGCGGTCTGGCCTTTGTTGCCGGAGGTGGAATAGCGCACGTGACCGATGGCCAATTCGCCGGGCAGGGTTTCCATGACCTTTTGCGAGGTGAAGTTGTCGCGCACATAGCCAAAGCGGCGGGCCGACTGGAACCCGTCTGTGGGGTCGTAGCTGACGATGCCGCCGGCTTCTTGTCCGCGGTGTTGCAGCGCGTGCAGGCCAAGGGCCACAAAGTTCGATGCGTCGGCGACACCGACAACGCCGAATACCCCGCATTCTTCTTTCAGTTTATCGCCGTCATCGGCGTCTCGCAGGTACGAGGTGTCAAAAGGATGTGCGGGGGGCATGATCTTGGACAACGGGGAGCTCCGATTCCGGGGAAGAAGACACGCACTATGTAGGCGGTTGCGCGGGGCTTGTCACCCCGCTGTCACATTTAGAAAGGGTTAATGCGTCAACAGGGCTCGTGAAAGGCAAAAGGGCCGCCCGTTGTTGGGGCAGCCCTTTGAAATCATTTGTTATTTAGGCGTTATTCGCCGCAAGCACCCACAAGAGCCTCGTAGCGCGAGGTGATCCAGCCAAGGGCTTCTTCGGGGTTCTGGTCTTCGATCTGGCCGGTAAAGCGCCCAAATACCTGCGCAGAGCGGCTTTCGTCGACGATTGTGAAGGTCTGGCCGGTGATCACCGTATCATAAACAAAGAACGCAATCGCCACCAACAAGATGCCGCGCGCCACGCCGAACAGGAAACCGAGGCCCTGATCCAGACCGCCCAGCACAGACCGTTGCACCAGCGATGAAAACAGCGGTGTGAACAGCGACACCACGATCAAGGCGATGGCAAAGACGATCGCGAAAGCACCGATAATGGACAATTCGCAGCTGTCGGCCAGAAATTCGCCAACAACGGGCAGTTCGGTCACAAGCGGTTCAACCTGTGGGGCAAATAGAAACGCCAGAACAGCGGCGGCAATCCAGCCGACGATGGCCATCAATTCGCGTACAAACCCGCGCCCGTATGCCAAAAGCGCAGATAGAACGATGACAAGCGCCACAACCCCGTCAATGATGGTAAAGCCTTCCATGATCGTCTTGCCTTCCTTGGGGGGGGCTGTCAGCCAGCCCCGAAAATTTCGCCTACAAATCCGGTTAGATCGCTCATGGTATTAAGCGTTATGCCGTTTTTGCCCACCGGTTTTCCCCCGGCAGGCGCAATGGCGCTGGTAAAACCAAGTTTTTGCGCTTCTTTCAACCTATTTTCGGTCTGCGTTGCCGGTCTGAGGGCACCTGACAGGCTTATTTCGCCGAAAACAACAGTCTCTGCGGGCAGGGCCACGTCTTCGCGCGCGCTCAGCAGGGCGGCGGCCACGGCCAGATCGGCGGCGGGTTCGGAAATCTTCATGCCGCCTGCGACGTTCAGATAGACATCAAGCCCGGCAAAGGGGATGCCGCAGCGCGCCTCGAGCACCGCAAGAATCATCGCCAGACGCCCGCCATCCCAGCCGACAACCGTGCGCCGCGCCTGCGAATGCGGCGACGGGGCAACAAGCGCCTGCAATTCACACAACACAGGCCGCGTGCCTTCGATGCCTGCGAAAACCACCGATCCGGCAGCCGGTTCGCCACGTTCGGACAGAAAATGCGCCGACGGGTTGGTGACTTCGGCCAGCCCCTGGCCGGTCATCTCGAAGACGCCGATCTCATCCGCGGGGCCAAAGCGGTTTTTCACAGCCCGCAGGATGCGGAACTGGTGGCCGCGTTCACCTTCGAAATAGAGCACCGTATCGACCATATGTTCGACAACACGGGGGCCGGCGATCTGGCCGTCTTTGGTGACATGGCCCACAAGGATCACCGACACGCCGGTGCGTTTGGCAAAACTGGTCAGTTCATGGGCCGAGGCGCGGACCTGGGACACCGACCCCGGCGCGCTTTCGACATTATCGGCCCACATGGTCTGGATCGAATCGATGATTGCCAGATCGGGGCGTTCGGCCTCGAGGGTGGTCAGGATATCGCGCAGGTTGGTTTCGGCGGCCAGTTTGACCGGCGCATCGGCCAGCCCAAGGCGCTGCGCGCGCATCCGGACCTGTGCAGAGGCTTCTTCGCCGCTGACATAGATGGTTTTCAACCCGCTGCGGGCAAAATGGGCGGCGGCTTGCAACAGCAACGTGGATTTGCCGATGCCAGGATCACCGCCCACCAGAATGGCCGATGCCGCCACCAGACCACCACCCAGAACGCGGTCGAGTTCGGCAATGCCGGACTGGCTGCGCGGCGGGGGGGATTCCTTGGTGCTCAGATCGGTCAGTACCATGGCCGACCCGCGCTTGGCCCCGAGCGATTTGCTGGGCGGCCCCGCGGAAATGCCTTTGTCTTGCTGGATCGTGTTCCATTCGCCGCAGCCATCACAGCGGCCGGACCACTTGTTATAGCTGGCACCGCAGGACGTGCATGAAAATGTGACGGGAGTTTTTGCCATATGCCTTTTTGGCTGAGAGCGCAGGCGAGGTCAAAGCAAAAGAACGGATTACCATGCGGCTTTCGCAGGCAATTCGAAAACGCGTTGTTTGGGGTATCGCGTGGCTTGGTCGCAGGGGGGGGAGATCAGCCTGATCTGCGCATGGATGCCTGTGTTTTCCAGCCGATCCAAAGGGACATCAGAATGCAGGCCGTGAACAGATACAGGCCCCATGCGACCTCGATCCGGCCGATGCCCACGCCTTTGGCGAGGGTGATGTAAAGCGCGATCAAAAAGACATCGGCCATGGCGAGTTTGCCGATGAAGTTCAACGCGGGCAGGGCGCGCGGGCTGAGCAGGTCGAATTGCACCAGCGCCAGACCAAGGGTTTTCAGATAGGGGGCAAAGAGCGCGAACACCGTGACGACCAGCGCGAGGAAGATGTCGGAGGCCCAGAGCGCTTGCAGCCCGCTGAGCACTGAAATCTCGGTCAGGCCGAACAGCGGAAGCAGCCCTGCGCGCAAAAGCGGTGCGGCCCAGGCGATGGGATAAAGGAGGAGCAAAGACAGGTTCAGGGCGCGCAGCATGGGGTTTCCAAGACAGGAGGCGCATCTGCGCCATTTGATTTTGCGATCTGCGGGGCGCAGATCGGTGCCTTCGGCGAGGATATTTAAGAGCCAGAGAAGAGGCCAGAGATGAGGCCAGAGAAGAGGGTAGTCAGACCCACAGGGGGCTTCGATCCGGATCAGAGTGGCGCGCAGCGATGCTGCGAGGACGTTACTTTAGATAGACCCGGTCATAGCGTGCGCCCAGCGAGGTCAGGATCTCATAGCCGATCGTGCCGGCAAAGCCTGCAACTGTATCAACGGATTGATGCGGTCCGATCAGTTGCAGATGTCCGGGGATTTCGGCCAGGTCGGTCACATCGACCGTGATCAGATCCATTGAGACGCGACCGACCACCGGCAGCTTGCGCCCCTCGTGGGTGAGTGTGGCACCGTTGCCCAAGGCGCGGATCAGCCCGTCGGCATAGCCGCCTGATACGGTTGCGATTTTGGAGTCCCGCGCTGCTGTCCAGCCGCAGGCGTAACCGACAGATGCGCCTTGGATCACGTCGCGGGTTTGGACGACCGGCAGGTCGAGTGTCACGACGGGACGCGCATCCACAAAGGGCAAACCGCCGTAGAGGCCGATGCCCGGGCGCGTCAGGTCAAAGTGGTAGTCATCGCCCAACAGGATGCCACCCGTGGCCCCCAGCGACAAAGGCACATCGACGCCGGCGGTCATTTCGCGAAAGACCTCGAGCTGGGCGGGGTTCATCGGGTGGTCGGGTTCATCGGCGCAGGCCAGATGCGAAATGATCATTGTCGGGTTTTGCGACAGGGCGATGTCGCGCAGGGCGCTCCATTCTGCGGGGTCCATGCCCAAGCGGTTCATGCCAGAGTTCAGCTGGATGCCAAAGGGATGGCCGGGCAGGGTTTCGACATGGCCGATCAACTGGTCGACGGAATTGATCATCGGGGTCAGGTTGGCCTGACCGATCATATCTGCATCGCCGGGCATGTGACCTGCGAACACATTGATCCGGGGGCCGTCGCCCAGCACACGGCGCAGGGCGAGGCCTTCCTCGGCGACGGCGACAAAGAATTCGCGCGCCCCTTCGGCCGCCAGCACGGGGGCCACGCGGTCGATGCCCAGACCGTAGGCATTGGCCTTGACCACTGCGCCGGTTTCGCTTTCGGACAGGCGGTTGAGCGCGTGCCAATTGGCCGCCAGTGCAGTGAGGTCGATGGTAAGTGTGGCTGTTGTCATGGGTTTTGTTTTGACCGGATGGGCGGCGGCGTCAAGCGTCTGAACGTGCGTGACCCGGATAAAGCGTTGCAATTTCCGGTTTAGGGGGTTTGGCAAAGCGCAAGTTAAGCTGCGCCAAGGGATGTGCCGCTGCGGCAGTTTCGCGTTTTGCTTGCAAGGTGGGCGGAACTCGGTAGCCTATGCCTAACAAATGTCAGGCTGCACAAGGTACTGGCAAGAAGCGGGAGGAGAACCCAATGTCGACCCAGAGATATAAATTCGCGCCGGTGCTGGCTGTGGTGGCGGGGTTTGCCGCACCGATGGCCTTGGCGGAAAACCGGATTGATACGCAGCTGCCCAATGCGCCAGAGCTGGCGGCCTATGGGGAGATGAAGGTTGGCGTGCGCCAGATCGAGCTGGTTCATGGGGGCCAGGTCGACATTTTGTCCATCGATCCGGCAGCGGCCAAGCCCGAGACCCTTCCGACCTATGACCGGCCCCTGACCGTCGAGGTCTGGTATCCTGCCGCCGACGGGGCCACGGGTGACACCGCGTTCAGGGCATTCCTGCGCGATGCGACCACCGAAGTCACCTTGAACGGCCAGGCCATGCGCGATGCAGAGCCTGCGGCAGGCACGGCCTATCCGCTGGTCATCGTATCGCATGGCTATCCGGGCAACCGTTTCCTGATGTCGCATCTGGCGGAAAACATCGCGTCCAAGGGATATGTCGTTGCCTCCATCGATCACACGGATTCGACCTACCGCACCCAGGCGGCTTTCGGGTCGACGTTGGTGAACCGGTCCTTGGATCAGCTGTTTGTGCTGGATGAAATGGCGCGACTGTCGGGCGAGGGGGACTCGTTTCTGAACGGGTTGGTCAATGCCGATACGGCGGGCATCGTCGGCTATTCCATGGGCGGCTATGGTGCGGTGATCACCGCAGGCGGTGGCGTGACCGAAACATCGGTGGGCTATGGCTGGGGCGGGCCGCATGGCACGCTGGCAATCCATCAGGCAGGGTCAGATACCCATAACGCGCTGCCCGATCCGCGTATCAAAACCGCCGTGGCCATCGGCCCCTGGGGCATGAACACCGGCTTTTGGGATGCCGAAGGGTTGAAGGGCATCAAGATACCGATGCTGTTCATGGCCGGTTCGCAAGACATGACATCGCTCTATGAAAAAGGGGTGCGTGCGATCTGGGAAAACGCCAGCGCGACGAACCGCAGTCTTTTGACCTTTGAAAATGCGGGTCACAATGCGGCGGCCCCCATGCCTGCACCGGCAGAATCCTACCGCGATGACGAACGGTTGGGCTTTAACGTCTCGGGGCATTACACTGATCCGGTCTGGGATCAGGCGCGCATGAACAACATCGCGCAGCATTTCGTCAGCGCCTGGATGGATCTGCACCTCAAGGGGAACGAGACGGCCGGCGATTACCTTGATCTGCTCGAGAATTCCAATGACGGTGTCTGGTCAATGAACGAAGACGGTACCCCCAAGGACGATCACAGCTATTGGAAAGGGTTCGACAAGGACACCGCCAAAGGACTGCGCTATGAGGTCAAAGCGCCTGATTAAGTCAAAGCAAAAGGATCCGTGATGACGCGTTTACGCATCATGTTCTCGCACGCTGCCGTGACCGTTATGGCGGTGGCCTGCGGTGCCGGGGTGATCGCATTGGCGATGTTTGCCCCGGTCTGGATCTGGGCGCTGGTCCCCTTGGGGATCGGCGCGCAGATGTTGAATGAATACAACCTGCACCGCTATGTGTTCCACCTGCCGCCGCCGCGCCGGCAATGGGCGTTTGATCTGCTTTATATGGCGCATTACGGGCATCATGATTTCCCCACCCATACCAAGCTGTTTTTCGTCCCGATCTGGGTCGCTTTGCCGATCTTGCTGGTGAACAGTCTGGCGGTATGGGCGGTGCTGACGCTGTTTGGCAGCGCCAATGCCCTTTGGATTGCAATTGCCATAGTGCCTGTGGGCGGGGTGCTGACCTTTCTGGTGTATGAATGGTTTCACATGACCGCGCATTTGAACCTGCCCAAAACGCGGGTTGAACGCTATGTGACCACGCTGCACAACCAGCACCATTTCCGCGATTTCAGCAAATGGTTCCACGTCAGCCCCGGCGGCGCGGTGATCGACCGCGCGATGGGCACGGCAATTGACCGCGAGGCGTTGAAACACCAGCAACGGATTGAATTCATTCGGACTTTGGGGATGCGTCCCGATGACCCGCGCCTTGTGGCAGCGCGGGGCCGGTTTGCCGGAAAATACGATCTGTCAGAGGCGGAAATCGCCCGTGCTGCCAGCGTTTGAGGTGAGGGTAGCGATCAGAACTCCTGATCGCCGTCATCATTGCTTTGCCACGGCTTCACAAGGTTGCCAAAGCGGGTAAATCTGCCCTCAAAGCTCAGGTCCACGGTGCCGATCGGCCCGTGCCGCTGCTTGCCGATCACGACTTCGGCGCGGCCATGCAGGCGCTCCATCTCTTCTTGCCAGATCGCCATCTTGTCCAGCTCGTGATCGCCGGGCTTTTCACGCTCTTTGTAATATTCCTCGCGGAACACGAACATGACCACGTCGGCATCCTGTTCGATCGACCCTGATTCACGCAAATCCGACAGCTGCGGGCGTTTATCTTCGCGATTTTCCACCTGACGCGACAGCTGCGACAGGGCGATGACCGGGATATGAAGCTCTTTGGCGATGGCCTTGAGACCCATGGTGATTTCTGAAATCTCGTTCACGCGGTTTTCGTTTTTGCCGGTGCCGCGCACCAGCTGGAGATAGTCGATGATCAACACATCCAACCCATGCGTCCGCTTCAGACGCCGCGCACGCGCGGATAGCTGGCTGATCGGCAGGGCAGGCGTGTCGTCGATATAAAGCGGGCAGGCTTCAAGCGCTTTTGCAGCATCCACAAAACGCCGGAATTCGGCCTCGGTCATGTCACCCGACCGGATCTGCTGCGACGGGATTTCCGACGCTTCCGACAGGATCCGCGCGGCCAGCTGTTCGGCGCTCATCTCGAGGCTGTAAAAGCCCACAACGCCGCCTTCAACCGCGCCTTCGGTGCCATCATGCAATATGCCACGACGATAGGCTTTGGCGACGTTGAACGCGATGTTCGTGGCAAGCGAGGTTTTCCCCATTGACGGACGACCCGCGAGGATCAAAAGGTCTGACGGGTGCAGCCCGCCGAGTTTTTTATCCATATCAATCAGACCGGTGGAGACGCCCGACAGGCCCCCGTCACGCTGGTAGGCCGCGTTGGCCACGTTAACAGCATCCGTTACCGCCTTGAGAAAGCTTTGAAATCCGCTTTCGGTCTGGCCTTGCTCTGCCAGTTTGTAAAGCTGCTGTTCGGCTTCGACGATCTGCTCGCGCGGTTCCGACATCACGTTAACCTGCGCGGCCTTGGCGGAGATATCGCGCCCCAGCTGGATCAGATCGCGGCGCACGGCCAGATCATAGATCATCTGCGCATAGTCGCGCACAGCAAAGGCGCTGATCGCGGCACCGGCAAGGCGTACCAGATAGGCGGGGCCACCCAATTCTTTCAGACCTTCGTCATCCTCCATAAATGCCTTAAGCGTGACCGGCGACGCAAGGTTGTTCTTGGCGATCCGCGCGCTGGCGATTTCGAAGATACGGGCGTGTACGGGATCATAGAAATGCTTGGGGCCGATGATCGACGCCACACGGTCGTAGATATCGTTATTGGTCAGGATCGCACCCAGCAGTTGCTGTTCTGCCTCGATCGAATGGGGGATGGTTTCGGGTGCCTGAACCGTCAGATCGTTGGTGTTGATGCTGGAAATCTCATTCATTTGCCTTGTACCCCTACTGCGCAACTGCCCCGGTCTTGGACTTAGCCGAGACAGAGGGGCACCTGCAAATTGTATAACTTGTGGATAACCCTGCTGTTTGTGGATACTACAGGATTTTGTGGAAAAATATAGACCAACTACCAGATAGGGGGTGTGGTTTTAGAGTTTTTTCCGCGCGTCCTGCCATTCTTTCGGCGCGTTCAAAAACGCCTCAACCTCGCTCAGGGTCTCGGCGTCAAAGGCGTTTTGCGCTTTCGCTTCGGCCAGGACATCCCACCATGTGCACAGGCTGTGCAAGCTAACCCCATGGTCACCCAAGGTCTTTTCGGTCTGCGGGAAAATCCCGTAGTAAAAGATCACTGCCGTATGCGCACAGGTGGCCCCGGTTTCGCGAATCGCGTCGACAAAGCTGATCTTGGACCCGCCATCGGTGGTCAGATCCTCGACCAGCAACACACGCTGGCCTTCGGTCATTTCGCCCTCGATCCGCGCGTTGCGCCCGTAGCCTTTGGGCTTCTTGCGCACATAGGTCATCGGCAGCGCCATACGTTCCGCGACCATCGCGGCAAAAGGGATACCTGCGGTTTCACCGCCCGCGATGTTGTCAAACGCCTCGAACCCCGCCTCGCGCATCACGGTGACGGTCAGAAAATCCATCAAGGTGGCACGAATGCGCGGATAGCTGATCAGCTTGCGACAATCGATATAGGTGGGGCTTGGCAGACCCGACGCCAGGGTAAACGGCTCGGCGGCGTTGAAATGCACCGCCTTGATCTCAAGCAGCATCCGCGCCGTCAAACGCGCCATTTCGGTCGAATCGGGAAAGCTGGTCGGGATCATCTGGGTATCTTCCTTCTGGGGTGGCCTAAGGCTTCTCTGGCTTTCAAATATCCTCGCCGAAGGCATAAAGTCTATGCCAATGGCGGATCAATCTAGCGCGACGCTCCAATTGAGCGGCATCATCGGGTCAAACACGGTCACAGGCCCTTCGGCTGTGTCAATGTGGTCTGGATAGGTGGCTGGCGTACGGGTCAGGGTCATGGTCTGCGTATTTGCAGCCAGCCCGTAAAACGCGGGGCCGTTCAGCGATGTGAACCGCTCAAGCTGGTCCAGCGCGCCGTCCTGTTCGAACACTTCGGCCAGGATCGACATGGTATTGGGCGCGGTGAAACAGCCCGCACATCCGCAGGGCAGCAATTTGTTGGCATCCGTATGGGGGGCCGAATCTGTCCCTAGAAAGAACCGCGCATCGCCGGATGTCGCGGCCTTGCGCAGCGCCAGCCGGTGGGTTTCGCGCTTGGCGACAGGCAGGCAATAGTAATGCGGCTTGATCCCCCCGGCGAGGATATGATTGCGGTTGATCACCAGGTGATGGGTGGTGATCGTCGCCCCAAGGTTTTCATCAGCCGACATGACATAGTCGGCGGCATCGGCTGTGGTGATATGTTCCATCACCACCTTCAACCCTTGATGGCGTTTGCGGATCGGGTCCATCACGCGCTCGATGAACACGGCTTCGCGGTCAAAGATATCAACGGCAGGGTCGGTCACTTCGCCATGTGTACACAAGGGCAGACCGATTTCAGCCATGCGTTCCAGCACAGGGGCCACCTTGTCGAAATCCGACACACCGCTGGCAGAATTGGTCGTCGCACCGGCGGGGTAGAGCTTTACGGCAGTGACCAGTCCGCTGGCATGGGCCGCGGCCACATCATCCGGATCGGTATCTTCGGTCAGATACAGCGTCATCAGGGGCGTGAAATCCGCGCCTTCGGGCAGGGCGGCCAATATCCGGTCGCGATAGGCGGCGGCATCTGCACCGCGCACCACAGGGGGTACAAGGTTCGGCATGATGATCGCGCGGGCGAAATGGGCGGCGGTATGGGGCAGCACAGCGCGCAGCATATCGCCGTCACGCAGGTGCAGGTGCCAATCATCGGGGCGTCGAAGCGTCAGTGTTTGTGTCATGGCCGATCAGCTAGCACAGGGTCATGATCCGCACCAGAGGGCGCGGCGATTTCCCCCGCCGTGATCGGGCGATTACGAGGCCTCGGAAGATCTGTTGAGCGTCTGGGGTGCCTCCGGGGCGTTTTGCACCTCGGCTTGTGGTTCGGTCACGTCCGCCACCGGTTTGATCTCTCCGGTCTCGGCCTCCAGTTCCTTTTGCTTTTTCATCCCTTCGACCAGGCTCAGCTCTGCCTCGATCAGCTTTTGCTTGCGGGCAAAGCGGGGGGCCTGCATGCGCGCGTTCACATAGCGGCACAGGTGCAGAATCAGCTTTTTGCGGTCGTCCGCCTCCAGCGTGACCAGCAGGGATTTGAAATAGCTGCGGTGATCGCGGCGCGCGCGATAAAGCCGCGCAAAACTGACGGTGTTCAGTTTCTCTTCGGCGGCAAGGGTCAGCAGTGATTCCAGCTGGTCGATTTGCAGCAGTTCGCTTTGCAGGGCCAGCCCCATATGCCGCATGCGCAGTTTGGTGACATTGGGACGGGTGAACAGGCTGGCGTGCATGGCGTCCAGAACAACCTTGGGGTCATATAGAATAAAGGCTTCATGTGCGGCATCCAGCATATCGGGCGCATAGCCAAAGCGTGACGTGAAATCGGTGCGGCGCATCTCGGTAAAGCGGTCGTCCCATTCGGTGACCCGCGGGTCCAGCGTTGCCTGGGGCTGGATGCAAACCACCTGCGCCCCGGGCGATGCCACAGAATAGGCTGCCGCCGCATAGCCACCCGGGCCTGCGCCGTAAAAAACAACCCGCTCGAATTCATCAAAAAACCCGTCGTCAATCAGGCGGTCAAAACAGGCATAGACGGCGGGGTCGCGAAACCAGGTATCGCCTTCGCTTGCGATGCACAAATGCGACCAGTCATAGTTGCGCACCATCTCCCAGCCCAGAGGTTGCGAGAGCGCCGACAGGGCACGCATGCCGTTGATCGTCTCGAATGTGACCAGCAAGGTGGGCTTGCGCTCCACAAACATCGCGTAATGTTTCGCGCCCAGATTTTGAAAAAACCCTTCTTCCTCAGCCACTTCCGACACGGCTTGCAGCCAGTCGTCCTTTTGAAGGTCGGCCAGCGACGTTTCGATCGTGAATGGTGCATCGATCATTGTTGCGTCCTCAATCGTGGTTTTTTCGCGCATTTCGCAGGCGCCGTTAAGGAAAGTTAGCCTTCCAATGCGGCAGAATTGCGGAGAATGATTGCGCATTTCAAGCCCAAGGCAGCGCAGTTTTCCGTAAGACGCATCATTTGTAGGGGCAATATCCGCCATGCGCGCCGCCAAAACAGGCTTGGCCCTTGACCGCAAGCCGACAGGATGCACCTTTGGGTGATCAAAAGAGAGGACACCATGACAGATATATCGTCAATTGACGCCGTGCAGACCATGCTCGAAAGCCAGGGCTACATTTGTGGCCGCGCCTTGGGGACGGTGGTGTTTCTCAGCCTGAAACTCGGCCGCCCGCTGTTTCTTGAGGGCGAGGCAGGGGTCGGTAAAACCGAAATCGCCAAAGCACTGGCCGCAGGGTTGGACCGCAAACTGATCCGCCTGCAATGCTACGAGGGGCTTGATGCGTCCTCTGCCGTGTATGAATGGAACTTTCCCGCGCAAATGGTCGCGATCCGCACCGCCGAAGCCGCAGGGGATACATCCCGCAAGGCGCTGACAACCGAATTGTTCAGCGATGAATTCCTCATTGAACGCCCGCTGCTCGAGGCAATGCGCCCGGACGAACGCGGCGCACCGATCCTTTTGATCGACGAACTTGACCGCACCGATGCCCCGTTCGAGGCCTTCCTGCTCGAAGCGCTCAGCGATTTTCAGGTCACGATCCCCGAACTTGGCACGATCAAAGCCCCCGAACCGCCCATCGTGATCCTGACCTCCAACCGCACCCGCGAGGTCCATGACGCGCTGAAACGCCGTTGTCTGTATCATTGGGTGGATTATCCGGATTTCGACCGCGAGATGGAAATTCTCAGGGCCCGCGCGCCCGAAGCCTCCGAAGCCCTCAGCCGTGAGGTGGTGGCCTTTGTCCAGCAGTTGCGCACCGAAGACCTGTTCAAGAAACCCGGCGTTGCCGAAACAATCGACTGGGCGAAATGCCTTCTGGCGCTTGATGTCATCACCCTCAGCCCTCAAGTCATCGCCGACACGCTTGGCGCGATCTTGAAATACCAAGACGACATTGCCAAACTCCACGGCTCCGAGGCGAAGCGCATCCTCGATCAGGCCAAGGCAAGTCTGGACCCGGCCAAATGACCGCCTTTTTCATTCCAAATGGAAAAAAATCCTCGGGGGGGCCGGGGGGCAGACAGCCCCCCGGGGTCTAAGTCATGGCCGAACTTCCCGATCTTGAACTCCCCGATAACCCGAAACTTGCCGGCAATATCACCCATTTCGCCCGCGCCTTGCGCCGTGCGGGCTTGCCGATCGGGCCGGGGCGGGTCATCGACGCCATTCGTGCGGTCGAGGCGGCGGGCTTTACCGACAAGGTCGATTTCTACTGGACGCTGCATGCCTGTTTCGTGAACCGCCCCGAACACCGCACGGTTTTTGCACAGCTTTTCCGCCTCTACTGGCGCGATCCGCGCTATCTGGAACATATGATGGCGGCGATGTTGCCCGCCATTCGCGGGGTGCAGGAAGACCGCCCCGCCCAAGCCGCCGAAAAACGCGCGGCCGAAGCATTATTGGACGGTGCCGAGGCCCCCCAGCAGGAAGACGGTGCGGAGAAAGAGCCCGAGGAAACATTGATCGAGGTCGATGCAAGCCTGACCATGTCGTCGCAGGAACGTCTGCGCAGTCTTGATTTCGAACAAATGAGCCTTGCCGAGATGGCGCAAGCCAAGCGGATGCTGGCGCGGCTGACTCTGCCGGTGAAACCCATGCCCTCGCGGCGCAGCATGACATCGCCGAACGGGCGCATTGATGTTCAAAAATCCATGCGCGCGGCCCTGCGGCGCGGTGGTGAAATGCATAAACTTACGCTCAAAAAGCCGCGCCCGCGGTACCCCAATCTGGTTGTGCTTTGCGACATCTCGGGCTCGATGAGCCAGTATTCCCGCGTTGTGCTGCATTTCCTGCATGCGGTGAGCAATGCCAAGGGGGCGGGGTGGGCACGCGTCCACGCCTTTACCTTTGGCACCCAGTTGACCAACATTACCCGCCATCTGGCGACCCGCGATGTGGATGCGGCGCTCAAGGCTGCTGGCGCGCAGGCGCAGGACTGGGAAGGCGGCACGCGCATCGGGGCCTGTATCGAGGCGTTCAACCGTGACTGGTCGCGGCGGGTCATGGGGCAGGGCGCTGTTGTATTGCTGATCACCGACGGGCTGGACCGCGACAATCCCGACGATCTGGCGCGTCAGATGCAGCGGCTGCACCTGACGGCGCGGCGGTTGATCTGGCTTAATCCACTGTTGCGGTGGGACGGTTTCGCGCCCAAGGCCGCAGGCATCCGCGCGATGTTGCCCCATGTGGACAGCTTTCGCGCCGGTCATTCAATCGCGTCTTTGGAAGAGCTGGCGCAGGTGATTTCCCGGCCCGATGATATGGGGGAAAAGGCGCGGCTGATGGGGATGCTGGAACCCCCGAAGTCCTGACGCCATCACTCATGAAAAATCACCCATGAAAAAGCCCCGCCAAACAGATGTCTGACGGGGCTTTGGGGTTTTAGATTACTTGCCTATGTGAATTAGGCAAAGGTCTCGGCAAAGGTGTTGCGATACGTCGCGCTCAGTTCGGCCAGCGGTGCGGTGACGCCCCCAAGGGTGACCTGATCGCCGCCGAATTTGCCGACACTTTCCAGATGCAGCCCGGCTTGGGAGGCTGCAATCATCAACGCTTCGGCTTGATCAAAGTTGCACGCAATCAGATAGCGCGCCTGATCTTCGCCAAACAAGGTTTGCGTGTCGGCCGAGTCGAGCGAAACGCCAACACCCGCTGCATCCGCCATTTCGAAGGCGGCCAGGGCAAGGCCCCCGTCGGACAGGTCGGTACAGGCTTTGATCATCGCGCGGTTGTTGCGGATAAATTCGCCATGGGCTTTTTCGGCTGCCAGATCGACGCTTGGCGCATCGCCATCGCGGCGGTTGAACACTTCAAGCAGCAGGGCAGATTGACCCAGATGGCCCTCTGTCGCGCCCAGAACCAGCGCCACATGGCCTTCCCGGACGTCTTTGCCGATGATGTCGTCGATATGGTTCAGCAGACCCACAGCGCCGATGGTGGGGGTGGGCAGAATGCCTTTGCCGTCGGTTTCGTTATACAGCGACACGTTGCCCGACACGATGGGCATGTCCAGCGCCGATACCGCTTCGCTGATGCCTTTGATCGCGCAGACGAACTGGCCCATGATCTCGGGCTTTTCGGGGTTACCAAAGTTCATGTTGTCGGTTGTCGCCAAGGGCAGGGCACCAACGGCGCACAGGTTGCGATAGGCTTCGGCGACGGCCTGTTTGCCCCCCTCGAAGGGGTTGGCTTTGACATAGCGCGGCGTCACATCCGAGGTAAAGGCGATGGCCTTGTCGGTACCATGCACCCGCACAATGCCTGATCCCAGACCGGGGGTACGGGTGCTGTCGCCCATGACCATGG
>Ga0206127_1000326_pt1 | contig 61027 bp, 52 predicted proteins | sample Helgoland_Spring_6_FD_148646 | JGI IMG/M metagenome (GOLD analysis project Ga0206127, IMG submission 148646) | Pelagic subsurface seawater microbial communities from Kabeltonne, Helgoland, North Sea - Helgoland_Spring_Bloom_20160419_1 | ecosystem: Environmental > Aquatic > Marine > Epipelagic ...
ATTCTCCTCCGGTGGAACTCTGGTTAATATATCCATTTGGATCTCCTGCATTATACGCTTGTCTAAAAGGCGTAATGCTTTCGTTCTTATCTAAATGATAAAATACTTGGGATGTGGGTGGCGGCAGGGGCGCGGCGGGCGGCGCGGGCGCGAGCACCAAATCTTCAAAAGAGTAATTAAAAATCGACGAAAACACCTCATTCTCATTCCTCGAGCGCAGTAGTTCGCCCTCTACGGCGACGAGCGTGTATTTTCCTAGATTGTTCATTTCGAAGAATACGGCCCAGGAACCCACCGGCGGTGGTAGAATAGCTAAATATTTTTCGTTTTTAAAAAACTCGGCGCTGAACATCTCCTCATCCTCCTCCCTAAGGTCCTTGACCGTGGGGTCGCTCTCATCGACACGGAAGTATTCTCCGTTCTCTGGCCTTCCTTCGATATCCAGTCTAAAACCTTCGCTCCAATCTTTTTTCCCAAATCTCCCAAATCCTGTTCTTAGAACTTTGCGTGCGAGACCTCGGGTGCTTGCGCCATCCATCCCAGAACCACCGGTAGTCCCTGCCCCACCTCCAAGTAATTTTGGCTGAAAGCCCTGTATTCCTCCTCCTAACTTAAACATAGCTCCCGACATTTATATATATATATAATAGATAAAAAATATTATCATTATCATTACATTATATTACAAGACGATTATGTGATAATGCGAGGAGCGATGCTCATCGTCATAAGTTCCTGAAACATTAATTTGCAAGAATATGGGAGTTCGACATAATTAAAATCGGTTCGGTTGTCACACGTTTTGCAATGATGAATGTGCATTTTGTCATTATATGATGCGATCAAACCACACGCTTTGCAAACGTGAACACTAAATGCGTCGGACGCATCGTAAATGCGTCCTTTGTTAAATCTTGCTGCACCGTGAGAGCACATACAATCCCTCTCCATTTCTCCATAGCGTAGGCCGCCGTCCCGTGACCTACCCTCTGCGGGCTGTCTCGTTAGATTCACCATCGGTCCGATGCTACGGCTGTGCCTCTTATCCTCAACCATATGTTTAAGCCTCTGATAAAATACAGGACCAATAAAGATGCTCGATTCGATCTGTTCTCCTGTAAGACCGTTATACATTATCTCGTCACCTGTAGAGCTGTATCCTACTGACTTCATCTTTTTACAAATGTCTTTAATATCAAACTCGCCAAAACTCGTCCCATCACCAAATAATCCCAACTCAAGAAGAATCTTTCCCATAATTGTTTCCTTGAGTTGGGCAATTGTCATTCTTGAAGGAATAGCGTGAGGATTGATGATAATATCTGGACGCAGTCCATTTTCGGTAAAAGGCATATCACAGCCCGGTATAATATTTCCTATAGTTCCCTTTTGTCCGTGTCGGCTACTAAATTTGTCACCAATCACAGGCTTACGCAAATTACGGATTCTAACCTTACAGCAAGGATATCCGTCACCATTCCTTCCAATAAAATTTTTGTCTACATATGCTTCCTCTCGAGTTCTAAACATCCTACTCTGATCTCTATATTTTGTTGTCTGGGTGTGATCTCCGCGAGCCTCCTTAATTGGCAACACCTTTGCGATAATAATATCACGGTTTTCCAACAAGGTGTTCTCTTCTACAACCCCCTCTTCGTTTATTTTATCATAATTTCCAAATTTCATACCGCTTGTTTTAGACGGATCCGGGCGCCCGCGTATCTCCTGGTCTCCGTGAATCTTTTTATCCTCATCCTTCTCGGTGTGATAAATTGTGGCCTGAAACAATCCGCGGTCGATTGAGTCCTTGTTAAACAAGATGGAATCCTCCTGATTATATCCGGTATGTGTCATAATTGCAACGATTACTTGAGTCCCAGAAGGCGTTTTATTCAACCCAATCATATTCATTAGCCGCGTGTCTACGAGTGGACGTGTCGGATAGCTTAAGATATAAGCAGTCTTATCCATCCGAGAATCAAAGTTGGTCGCATACATTCCCATTGCTTGCTTGCCCATAGCACACTGGTATGTATTTCTCGGAGACTGATTGTGTTCTGGAAATGGAATACACGAAGCTAGAATCCCGAGAATGGTGCTTGGATGAATTTCGCAATGTGTATATTTATACATATAATTATTAATTTTGTTTTTTCCGGTAAGAATATCTGGTTTCATCGCAATCATACTTGAGTCCTGCTCCGAGGCATCAATATATTCAATTACAGATGTATCGTTGCGACAATCTGTTAGTAAGTCATCCCAGCACAACTCATTGTTCTTTAGCATATCAATATGCTTTTTAGTTATAAGGAGCTTTGAGTCGACTACGCGAAGAACCGGACGGGTTAATCTTCCTGCATCGTTGCAAACCCGGATCTCTTTATTTTGAATATTAAATACGATTGACGTATAAATGTTAATGATTCCTTTATATTTTTTCTCTTTTAGTCCATTGTATAGGCTTACGGGATCCTTTGCATTACCTAGCCAAGTTCCGTTCACGAAAACCTTAATTCCGCTATATAGCTTTTCTGTCGACATCTCCGAAAACGTCACGATGTGCGGATTTACAAAATCATATAGTGGGGCACTATCACACGGGATTGTCACGTGACACATATAGCTGAGGTTTTTTACAACGCCTACCGCCGCGCCCTCCGGTGTTTCTGCCGGACACAAGAATCCCCACGATGACGGGGACAGTTTACGAGGTTCAATTAGTTTTCCGCTTTTATCAATTGGCGTATTCACTCGCCGCATATGGCAAACCGCCGACAAATATGTGAGGCGGTTTACTACTTGTGCAACTCCTGCTTTCTGGCTATTTGAATGAAGAATTGCAAAATCTCCGGTAGCAAGGGCTCGTTTAAGACCATTCTCAATTGTTGTAGGCTTAATAATTTTATAAATATTTGTCATATTCAATATATTGAGATACTCTTCCTTCGACCTCCACGAACCATAATTAATCTCGCGAACAACTTGTTTCTGCATATCTTTTACAAGTTTATTGAAATAATTGCGAAACAAGTTATTGAGAAGGATACCCGTTAGGTCAAGACGCTTGTTCAAATATGAATCTCTGTTATCGGTCTTTCTCCAACCAAATTTACACGACAATAGTTTGTTAGCCATATAGCCTAGAAAGTAAATTTGCTGTTCCCTTGTTTTGCAGTGTGGAAACAAGTCGGTTTCCAAAACACCCATAGTGAAAGCGTATTTTTTCTTTTCGCCAGTCGCCTTGTCTACTAAATATGGCGTGAACATCGCGCTGTTTACAATCATCTGTCGAGCTTCTTCTTGAGTCATATGTTTTTGTGCGTCATCGATCGACCCACGAAGAGCAAATAACATCTCCTCTGTGTTTTCGCTATCCGCGTCGAGAACAATATGTGCACTGATTTCTTTATCCGAGATAATTCCGAGCGCGCGAAATACAATAAACAGCGGAATCGGAACCTTGATTCGGGGAATCTGAACAAATAGTCCATTTCCAAAGCCAGTTGACTTTGTTGCGATAAACATCACAATTTGCTTTGGGGAAATGCACTTTGTATCAGGTATAGACTTAATCTCGGCAAACCAAGACCACTTGCTATTATTTTTGGTAATATTGAAACATTGGACCCGATTTTCCGCCGCCCTCTCCTGTGCGAGACACGTCTTCTCAGAGCCATTAATAATGAAATATCCACCAACATCCATCGCGCACTCACCGCTAGTATGCGCCGGAATATGTTTATATTGTTCTAATACACAAATTGCGGATTTAAGCATAATTGGAAGCTTTCCAATATGGATCTTTGGAAGAGTTTTGTAAAATGTGTGTTCTACTTCCAGCGCTGTTCCGCTACGAACGATATATTTTACATTAATATCCAAGGTCATCGTAGCCGCATACGTAAAGTTTCTAAGACGCGCCTCATTTGGAAACATCAACTTTGTCGCACCATTATTCTCGTGGATCTGGGGACGATGAATACTAAAATTAGCAAACGTAACAAACATTTCCAACTTGTATTTATCCAATTCTGGGCTATAGTCCTGGTCAGAATGAATAACTACATTATCAAACATATTAATCGTTCTCGGGATTTGGTAATTCACGAAGTCGTTGTATGACTCTACCTGGTGCCTAACCAACTGCTTCAAATGTTTTCCGTGAAAATACGAATTTATAATCGTCCACGGCTCTTCATTGTAGTTCTCGTAATCAATACCTTTTTCAGAATCGTTTACAGACATTTTGTTTTTGTTAAGCATTATCGTTATTATTTACTTCAATTTATCTTTATATCATTATTAAAATATAAACGGGTGCATATACGTAATCATATACGTAATCATATAATATCTAATAATAGTTGTAATACTTATATGTGCTGCGTTATTTAGCAATTTATAGTTTCGTCTAGAATTTTATTACACGTTTAATTCGATATATGTTTAAAATGTAGTATAATTATTTAATTATAATATAAATGTCAAAAAAAATGATCCAATTAGACCCTAAGTTTATGTCTATTTCAAAAAAACCTAAAAATAGTAAAACACAGAAAAAAAAAGAGAGTCTCCGGAAAAGCAAAATAACAAACACCGGTGCATTACGAAAACAATTATTAACTAAAATAAAGGATTTCCAAAAAAAGACAGAAGAAACTCCAAATAATTCTTCTGATAACACGAGCGCCAGTGCGGATAATTTTGAAAAGGAATTCGATAAATCTTTAAGTTTCTTGCAAAATCTGTCTTCTTCTAAAAAAAAATCTACTAAAAAAAAACACCACCAACATATGTCAAAGAATAAATCAATAAGTTCGACTGGTATTCCGGAAGTTAAAATAGCAATGGAGCTCCCTAAGGAAATGATGGACACCCCGACAATGAGACTCCCTCAGTCGCGAACTACACTGAAAAATACAGGATGGCCGACATATGGTTGTTTAAAAAATGGGTCTTTACCGACATATCGCGAGTTTATGCGAGGACGTCCGGCAGAAGAAAAACAACAGGTAATACAGAAACCGCGAGTGGAGTTAAATATTCGCGAGAAAACGCTCGAACAAGTGAAAAACAACTTTAAAAACAACAGGGTCCAAAATACGACAACATCCACAGAGACGAAGTCGGCGGGAGCGGTGGTATCTCCCGCAATAGCTCCCGCAATAGCTCCCGCAGTAGCTCCCGCAGTAGCTCCCGCAGTAGCTCCCGCAGTAGCTCCCGCAGTAATTTCAAACGCGGTAGACACGGAAGAAGACAGGAATTCTGAGCAAAAAACGCAACATAGAATTAAAACTACAAAATATAAACTTGGTAAAAATAAAACGAAAAAGGTAATGTCCATATTAATTAAAAATAGTGATACGCGAAAAAGGGTTTCGGCGGAATGCACCAGGTTGAAAAAAAAATCTATTTTAGAGGTTAAAAACTATCTACGTAAAAGAAACTTGCTTAAAACGGGAAGCGACGCTCCTCCAGATGTGCTGCGTTCAATGTACGAGAACGCAGTTTTAACAGGAGAGGTTAGTAACGACGCAAATGATACATTGGTGCATAATTTTTATAATAAATAATTTTTATAATAAATAATTTTAAAATAAATAATTTTTATTTAGTCTTTCCCTTTCCCTCTAGATATACCTTATAGTCTATTTTTTTCCATTTATTGCTATTCAGATTATCGTCGTTTTTTATCGACCCCTCTTGGCTTCCTACGCCTTTTTTCCAAATCATTGGAACCCAAAATCCCCACATATTTATTTTTTTAAATGGAATAAACAGTGTCCACGGTCTTTCAGATCCTAGAACAATCTTGTGTTTATACTCCGGTCCAACTATATTGAAATACCCTGGGTGCCTCCACACCTTTTTAACTCCCTGATCAAGCGTTTCTCTATCAGTGTTTATTGTGATATATTCCCAATATCCTGCCGAGAGGATAATATGAAAGAAACCCCACGGATGATCGTGTATGTCGTCCGTGTCACCGGTTATAAATTTATGTAGAAATACGTTGAATGGAAATGTTTGTCGATCCCTTAGAAATAGGTAATGTCTTTCGAGATATGGTGTTCCTGTGCAGCGATCGTTTATAACGATTCGTCTACTATGCATCGGGTATGCATTCTGGATTATATCAAGTAGAGCACTAACAGATTTAATTATACATAAATATGTAACCAAACATATATCATTTATGATTGGAAGATAATAGAACAAGTTCTTTATGAAAAGACTTAATAGAACAACACAGACCAATATCCACCATATACAAAGTATTATGAATTCTATTGCAAATTTAAATATATTCCTCGCAGTTTTTATTGTATAAGACTCGTTTAAGTTTTTCATTACGGGATATCCACATACGTCGGCCATTAGATGTTTTATCGTTTTTTATTTTAATAATTGATCAATTTTTTATTAAAATATATGTAAAATTATTATTTAGTATATGGTACGTCTGGGTCAAGACAAAGTTGTGCACCGCATTTCACCGCGTGCACGGTTGAACAACTAGTCTTGCATTTATTGCCTATTCTATCTGAAAAATCTCCAGAATTAAGTAGATTGTTGTGTGTCGACGACCGGTCAGCTCTATATATTAATATATTTGTCCCAAGTGGTCTCACTAAATTCTGAACGTTGGGGTTGGTATCTGTGGGTGTCTGAGATGCCCAAACTCGACTACTGCGTCTATTCTGAATTTGTTTGGCTACCAAAAGTTTATTCGACATATTATTGTTATTATTTGCTAATATATGCGCTTTTCTACGTTCAGCCAAATCTTCATATGTAAAATTATTGCACAACCCGCCTCCTACAGGACATCGTATGCACAGTAGTCTTAGACGCCCTCCTATTCTAGGAAAAGCAGGATATGTCCCATTTATAACTATTTTTCCAATATTGACACCGCCCAAATACCAATCTATATTTGTGGGACCTGCATTAGACACAGTTGATTGCACAATATTACTCCCTGAATTATTATCATATATACCCCAGTGAGGACTCGAATAATATAATACATATAAATTATTTTTGCTAATATATAAATTCAATCCGGAAACCATGCCGGGGTGCTTAATAATGGCGGTATTTTCAAGATTAGTTATACAGTAAGATCCCAATAAATCAGGCGGAAGTAATGCTGACGACACATCTGTTTGGTTTATAAAATATTGTGAGGACATTTAGTATATTATATAATTATTTTATTATATAATTATATAATTATTTTATTATATAATTATTTTATTATATAATTATTTTATTCTATATAAAGACATTATGGATTATAGCCATCTTTAATCCCACTGAAAAACCATCTGGTTGATAGATAACGCGGAGCCGAGTCCATCATTGTATTATCTTGAAGAAGTTTCGTATTTGGACCGTTATCTACGATTTCTTGAATTTTATTTGTCCCAATTCCGCTATTGAAATAACGCAATTCCGAAATGAATCCTTTAAATCCCCCATTTCTTGTCACAAATACATCTCCGTAATTCTGACGAGGTATCCCTTTCAATAATTCGCGTTTTACAAGTGTTCCGTTAATATATACGTCTAACTGATTTTGATTGCTTATGCGGATAATAACATTAACCCATTTATCAAGAGGTAAATCGTTTATTACAATAGACTCCGGTATGGCAGCATTAGGACCGACGCCGTTTTGTTTGTTCTTTCTCGACGAATACGTCGGGGTATCGTATGTGTTCATCAGAACGAGAAGGCTATTTGTAGAAGACGATAAATACAATCCCGGTGCGTTGTTGGGGGTATTTAGTCCAGTTTTCTCATCAAAATTATAATTTCCCTTATGGAAGATGTGCTTATAATTCGCGCTAGTCGCCGATTTAGTTTTAAAGTTAGTTCCATCAACGTATAACCAAGTAGACCATGTAAACTCCAGACCAGTCTGGTCATTTACCGAACGTAATATTGGGATGTTTCCGCTAATGTTGGGATTTTGCCCGATAGTCATTCCAACGGTTGCATCGTGTGCACCTTTAATTAATATAGGAGTAGGACTTGGTTCCATAAACCAAGACATAAGTCCCGCACCTAGTCGTAAAAGTAAAATAAATAATATTACAACGAGTAATAAAAATGCTACTTTCGCAACTGCACTATTTGAATTTAAAAATTCACGACCGCCATCAATATAATTAGTGGAAGAGAACTTACTTAGTTCTACTTGTGTGTCAGTACCCAAGCTTGCTAGTGTGGAACTCATATCTATATATATATAAGATAATTTAGATATGAGTTTGTTGAATAATTATGTGGAATAATTATGTCTATATATCCACGTGCCATTGTTCTTCGTTATTTTCCAAAAAGCTGATCTGAACTCTATATTTATTAAGTATATTAGACATTGAACTCCCACCGAAACCACTTTTATATATGTTATATGCCTCCTGTGGATTGCTTGCTGTCGGATAATACGTCAGGTCGGTGGTGTAACCGTCAAATCCTGCGCCTTGTGGCGTGATAACAATATTATTAAGATTATTCATATTTGCCGGACCTGGTAATACACAAGTATGGGTTAATTTCCCGTCTAAATATACATCTAAAGTTCTCCCATATACACTTACTGTTAGATTCACCCATTTTTGTAGAGGGAAATTTGAAACTGTGCAAGTGCTCATTTTTGATGATCCACCTCCACTCGAAGAGCAGCTAGTGCAATCTATGATTGGTGACCCTAAAGTTATCCCCGTTAGATCCTTTATTTCTCCGGCCGTGTTGTCCGAAGCCGAATCAGACCTAAAATTTTGTTCTTTGCTAGCACTACCAAACATATTCGTAAGCGATGCCTTGCCGGCGCTGGTGTCGGTCGCCTTGGCCAGGATCTCCATGGCGCCTTGAACCCTTCCTCCATAACAATAAGGCCCTATTCCCCCGGCACCCGTCTCGATTGAAGTAATTGAGCCCGGTATGTTTTCTCCGTATTTATTTTTATAGGTCGCTGCGGCGGCCTGTCGGGCTTTTGCGAGGCGCTTCCACGCGGAGGTATTTGCCTCTGGCCACATCGAATTAGTATAACACGTTCCGGGGCATGTGCTCTGGCCAGAATGGTTTTGTTCCAGATCAATATAACCACACGTCTCACACTCGGTAGGGCAGCTTCCACCTCCTCCTTTTTCATTATAACATCTAACTGTTATGTTAATATTATTTTCTGTCTCTCCCAGATTAATATGCATAGACGGCCCTGCGCCGCCATCTTTGTTAGAAACACGCATAAGAGTCTTTTTTTTACCGTAATTACTATTCCAATCGTCAATATAATACCATATTGAATAGGTAAAGTTTCCGACATTATTGTTTTTAAGTTTGCTTGCAGATATGGTAGTCGTTGATGTAGCCTTCTGCATTGTTGACAGCTTAACAGATTTCGTAGTAAACCACTGAATTACATAATAGATTATTATAAGAAATACTATTGCTATCAAAACTGTTTGAACAACGTTCATAATATATATTATCATAAGAAATTATCTAAAGGATAGGAATATTATATGTTTTTAATATATTATATGTGTTTTCTATCATATATTTGCTAAGTATTTTGCTGTGATACTTTATATTACATATCCCTCCGTGTATCCCATTAACTGACCCCGCATCAACTTCTTGGTAATACAAATATGGGGCGACATTTGCGACTGTTCCCACCAATTCACCATTCATAAAAAAATCCATATTTGCTCCATCATAATTTATTACGAAGTTATTCCACTTTTGATAGATAACGTCTTTTGATATATAGATGTTTTTCATATTTCCCTTACCAACATCTGTCTGTATACGAATATTATTCTTCATACTATTATATTGGATAATCGGTTTATTCGCATAATTAAATATGGTGGTGTATTCGGAATATGACTCGTTAGTGGCCGGAGACTGTGGATTAATATAGAACCATCCAGAAATAGCATACTCGTATGCATACTTTCCTTTCATATTGGAAGACTTTTCGAGATTTTCAAAAGTCCCTAAAGTATGTTTATTATTTAAATATACTGGATCTCTTAGTAAAGTTTTCGAATCATATGATGTTAAATAGTTAAATAACAACGGAATTAAGAAATATATGCTCACACAGACTACTTCTAACGCAAGTAATATCCACATAGGAGCAGTTGTTATATCATATTGCAGTTTCATCTCATCTACAAATTGAAGAAGCAGACAGGGCATAAAAAATATTATTTTTTCCAGTATAGAAAGCTTCTTATGCGAATATTTCGTATACTTCTTTTTAAAATATAAATATGATATTCCGCCACCACCAACAATTATCAAAAATAACAAAATATACTCAAACATCTTTGCCAACCCCGGCATAGTCGCGAATCCCCATACTATACTTAATATGATAATGAATATAATGATAATGGTTAATGTGCACATAAATAATTTTTTAATGAGTGGGGCTATTTCGGCGGGTGGCGGTGGTGCCGGTATAACTTCAACACGGTTATCCAAACGAATTTTTACCTCCCCGTGATAAAACTGTTGCTTAAATATAAACATTAACAATAGCGAAAAGAAAATTAGTATGTTTACTAAAATTGATGCCCTTGGATGTTTTGTTGATATTTTGTATGGGTCTATATAGTATATTATACACCAAAATACAAAAAGAGGGAATACTATAAGAAGATCAAAGTTCTCTAATTTAATATACTTTGTTGATTGTATAACTATAAAATAAAGTATTGATGCAATTATGATAAATATAACCGTATTGTATAATATATCTATGTGGTTGTATATCTGTTCCGCGCCATTAAATAACATTTTCGACCCAACCTTGTTTGGAATAAATACAACATCACTCATTTATGTATTATAATGTTATTATTACAAAACAATTTAACCTTTAAAAATTCTCATATGCAGTTTTCTCTCCGTGGCAGTCCCGACACAGAGCGACCAGGTTGTCTATATGGTTTGACCCACCCTGGTCTAACCGCACCATATGGTCCACCTCAAACCACGCCGGTAATTTTTTTTTGCAATTTCCACATTTCCAGTCTTGGGTAGACGCCACATATTTTTTCTTTGTTTCGCTTACACTGCGTTTGTTGGAGTTTTTTCCTGAGCTCATCATTCGTTTCTGTTGAGGCTGTCCAGTGTTCATATCATCCATATTTTGTCCTTGATTATTTCCTAAAAATCCGTTGTTTGTTAAGTCTAGCATTGGAGATAAAAAATCTCCTGCATCACTATCTATGGGAAGCTGCTTTATTAATCCGTTCGCATTATGAATGAATCCGTGCGATTTCTCGGGGAATTTCTTAATATACGCATAAGACGAGATTCCTACAAATGCTATACCCGCCATCTGGTAATACTTTTTCCAAGATTTTAATTTTTGGACATACTTTCCGTCACTGTAAGTATTCGCTATTAAAAATGCGGTTATGCAAAATATAATAAACCCATATTTCATATTATACTAGAAATATATAAATTATTTCTAGTATATTCTAGTATATTCTAGTATATTCTAGTATATTCTAGTATATCTAAGTTCTTATTTTTCGTGTATATTGAGAAGGAGTTCTTTTTGGCGTAGAACTATACCATACGTCGGGGTAATTTTTATATTTTAGAGGTTCTCCTAAAGCTTTGTTCAGCTGCAATAATTTGTTCATTAATTCCTTTATCGGGATTACCCTCGTGGCGTATGTTGTTCCGAAACAATATTCCGTTAGTATTTTCACAATTATAGATTGAAAATCGCTTTTCCAAGGGTTCTCATCTGTGATTAAATCGTTATAGCTAACAATAAATCCCCAGATGTCAACGTTTTTTAAAAAAACATTATTCAGGTATCCGCCTACATCAAAATGATAATGCTTATCTATGTATTTGTGAAATATCTCTTCTAAATATCCGCAAATAATTTCCTTTCCTACCGACTTTTCATCAGTATTTTTTTCTAGAGGTTTATATAATTTGTCTATAAACGGAATCATATACCCTAGATGGCCGTCTCCTAAACGCCAAACTGCTGTATCATATATATGCGTGGCTAATCCTTTTTTTATCATTCTATCTATATTTGAAAAATCCGAATTATCTTTTTTCTGTTTAAATTTTTTTACATATTTTTTTATTGTTTCTTGAATATTCGACTGGAATAAAATACTGGAAAATGGTAGGTTAAATTGGAATGGTCTGTCCGTTAGCTCTAATGGAATCGTTTTTTTATTACTGCGGTGCATAGAAAGCCCCCAATCAATTACGCGCGTTTTTACATTATCTGTTATATATATGTTTTTTGGAGAAACCGTACGTAATATATTAGACCCCTTAAGGTCTAAATGGTAGAAATCCTTAAGATTCATTATCTTTATGCCGCGATTAAGAAGATTAATCAAACATATATTTGTTACACCAAAGCTTTTGTGTTTTCTTTTTGATGGAGGCAACTTGTTCCATTTGCTCCAAAATATATCAAGGTCTAATCCTCCATACGGCAGGCTAATTGCTTTAAGCTTGTGTAATTTATCATTTATATTTTTGTGTGTGATATTTTTTCTATATAGTGAACTACATTTTTCATTAAATCCCTTCTTATCACTAGTAGTAAGTTTCGACGGATTGCACATATATGATCCTTTTACTAAAAAATACTCGGCGTAATATGGTACTCGTGTTAGAGTTTTACTCACATATTTTATTAATTTCATCTCTTCTTCTGCATTTTTTTTAAACATTAACTTTGATACGTAGTTTTTATCGGGAACAAGATTTTTATCGGGAACAAGATTTTTACATTTCAACGCCGGTTTAAATACGCACCCAAACCCTCCCTCTGCAATTGGTTTTCCTGCGAGTGACTTTCTATTAAGATTCCTCGAATAATTATTTTTAAATGTGTTAATCTTTTTATTTCTATTTTTTATGTATAGCCGGTTCTTGCGAGTGTTTCGCAAAAAAGACATGCGTGACTATATAATTACTCTTTATAAAAAAACCACCCGGTCATTATCATTACTAAAACGCAAAATATAAAGGCAACTTTCTCTCTTCGCTTATACTGATCTATGCTCTCAACCGCCTTTGGTTTATATTTTTTATAATATTCACTCATTGCTTCCTCCATTGTTAATGAGGGTAATTCTAGTGCAATGTTTATTTTATTGTGTATGAAGTGCATCCAGCGCATAAACGACTCCCTCGAGTCTAAATAGGGGGTTACTGGATATTTATCCAATATTTTACTAAAGGTATTTCCTATTTCTTCAACCGGAATAAATAATGGGAAATTTTGGATGAAATCATAATATTTTTTTTTTGTAACACTATTCGGAGAAGTTGGATAACTTAATGCTATAGTGTGTAACGTGAACCAGTAATGAGGACCCCATACATCTGGAGACAATATCATTATATTAAATAATATTAAAAGATGGTATAAATAACATATATTAATATTATTTAACGAATATGAACAGCTCATATAATTTTTGCAATAATTGCGGAAAATCGGGACACGTTTTCCATCAATGTAGATTCCCGATAACAAGTATTGGATTAATCCCATTTAAAAATACATCTGATGGGATTAAATATCTGATGATACGTAGAAAAGATACTTTAGGCTTTGTGGATTTTATGCGAGGAAAATACCCTATTTATAATTATAAGTATTTGTGTAATATTATAAATGAGATGACTATAGACGAAAAGAATAAACTGTTAACCGGAAATTTTGATGTGTTATGGGAAGAGCTTTGGGGGGAGAATATCAGTATTCAATATAGAATAGAAGAAAAAACATCTAGAGAAAAGTTTGAATTATTAAAAAACGGAGTTTCTAGTGGGGAAAAAAATTATAATTTAGATACATTAATAACTACATCTGATACAACTTGGACAGAACCTGAATGGGGATTTGCAAAAGGGCGAAGAAACTACCAGGAGAAAGATATATGCTGTGCATTGCGAGAATTTCACGAAGAAACAGGTTATTCTAAAAATTCTGCGAATATTATTCAAAATTTGGTTCCGTTTGAGGAAATATTCACTGGTTCAAACTATAAATCATACAAGCACTGTTATTATATTGCTAATATTTCCAAAGACGTTAGACCGTTGACTAGTTTTCAAAAGAGTGAGGTAAGTAAGCTTGAGTGGAAATCAGTTGAAGATGCTATAGATATTATACGTCCGTATAACTTTGAAAAAAAAGCGGTTTTAGAGAGAGTAAATGATTTATTAAACAAGTATATGTTATATACATAAAATATACACAATTATATATATTATGTCTTCTGTCCAAAAACAATGTATTGATATAAAATCGCAAGAGGACTGTAATATTCGAGAGAATTGTTCTTGGGCTAGCGGGAAGAAGCGTTCCTTTTGTCGGACTAAAAAGAATAAGCACGGTGTAGACGACAAAATTAAACCACCACCAAAAGGCAGATGCAAAAAGGGAACAAGGCGCAACAAAGCTACGGGATTATGTGAAAAACATAAGGCTTCCTCTGCGAAAGCTTCGCATGTATCTGCTTCGCGTGTATCTGCTTCGCCTGTATCTGCTTCGCCTGTATCTGCTTCGCCTGTATCTGCTTCGCCCGTTGTAAATGATATTGAAGAGTTTAATCTCGGCGAAGTAATAGACCCCGACGATGTATCTCCTCAATCCATTGTTTCTGAGGAAGAGGACTCGGAAGAGGACTCGGAAGAGGACTCGGAAGAGGACTCGGAAGAGGACTCGGAAGAGGACTCGGAAGAGGACTCGGAAGAGGACTTGGCACCAGAACCGCACATAAATAAATTAGAGGTAGAATATCAAAATATTAACGTTGGAACAACAAAGGAAAGGTCAAAAAAGATGGTTGAGTTTGAGATGAACAAAGAAAAAATAAATCGGGCTATTATAAAAGCTGGAGATAGATACCCGTATTTATATCCAAGTCTAGATGACGAGGAATTCAATATAAAAATCGCTGAGAAAAAAGAGTTTAGTGAATCGAAATACGAGGGGAAGATAAAGCCCGTTGCGGAAGAAGCAGAAAAAATATGCAATAGTGATTTTGAACTTGCTCCTCAGCAAATTTTTGTTAGAAACTTCCTTTCATTCCAAACCCCATACAATAGTTTGCTACTATATCACGGTCTTGGGTCGGGTAAAACGTGTTCTGCGATAGGAATAGGTGAGGAGATGCGCGATTATTTAAAACAGATTGGCAGCACCCACAGGATTATTATTGTTGCTTCTCCCAACGTCCAAGAAAATTTTAAGGTGCAGTTATTTGACGAGAGAAAATTAAGATTAATTGATGGATTATGGAATCTACGGTCGTGTACGGGAAATAAATATTTAAAGGAAATTAATCCTATGAATATGAAGGGGTTATCCAAAGAAAACGTGGTAAAACAAATAAAAAGGATTATTAACACATCATACGTATTTATGGGATATATACAATTTGCGAATTATATTAAACACAAGTCGACTGTAGACACAAGTATTAATAAAAAAAGACAGGCGGAGCTTCGAAGGATTAACCTTCAAAAAGTGTTTAGCAATAGGCTAATCATAATAGATGAGGTTCATAATATCCGCGTTACAGATGATAATAGTAACAAGAGAGTTGCAACAGAGGTGATGAAATTAGTAAAGATAGTCCCTAATTTAAGATTACTTTTATTATCCGCAACTCCATTATATAATAGCTATAAGGAGATTGTATGGCTTTTGAATTTAATGAATATAAATGACAATAGAACAGAGATAAAAGAAAAATATATATTTAACACAGACGGTACATTTAAGACGAACGACGACGGAGAAGATGTTGGTAGAGAAATTTTAATTAGAAAGGCAACCGGATATATTTCATTTGTGAGAGGAGAGAATCCATATACTTTCCCGTTTCGCATATGGCCTCCGATGTTTACTAAGGAAAATACATTTAATAAGGATAATCGCCCAACATACCAATTAAATGGGCAAAAAATAATTCAACCACTTGAACATATATCCCTATTTTTAACAAAACTTGGCAGTTATCAAGAAAAGGGATATCGTTATATATTACATTCCATTCGTAAAAATTTTAAAAAAGAGGGCGACGACGGAGAAGACGCCATATTTAAAAACATGGAGTCATTCGGTTACACCCTTCTTCAGCGACCGCTTGAAGGATTGAATATAATTTATCCAAATAAAAAGTTGGACGCATTCGAACTAGAGGAATATGATTTAATAGGAGATGATGAAGAGTCAGAAGAGGATATTGATGACGACTCCGATGAGGTAGATGACGACTCCGATGAGCTCGAAGAAGATATTGAAGATATTGATAAGGACCTTGTTGATGCGGTAGATGATGTAGGAGAGTCGGCAGTACAGGAAGCAAGTAGTGATGTTGAATCTGGTTATGAAAGTGAGGTTGACGTGAGGGATCTGGATGACGATGCTGGGGAAATAAAACAAGGTGTTCCGACCAAGCTTGATTATTATTATGATGATAAAGGAATTACTCAGACGGGAGGAACTCTATCGCCGAAAGAGCTAGACAAGGTGGAGGAGGCTCGCGAGATATTCGACGCCAAAATAATAGTTGGCAAAGAAGGACTACGTAATATAATGACCTATAAACCCGGGGGGTCTAGCAGCGTGAGAAGTGATTTTGAATACAAGGAAACCGGATATGGTAGTATTTTTTCACCAACCGAAATAGGTAAATACAGCGGTAAAATAAAGCAAATATGTGATTCCATAATGAGCTCGACTGGAGTAATATTAATTTATTCTCAATATATTGACGGAGGACTCGTCCCGATTGCGTTAGCTCTAGAAGAACTAGGGTTTACAAGAGCCGGAGGGAACTCATTGTTTAAAACGCCGCCGACTGAAAGAATAGACGCGGTCACTTTACAACCCGAGAGCGCTTCCGCGTCTGAAGGGAAGTTTTCACCCGCACATTACACAATGATTACAGGAGACAAATCATTATCTCCTAATAATGCGGTAGAAGTCGGGCGATTGACAAATATAGAAAACAAGGACGGTTCATCTGTTAAAGTTGTTCTCATATCTCAAGCGGGGTCGGAAGGACTAGATTTTAAATTTATTAGACAAGTCCACATACTAGAGCCGTGGTATAATATGAATCGAATCGAACAAATTATCGGTCGTGCTGTAAGAACGTGTAGCCACAAAGATCTCCCTTTGGAAGAAAGGAATGTCGAGATATATTTATATGGTTCCCTAATGGATAATGTAAAAATAGAAGCAGTAGATGTATATGTTTATAGACACGCGGAGAGAAAAGCGATAAATATAGGAAGGGTTAGTCGAGCGCTAAAAGAATCTGCGGTAGATTGCTTATTAAATATCGAACAAACGAACTTTACCGTTGAAAATATGAACCAAACAATAACCCAAAATTTATCTAGCGGAACCTCCATACAATATCAAGTTGGCGACAGACCATATTCTGCAATATGCGATTATACCGAAAGCTGTCAATATAGTTGCACGCCTAATAAGAACATTACAGATATAAATGACGATACCTATATGGAGTCGTTTATTATGATGACTACCGAAAAAATAATACAACGAATCAGAGCATTATTTAAGGAGAAATTTGTATATTCGAAAAAATCGTTGATAGGGCATATAAATGCCGTAAGGTCATATCCTTCCTCACAGATAAATGCGGCATTGCATCAATTAGTGGAGGATAAAAGCGAATATATAACAGATAAATATGGACGATTAGGGAATCTTATTAACATCGACCAATTGTATCTATATCAGCCCATTGAGCTTAAGCAAGAAAAAATATCTACGTTTGAGCGGAGCATACCAATACCATATAAGCGCAAATCAGTTGAAATAGAACAAGAAATAGCACTCCCAAGTAAAATGCATTTTGGAGACGAGGATGATGTCGAGTCATCCGCGAGTATTATTGAAAAGATACGCTCACAATATATAATTGGGAGTTCTCCGTGGGTTGTTGAGCGCGGAGTTAAGGACTGGTATAGATATTGTGGAGCTACAATCTCCACGATGGAGAACGAGCTAGGTATTTCAAAAGACATACTATTAAGGCTTTTGACCGACCATATTATTGAAAGCTTATTGTTTGAAGAGATAGTTATTTTGCTGAACCATCTAGAAACGGAAGATGCAAGACTAGACCCGGAGTTTAGTAAAAATATAAAAGCGTATTTTGATGAAAAGTATTTAATCGTTGATAATATGAAAGGTCTTTTATTGCATAATTCTAAAAAAACTCCCCCCAGAACTCTTATCGTTAAAAAACTAGACGAATTGAGAAATAAATGGGAGGAGGGAGACGATGCAGATATGTATCGGTTGCGCGGAGAAATAAAAAAGAAGATCGTAGATATCCAGCATAAACATAAGAAAATATTTAATAAATATATTGGTTACATCTCAGAATTTAAGAAAGACGGTATAATGGTCTTCAAAATAAAGGATTTTACAAATGAAAGAAATAAAGGTGCGCGTTGCGACCAATCTTCTAAGGGTAGTGCCACCGCCGTATTGAAAAAAATCTTTATACACGGAGGGGAAGAGGACAATATGAATAAATTTTTAGATGCCTCGAAAATACATCTTTGTGCTGTTCAGGAGTTGTATTTGCGGTATTATAATTATGTCGAACAGAACGATCTTACTTGGTTTGTTACGCCAATTGACGCAATAATGCATAATCTAGATAAATAATATATAAAATTGAAATGATATTTATTATATAATAAATATTATAATTATGTTAAGTAAAAAACACACACAGCTGCTCAATTCACAAAAGCGTGAAACGCATCTCATAACATTAAAATTTAATTTACCCGATACTTTTGTAAAATATATATTTGATTATCTTGATAACTCAGCTGAGCTGTTGAAACATAAAATAATATCAGAAAATATAAAAGAAGCCTTATCTGATTATTATCGTTGGTTTGACATTGTGGCGTTAGGGTCGTGGGAGTGCGATGGGTCAGATGAATACTTAAGAGACAAGTGGGAGTGCGAGCAGCAACCTGACTACGATTATGATGCGCTGGTTGAGTGGGCGGAGACCATTTTATATGATCATCTGAATGATATAATATACAAAGTAGAAGAAGATATGGGTGAGGAGTACGACGACAACCCAATAGGTCATAATCCATTTTATAAAATTAGATTTGAAAAAGATTATAAAGAATATGCTGAAATAAAATCTGAAGAAATAGTAAATGAACTTTGGGTTATAAACTAATTATTTATATTTCAATAACCATAGCTTAGTATTTTGTCGAAGACCAGTTCCCACCGATTGTTTTACCTTATTTTTAATTTCTTTATATGACATTTTGTGAGAATATCCCTTAATATAATAATTGGCTTCTGGAGAAGTGTTTGGCTTTACAATAATATGAGCCCGTTCATCAATGGCTTTTTTCAAAATATCTGTTGGTGGATAACCTCCATTTTCTAATTTAATAATTTCCTCTGGTAGCAGATTTGATTTAACTGATTTTCCACCCAATCCTGGGGCGAGCACATCGCCAAAATAGAGCTTCTGTTGAATCACACGGTTAGGAATAGACATTAGATGAGTGTTTGCAAATTAGAAAACCCGTTTTAGATTGATTCAATTTTATGGAAAAAAAACAGCATAGAAAATAATAAACAGGTTTATATAAAAACCTGATTAATATATGAATGAGATAAAGTAAAAATTGATTTAAAATAAAGAATAATATTAATTTAATATAGTATGTCAAATAAACTTAGTCAGAAACCCGTCCAACATACTGATAACGTATACAATACAATTCTAATTACTAGACCCGTATCTATTAATATTAATAATATTGGGAAAGGACTAAAGAACACTTTAGAGCGTGTTCTGTCTTCCCAGTTTGAAGGAAAGTGTATTGTCGAAGGGTATATTAAAAAAAAATCTATTAAAATCCTGACATATTCTAGCGGAATTGTTAAAAGTGACCACGTTAAATTCGATGTTGCGTTTGAATGCGACGTTTGTATGCCGGTTGAGGGGATGAAAATCTCTTGCAACGTAAAAAATATTACCAAGGCAGGTATTCGTGCGGAGCTCGGCGATGTTGACAGTCCAATCGTTATATTTATTGCAAGAGACCATCACGATATTACAGAATATTTTAACAGTGTTTCCGTAAACGATGCAATTCATATAAGCGTAATTGGACAGCGATATGAACTAAATGACCCATTCATATCTATTATTGCCGAACTTTTGCCGCCACAGAAAAAACTAAAAATTATCAAGAAGAAACGATTAATTAACAAACAAACATAAAAATAACATAATAAAGCAATATATATATATGTCCTCACTAGAAACTCTCAAAACCAAAATAGAGAAGATGCCCCAATATCACCAAATCGAGGTATTTAGCATATTAAAACGAAACTCCGATATACATATAAATGAAAACAAAAATGGCACGTTTATAAACTTAACAGAGCTGAAGGAAGAGGTTATTTTTTCATTAAATAATTATGTAAACTATGTCGACGAACAAACGGGGAGGTTGGATATTATTGAAAACGAGAAAAAGCGTCTTGAGGAGACGTATTTTAATAAAGATAATAAAGATAATGTAGAACTTACTATATAATAATGCAAACAGCACATATGGTGAATTCGTTGAAAACATTTATGTTGACTCGCGACGCGTGGAATATAGAAAATCCCCAAAAAAGCATAAATAATACCCGGGGTGTTTCAAAAAATACAAAGGTATCCGCCAAACCTGAAAAAATAAAGGACGTGTTTCTTATTCCCTCGCATAAAGATAAATTATTTTGGTGTTTTTATATATTAAAATTCGGGGAGGATAGCTATGATTCTGTATATAAAAATGTATTTAAGACGGAAAAGGCATTCAAACTAAATGCTGCCGAGGATTTAATCAACAACGAAACCCTCATTAAGGCACATAAATTGAAGCGAATAAATATTGAGAATGACCTAATAAATGAAAAGACCATTACAATTTCGTGTCTATATGCGTTGTGTCTTATTTATAAAGTAAACATATTGTATATTGTTAATCGAACATTTTATAAATTTATTGGTGACGCTGGGGCTTCCGTAAATGTTCTTAAAAAAGACAAAAAAGGTGATATTGGTATAGTCACAAAAATCAATGTAGATACGATTACCAACGACTTTTATGAAATTTTAAACCACGCCAAGCCAATCCTTTCGTTTTCTGCATATAAGCTTGCTGAACTACAGGAGATTGCACATAAGGTAGAAGTCACACTAATAAATGAACTTGGGAAAAAGAAAACCAAGAAAAAGCTATATGAAGACATCCTCACCAAATTTTAATAAAATTGAACAATAATATAAATATTATTATTCAATTATATATATGTCTAAGAAACCCCATATTACCGATATGGATGAGCTAATCAAATTTTATGTTGAACAGCTCCATCTATCTCCGGAGGTCGCCGACGAAAGTTTGGAATTGGAGGTTAAATTCGCAACTAGGGGGCGCCATAAAATATCAAGGATTGAATACAATAACGCTATTCAGCGTGTTGTATCTAATGGGTTTAGTATTAATCAGACTCAAAATAGTTTGCGGATATTTAATGAATATATTGATCCTAATACCGGGAGGAAGAAAATGTCTACTATTCGCACAGAAGTAAACGGTATAGGAAACATTTCCAAATATTGCAAGACGAACGAGCTGTCTGATGATATGAATGCAACATATCAGCAAAAGAATTACATAAAATATGGGGGTGAAAATGTCTATCCCGTTAATAACGATGACTTTAATTTCAGAACGGCCCTCCAGAATGAAAAAAGCTATTCAGACGATAATCCGATTATTAGAAATATAATAGACTCTTGGAAAGATAGCAAAAAAACATTTAGGTATATATCTAGAAATTCGCTGACTCACGCAGATTATCCGCTCAGTGTTGATGTAAGTATAGTCAAATCCTCGAAAAGACTCGGAAAATATCCCTCACCAGAATATAATTTTATAGATTCGGGCACGCTTCAGTCACCGGAACAATATGAGATTGAGATTGAGGTTGATAATGAAAAAGTCAAAGAAATGATTAAAACAATACTAGGCGAGCTGGAAACCCCTGACGCAGATAATTCTGCCCTTATCAAAACGATTAGCGTAACTATCGACATTGGTATTAAAAAGCTGATCCGGTATATTCTTTCTGGGCTCCAGGAAACAAACTACCCCATTTCTTATCCAGAAATGGATAAAACGTCTCAGGATTATATGCGAATCCTATGGACAGATAAATATAAACCAGAGATGAGAATATACCCTAGAAATTTCGTTGGACCGTCTCAATACACCCTCCATATGCAGAATGTTATTCCTATTGACGAAAATGTAAAGGTCCCGAATATTAGAGATAATTATACTGTTACAGAAAAAGCAGATGGTTCTAGAAAATTGCTATTTATAAATAATATTGGCAGAATTTATTTGATTACAACAAACATGAACGTCCAATTTACGGGAACAATAACTAAGAAGAAGGAGGTATTTAATACGATTATTGATGGGGAGCATATCCTTTACAATAAGAAACACGAATTTATCAACAAATATGCTGCATTTGACGTATATTATATTAATAAACAAGATGTTCGTGGACTAGCATTCACCGGTGTGGATATGGCTGTGACGAAAGATTATAGACTAGCTAGTCTTTTGGAAGTAGTCCACGATTTGAAACCAGAGTCTGTTGTTAAAAAAAAGAGGGCACCCCTAAACATTATTGTGAAAACATTTTACCTAGGGAGTGCCGGGAAAAGTATCTTTCAAGCGTGCAATACAATCCTGGCAAAGGAGGAAGATGGATTGTTTGAATACGAGACAGACGGCTTGATCTTTACCCCAGCCGGATTCGGTGTTGGGACAGACGCGGTTGGGAAGACAACCACCCTCCCAACGAAGACCACGTGGGAACACTCTTTCAAATGGAAGCCAGTTGAGTTTAATACAATTGACTTTCTTGTCACATTAAAGAAAAACACAGATGGTCAAGATTTTGTTGGAAATATTTACCACAGCGGCACCGATGTAAATACAAACTCACAGATTAGCCAATACAAAACCGCTATTCTTCGCGTTGGGTTCGATGAAAGCAAGCACGGATATATTAATCCGTGCCAGAATCTAATTGATGGTAACTTCCCATCTTCTCGAGATAAAGACAGCAATGACTCCTACAAGCCGATGCAATTCTTCCCAACAAATCCAACCGATATGAATGCTGGGATTTGTAATATAATGTTGGGAAGCGGGCCAACGAACAATAAAATAATGACAACTGTTGAGGGAGAGGTTATTGAGGACAATATGATTGTTGAATTTAGATATGTTCGAGAAAGAGAAGAGTTTTGGCGATGGGTTCCGCTGCGCGTTCGTTATGATAAAACCGCGGATTTCAGAAGTCACGGGCGAAACTTTGGAAATGCATATCACGTGGCGAATAGTAATTGGAATACTATACATAAGCCCATTACGGTTGAAATGATCCGGACAGGCGAGACCATCCCCGACGAGGTTACCGACGAGGAAGTATATTATAATGTAAAAACGGGAGATAGCCAAACGCAGGGATTGCGAGAATTCCACAATATGTATGTTAAAAAACATCTAATTACAAGTGTATCTGTTAGAGGGAATACCCTAATTGACCTTGCCGTAGGAAAGGGGGGCGATTTGCCGAAATGGCGAAGCGCCAATCTGAAATTTGTGTTTGGGATTGACCTTTCGCCAGATAATATCCAAAATAGACTAGATGGTGCTTGCGCAAGGTATATTAATAATCGTAAAAAAATACAAAATGTTCACGGGGCGTTGTTTGTAACGGGAAACTCCTCGTTTAATATTCGCAACACAACTGGTATCTTTACCGCAAAGGGAAAACAAATTACAAACGCTATGTTCGGGAAGGGTGCGAAAGATAAAAAGGAGCTTGGTGCGGCCGTTTATGAAAATTACGGAATAGCTAAGGATGGCTTCGATATTTGTTCTATACAGTTCGCTATCCATTATATGTTTGAAACCAAGGACACGTTCCATAATTTACTGCGAAATGTTAGCGAAACAACAAAAGTTGGCGGGTATTTTATTGGAACAAGCTATGATGGTCTCGAAATATTTAATATGCTTGCAGATAAAAAACTTGGGGAGGAAGAATCGTTGCACTCTAAAAATAAAAAAATATGGTCTGTTACGAAAGAGTATACGTCGGAGAGTTTTGTTGCAGACGAAAGTTCTCTAGGGTTCGCGATTAATGTATACCAAGAAAGTATTAATAAATCTGCCCGCGAGTATCTCGTAAATTATGAATATTTGACAAGAATGATGGAAAACTACGGTTTCGTTCCCATTACTGATCTAGAAGCAAAACAATTAAACTTCCCATCCGCTATCGGCTCGTTCCAAAGTTTATACAGTAAGCTGGAACTAGAAACGGAGAAATTCCCGAGAATGAAAAAAACATTTCATAAAACGCTGCATATGAGTCCAGCTGAGAAGAAAATATCGTTTCTGAATAAATACTTCGTATACAAAAAGGTGAGAAATGTGGACGCCGAAACTATTGCAAGAAGCTTCCTCGGGGAAGTAGCTGCTGTTAAAGAGTCGCAAGGCGAGGATATGATCGATGAAGAGGTTTTGCAAGATCCTGCTCCTGCTTCGCCTGCGCCTGCTCCTGCTCCTGCTTCGCTTGCGCCTGCTCCTGCTGCGCCTGCTCCTGCTGCGCCTGCTCCTGCTGCGCCTGCTCCTGCTGCGCCTGCTCCTGCTGCGCCTGCTCCTGCTGCGCCTGCTCCTGCTGCGCCTGCTCCTGCTTCACCCGCGCCTGCTTCACCTGCGCCTGCTTCACCTGCGCCTGCGCCTGCTAAAAAAAATATAAAAAAGGGGACGAGGAAAAAAACTCTTAAGATTAAGAAATAGATATTTATATAATACACCCATAAAGCGTTATACACGAATTATATAATTGTAGATGTATATAAATGCCATTAGTAATTGGTGCACTGGTATATAGCATGATTTCCGCCCCGACTATATTGGGTTATTATGATTGTAAAAGAGGGAAATAATCCGCGGGAATATCATTTTGTATTAGAATGAACAAATCCTTCATTTTAAGTAGGTAAATTATTAATATATATATATATTGGTTCTGCGTTGAGAAAAGCAAACAAATTAGAAGATAATAAAGAAGAAAAACTGACTATAGAACCAAAAATATATCCCGGAGAGATTATAAAAATAAATCGGGGGTTTAATTTATTTTTAATAAATATAACATAAAAAAGTTATATAGTATTCGTAGTCATAGGTACTTTTTCATTTTTTTTTATCATCCAGTCTTTACCATATGTATTGACTAAAATTTTTTTATAATTATTAGGAATATAAACCTTTTCTCCTTTCCATTTTATTTCTATAAAATTTTTTTTATTTTTATTTAGGTAACAATTTTGTATGGTAAGTTTATTCCATATATCAAAAACATTATCTTCATTATAATCAGCCATATATATATCTATAGACGCATACTCATTTGTTTCTTTAGTTTTTAAAATTCCATTATCATAGTTTTCGATTTCTAAATTATGTGTTAGTAAAAGATTTTTAATTTTTTTATAATTTTTCTTTTCAACAATAATATCTATGTCGTCGTCACCATCTATACAATTGTTTTCACGTATTAAACCTAGTAGTGTGCCGTAACATACAAACCAATCATTTATATTATTTTTATGTAGTAATTGAACAATAAATTTTAAAGTTCTATTTAATTTTTGCCGACTTTGTCTATTTCCAAACGTTTCTATAAAATTTTTTGTTTTAAAATTTTTATAAATAATAAAACATAAAAAAAATGTAGTTAAAAATAAAAAAATGTTTTTCATTAATAATATAATACTATATAAATTTATTAGTAACAAGTTGAATACAATTTTAAGAACAGCGTGTCCAATCGCACCACACGCCAACCTTTTCCCAGCATTACCAGTTTTGGTTGATTATCACATATAATACTACAAACTACCTAAAAATATAAAGAAGTTGTATATAACTATGAGTTACATACAACTTCCTATTATTACTCGCATTGATAATATAGATAATCTAATATCTATGAAATCGATTAAGGACGATATGCTTCGGCCTGTTCTGAACAAGACGCTATTTTCATATTTAAACATTATAAAAGCCGAAATAGATGATTGTCCTGCTGAGTGGGACAAATATAAGAAATACACAAATCCGTATGAATATATTCATACTCCTGTATCGGGAACAAATACATCTATATGTAAACTAACTCCTTTATCGCGCTCATATTACAAAATGGTTGAAATATGCAATTTATTATCAATATTAAAAGAGCTTCCTTCTACACTAAAGTCTTTTCATTTGGCGGAAGGACCAGGTGGTTTCATCGAGGCGTTGGCCGATATGAGAAAATCCGATGAGAATAAGTATCACGAAACAGATGAATATTATGGTATGACACTAGTAGATGATTTTGACCGGACCATACCCGGTTGGGAAAAAACAGAGTATCTACTTAGTCAGTGTAAAAATATTAGGATTGAGAAAGGATGCGATAATAAGGGAGACCTGACAAATCCGGATAATCTACAATACTGTTTTGATAAGTATAAAAACTCTATGGATTTAATAACTGGTGACGGAGGATTTGATTTTTCTATAGATTTTAATCAGCAAGAACGCGTAAGTGCCAAGTTAATTTTTTGCCAAGTTGCATTTGCAGTTTCTATGCAAAAAACAGGAGGGGCGTTTATTATAAAATTATTTGATACATTCACAAACATATCCGTAAACATAATTCATCTCTTAACGATATTATATAAAAGTGTATCTTTTGTTAAACCTTATACAAGTCGCCACGCAAATTCCGAGAAATATCTTGTATGTAAGAATTTCCGACTACCCGCGGAGGAGGTTAGGCCATTAATTCATAAATTTTTAAACATTTATCGAGATGAAAATTTTGATAATATGACAAGTATTCTTGATATTCCCGCCCCTTATCTATTAAACATCAAGATTGAAGAATGCAACGCAACGTGTGGACAACAGCAGATTGAGTGTATTTCAAACACATTAAATCTAATCGATAACAATAAAAGCGATAAATTAGAGATATTAAAAAAGTCTAACATCCATAAATGTAAACTATGGTGTCAAAAGCATAGGCTTCCTTATAATAAAAATGTGGTTGCGAATAATATCTTCTTACAAAAACAATATAGTTTAAAGCTATCTTAGAAATAATAAGTAGATTACATATGCAAGTTTTAAACTCAATATATTCAACCGTATGTTCCGAGAAAAAAAAAGAACGGTTCGAGACCATTTTAGAACCACTGCAAGCAATAACGCAGATCGCACTACTGTCGTTTTGTCCAAAGGGGACAAAACTATCTATATCAAATAATTTATTATTTGTACAGCAACCTACGTGGAAGCAGGGATTATTTCGTTCGTATAATCACGACGCTAGAGATGATTTATATTTTTTATTTAATGTTATTCGAAGATTTAATACTTTTTATACTAAAAGCGAACTTGGGGAAACCGATACAGGGAGGCAACTATTTTCTCGATTGATTGAATTAAGTAAAGGCGGTATTGATAAATTAATACAAACCTATTCTGATAGTGATAAGAACGCACTTCTGCATACATTGCGTATGTATCGCACAATGTTAGAAAAACCAGATGTATTTGAAACTGAGACAGATACATCTGATGAAAAAAACTCCATTGATGATATATTTATAAATATTACCAAAATATATAAGCCCCACCACATCGATTTGATTAATAATACAATACTTCTTACCTCGGAAAGTCCCGAACATTACGACACGTATCTTACTGGATTAAACATAATGCTAGACCCTATACAATCACAAATAAATAAATGGATTAGTGATAATATCGTTTTTTAATTGCAGCATTTCCCAATACTGGAGTTGGTTGTCGGGTCTTTTTTGTATTTTATAACTAGTGTTGTTAACCCCGCTGGCAACGCCTTGCACGGAGAAATTGCAATTCTATTGTGCAACGTATCATTCGTCCACCACGCCCGACAACTATTAATTGACCTGTTATATTTTCCATATGATGAAAAGGTATTATTGCACGAAGAAGCCGTTTTTTTATGATGTTTATATTCCAAATAGTTACTATAGGACGTGTATGTCATATATATATATAATAATTATATTATTATTATTATATATTATTTTAATTATCTGCGACGACTACGACGGTGACGACTACGACGGTGACGACTACGACGGTGACGACTACGACGGTGCATATGTCTTGGTTTTTTTTCTCTTCTAGATTTTCTTCTAGATTTTCTTTGCCTAATACCTCCAGCACCAGGTTCTTCGTTCGACTCTCGTCGAATATGACGAGGAGGCGAAGGAGGGGGGGTGTATATCCGCATCCGCCCTGGGTAAGGTGGTGGTGGGTCTGGTTCTGGTGTGGACTCGGGCATTATATATAATAATTATATTATATATTTATCCTTTAAAAAGCACCGTCCAGGTCAAATGTTGTGTCATCTTTCGTTTTATTCGCCAACGCATATTCTCCTACACGTTTTTCGAAGAAATTGGTTTTCCCCTCAATACTAATTTGCTCCATAAAATCGAATGGACATGACGCGTTGTATATCTTATCATATCCCAATTGCACAATAAGTCTATCTGCAACAAACTCAATATACTGAGACATAAGCTTTGCGTTCATAGAAATCAATTTACAGGGTAGTGCTTCGCAAATAAATTCGCGTTCAATCTCAACCGCCTCTTTTATTAATTCCAATACTGTTTCTTTTGTTAGTTTGTTCTTTAATTTGTTATATAGCAAAATTGCAAACTCCGTATGAAGAGCCTCGTCACGCGAGATAAGCTCATTTGAAAATGTCAAACCCGGCATTTTACCCCTCTTCTTTAGCCAATAAATAGAACAGAATGCTCCGGAAAAAAAGATTCCTTCTACGCACGCAAAAGCAATCAACCTTGTTGCAAACGAGCTCTTTTCGTCATTAATCCACTTAATTGCCCAGTCAGCTTTTTTTTTGATGCACGGAAAATTATTAACCGCGTCAAACAATTTTATCTTTTCGAGACTATCCTTCACATAAGTATCAATTAATAAGCTATATACTTCGCTGTGAATATTCTCCATCGCAATCTGGAAACCATAAAATGCTCGCGCTTCCGATAACTGGACATCTGTCATAAAGCGAACTCCTAAATTTTCAAGAACAATCCCATCAGATGCTGCAAAAAACGCTAAAATCATTTTTATAAAATACTTCTCGTCAGGGGTAAGAGTTTGCCAACTAGTCAAGTCTTTTGAAAAATCAATTTCTTCTGCGCGCCAGAAACAATCCACCTGTTTTTTATACATAGACCATATATCGTTATCCTCAATTGGAAACATTACATATCTGTTTTCATTTTCAGTAAGAAGTGGTTCCTCGACAATGTTTGACATCCTATACAGAATTTAAAGATTATATTTATATATTTTTACGCTAATGTTTACCCTATGTAATATATTTATGAGGTATCAGTTCTTATGGGATTATATTAAATACTAAATATATAATATAATGGATATTGCTAAACGTGATATTAGCCATTTAAAAAAACTAAAACTATGTGAAGAAAAATATAACAAATTGTTTAAAAATTATAATTCTTTAAAAAAGAAACAAAAGGAAAATATACACTATAGCGGAGTTGTAAACCAATATGAGGAATATATATCTGGTATAAGAAATAAGCAGGCGGAGCAATATGAAGCTCTGCAGAATCTGACGCATTATATTGATGAAATACATAGAACAACTAAGCTATCGGAGCGATTATTAGATGAAAGTAAAAAAGATCAGAGAGATATTTTAACTAGGATGAAACACATAAAAGATAAAATAAGTTAATAATTGTTAACATAGCGGCGTTCTAAGATTTTTTCATTCGATGTGCTCACCTTCTATGTGGAATCCTTCCGTGTGTCCCTCTTCCACGCGACCTCCTTCTATGTGGAATCCTTCCGTGTGTCCCTCTTCTATGTGGAATCCTTCCGCGTGTCCCTCTTCTATGTGGAATCCTTCCGCGTGGAGAATTTACTATATGACCTTTTTTTTTATGTTTCTTATGTTTTGTTCCTCGATTAGAAGAAAGCCGTCTTCTTATTGTTCCCTTCATTTTTTTAAATTTACGTTTTACTGCGCCGCCGTCATCGTCACCGCTGTCGCTGCTGCTGCTGCTGTCGCTGCTTTTGCTGCTTTTGCTGCTGGCCGCGGAGGACTTCTTCTTGGTCTTCTTCTTGAACGCTGGTGGAGCAGCAGTTGCCATCGCCGCAGTTGCCATCGCCGCGGTTGCCATTTTCTGGGCACCTTGTTCAACTTTTTCTCCGGGAGGCATCGCAACTTCTCCGGCAGTCGCATCGTCAAACTTCCCCTGAAAATCCCTCCCGGCATATTCGCGCCACGAGTTATCAGACATTCCCCCCAACTCAAAAATAACTTTGATTCTTACATCATCATCGACAACGCTCCGACCTCCGTGCCTTCTTCTATATACGGTGCCCCCGGCGATTTGCAACGCAGTTCTCATATCTGGCGTGCGCATCCGTGATGCCCGATTTACCTGAACGTTTTTGTCTACACCTTTTTCCATCAGTTTCTTTATTAGGTCTATATTGCCTGATATAGTGGCATATATTAATACGGGATAGCCCCCATCCAAATCCATATCTAGCTGTTCTGCTGTTTTACTAGCCAATATAACATCAACCGACGCAGCGTCGGCCGGTGTTAAATGTTCTTTTTGTGATAATTTATATAACGATGGCATATACTATATATATATACATATATAAAATATTTATAAATGAATTATGTGGGCTAGAAATATTTTCTATATATAAATTGTTTATTTAATATGTTAATTATATATATATATATATGAATCCTCCAAGACCCTCGAAAAAGTTAAATTTAAAATTAAGCGAATTGGCAACCAGTTCGCAAAGTGTGGAAAGTCTAGCAAGAGAGGTGCAAAAGAATCAGGAGAAATTATATAATCTTGCAAATAGCACATTATCTTATATCTCCCAGCTAAAATCTGAATTTAAAAAAAAAACTTTGTCAAGCAATGAATTAGCAAATAAATTAAGCGACACTATGAAAAATATCACGAAAACTCTTAAAACAAAACCGGCAAAGGCTGACATAGATAATACTTTAGAACAACTGGAAAAGGTTTTGCAGGGAGAAACTGTAATTGATAGAGATTCGAAAACAATCGAAGATGAGCCTAAAATTGCAAAGCCTAAAACTTCAAAGCCTAAAATTGCAAAGCCTAAAACTTCAAAGCCTAAAATTGTAAAGCCTAGTGACGTGCTTGATGCAAGTGAATCTGATGCAAGTGAATCTGATGCAAGTGAATCTGATGTGAGTGAACCTGATGTGAGTGAACCTGATGCAAGTGAATCTGATGTGAGTGAATCTGTTGTGAGTGAACCTGATGTGAGTGAACCTGATGCAAGTGAACCTGATGTGAGTGAACCTGATGTGAGTGAACCTGGTGCAAGTGAATCCGACGCAGATGAACCTTCTAAGGGTAAAAATATAATTAGTCAGACTGAAGGAGATAAAAAGCCGCCTTCGACTGAGCAGGAAATAGATGGCGTAGAAAATAAACCTGGCCTATTCGCTCGAGCGTTTACCGCAGTTAATTCGACGATTGATGGTCTATTAGATAAACCTCCACAGAAAGGGGGATTTAGATATAGTTCGGAATATAATAATATATCAACTAAAAGTGCGCTTACAGGGAAAAGTTCGATTACGGCTAAATCCAAAAGATCCACCAAATTTTTAAAAAAAACGAGGAGGCCGTCTAAACGCACCGTTAAGAAAACCCCTCCTTTAAACAAAAATACAAGTAGGAAGAAACGGCCCGCCAAGAAGCGGCGACGCACTACTTCGAAAAACTAAAATCTATTTACAATATTTAGGCCATTCACCGGTTAAAGCTCTATAGTTTAACGCACGGGGGGTCTTACATAGTTTTATATGATTTTGTCTATCCCTAAATATATTTTTCCACCTTCTCTGTAATATTCGAAGCCAAAGTGTTTTTATTATTGCGATTATCTCTCCCCCACTCATTTCTATACTCTCAATAATATCTAATTTTATAAAATCCTTCTGCGATACCATATGGCGGAAGTTGAGGACGATAGGGTGATTATATGTAGCCCTTGTACCGACTATTGAAATTGCATTCATCCACCCATATTTTATATCTAGAATAGTCAACAAATAACTATTGTCATAAAATTCACCCGCATCTATTTTATCCGCGACAATATAATTTCCTATTATATTTGGAGAACTATCCTTAGTTATACCGTGTATATTAGGTGTAAAAAGCTGGCATATTCCGAGAGTCAAACACATACATATAATTTCTCAAATATATTTATATATTTTAGAAATTACTTTATATTCATATGTATATATAATGAAGTTTAACGTGAAATCTCTTCTAAAGGACAAGACTGTATTATACGTTGTATTATTCTTTGCAATAACCAATTTTTTTGGGTATATTTTACTTAAAAATTATGACGCGGTTATGTTTATGGTTCTCGTCGGACTTATTACCAGTTATTTTAGCAAGAATATGATCGTTATATTACTTTCATCTATAATACTTACCACTTTTCTTACAACAACTTCGACCATTAAAGAAGGGTTTGGTGAGGGGAAAGCGTCGGACGAGGCCGATTCCAGCGCCGGCTCGGTGGAGGGGACCACGACCACTGCGTCCCCCACGACCACTGCGTCCCCTACGAAGAACGACAAAAATAAGTCCAGCGACAAGGAGGAGGAGGAGGATCGCGCCGCGGTTAGCCGCGACAAAAAAAAACTGAAAATCGATGAGGCTACCTTGAATAAATTATTAAAAACAAAAGACAATTTCAATCCAGTAGAGGCAATGGCGAAGCTGGAGCCACTTATGGCCAGTGCTGAAGGGATGATGGGGATGTTAGATAAAACAAACGCTATTGGAAGAATGGAGGGACTTCTTACTCGGATGAATGATATGCAAAAATAAAATCCCCTTTTATATAAATGGGTCGTTGTCCTCCAGGAGTATTGTGTGTAGAAAATATTACATTATTCACCGTTCTAATTATCGCATTCGGTGTTATATTATTTATACAGGTGCATTACAAAAACAATAATCTATATAATGATAGCCCCCGCGCCAAACCAGCCACTAGAAATGTGGTGATGCGTCCAAATACGGTTTTTACTGATGCACCAAATGATGTTATGATGAACTTATATGAACCCCCGCTTCGCGATAATAGCATATTTAACAATAGTGCAAGACGCGTCGGTGGGGATATTAGACGGATGCCTATAAACATTCCCACACAATCTGTTGAATCCGATTATAGGCAAGTCGGTATTTTAACCAGGATAAACGGACAAGAAACAATATTACCATTATTAGGAAGACCACTTTTTTCAAACAGAGACAAATGGAATTTTTACACGATGAGCGATAAGAACAATATGATTAAGCTACCTATTACACATAAGGGGAAAAGTTGCACGAACGAATATGGATGCGATAACATATACAACGGAGATACAGTATATGTAGAAGGTTATAATGACGCATTCAAAGCAACTATGTATGATAATCAAATTATGAGATATATTCCGTATTTATAGTTACGAAAATAAAAAATAAAATGCTACACGCCTTTTATTTTTTATGATTTTACATTTTTACATATTTTCAAGTGAGATTATCGTGCACTTTGCATAGGCGCCCTCGATATTTAATCGGCTGCCATATCCATTACGCCACCCTTCCATACCGCAACGCATATATCATCTCGTGAGCCGAGTTTAGAAATGGTAGTTTCACTTCCCGGATACTCGTAATTCCACTCTTGTTCCCACCGCATAAGAGAATGCTCGCCCATCTGCGTCGCAGTATCATATAAGAGAAGATTGTCTTCGGGGGCGATAACGTCCCATAGTCCATCGCTCCCAACAACCATTGTATAAGTAAAGCCCGGGACAATATTAATATGGTGTTCTGATGTCTCTCCACCCGTCTTATTATTATGACCAAGACAGTTTGTCATATTTACCCTATCTTTTACACCGGTTGCGCCCTTTTCGTCTAGGATAAAGTAATTCTTTTGAACCATCGTCAGATTTGTCGAACTGATAATCTTGGGTGCCCAAGAAGCCTGTGTTGATACTCCCCTATCTCTCATTCTTTTTACTTCACTTTCGTTATCATCGTCGTGATTTTCGCTTGCAAAAATCTCATTATCGCCCTTCCATACCTTGATTGTCGAATCTCCTCGCCAGTAGCAGCTTATTTTTTCATCTGAAATAATAACAACCGAAATTGTAGCTCCGCTCCCGAACGTATCCGCGATCTTCGCGATCTCGTCGTAAATAATATCAACCGGGTTCTCTGCTTCCATCACGTCAAGGTAATTCATTTCTCTAAGCTTATCGATTACTATATTTCTCCCGTGTCCGTCTACTACCAGATGCCACAAGTCTCCATTTCTCTTCTTACCGACAATAACCATATCCTGGTTATTGGCTGAAGGAAAATCGGCAAAGCTTGTTTCTGATGTGAATCTTTCCATATTAGTATTCGCCATTACTTAATAGTTTTTCATTTCAATTTTATATTTTACACCCTTGGAAATTTAAAACGCCGGTTTTTAACCAACAATATAAATTAACAAGGTTTACCCGTTTCAGAGCGTGTAAATTTGGGTTTAGATTTTATATTGTCTCCAAAAAAATTGAATGGAGACTTATTGTAATCAATGTAAGAAAAATATGTCTATTACTAATTTTGATATGAAGAATAAAAGGGATTATTATACACGGTGTAAACCTTGTAGGGCAATTCATAATCATAAAAATAAAGACTCGTATACATCCACTAAAAAGAAGTTTTCAGATTATGATGGATTGACCTCATTGGGGAAAAAGAAAGTAGATTGTTGGAGTGCTGTAAATGATAAAAATCCATACGATGTGGCAATGGGTTGTAATAAGAAGTTTTGGTTTACATGTGATAAATGTCCCCATGAATTTGAAACATCAATAGATAAGATTACGAGGAGTCGGAGATGGTGTCCATATTGTTCTAATCAAAAAAAGTGTAATAAAGAAGATTGTAATTATTGTTTCAAGAAAAGTGTAGCTGATTTTGATGGTTTAACTCCAAGTGGTAATAAAATTTTGGATAGGTGGAGCGATAAAAATCCTCCCACTCGTGATATATTTAAACAAAGTAACAAAAAATTCTGGTTTAATTGTGATAAATGCCCCCATGACTTTGAAAGTTATATGTGTACTATATATAAAGATCACTGGTGTCCGTATTGCTGTGTTTCTGTTAGAAAATTATGTAAAAAAAAATGTGATTATTGTTTCAAAAAAAGTTTTGCAAATTATGATGGTATAACACCATCTGGTAAGAAAAAGGTAGATTGTTGGAGTAGTAAAAATATACAACAACCATGGGAAATTTCAGTACAATGTAATAAAAAATTTTGGTTTAATTGTGATAATTGCCCCCATGAATTTGTAAGTTCATTAAACAAGGTCGCAGGTAATAAACCGGGTTGGTGTCCATATTGTTGTATTCCATCCAGAAAATTATGTAAGACCGATTGTGATTATTGTTTCAATAAAAGTTTTGCAAATTTGGATGGTTTAACTCCAAGTGGTAATAAAATTTTGGATAGATGGAGCGATAAAAATAAATTAAAACCACGAGATGTTGCAAGGCGTTCTGGTATAAAATTTTGGTTTTATTGTGATAATTGCCCCCATGAATTTGAATGTTCACTCGATAGTATTGGTAGTAAGAAATCGTGTTGGTGTCCATATTGTTGTATTCCATCCAAACAATTATGTAAGAAAAATTGTGATTATTGTTTCAAAAAGAGTTTTGCAAATAGTGGTTTAACTCCAAGTGGTAATAAAATTTTGGATTGCTGTAACGATAAAAATAAATTAAAACCACGAGATGTGCATCGCGGTTCATGTCAAGTATTTCACTTCACGTGTGATCGGTGCGACAGCGACTTTAGTAAGAGTGCATATCACATAACCCAAAGAGGTTGGTGTCCACACTGTAAAAATAAAACTGAACTTAAATTACATAATTACTTATTACAACATAATAATATTAAAGTAGTTGAAAGAGAATATAAACCAAAATGGTGTTCCACCGAGTATATACATCTTGTTAAAAATAAATTTAATATAGGTAGATATCAATATAGATTTGACTTTTTGGTGACTTTTAAAAATAAAAAACAGTCAATCATAGAATTGGATGGAGGACAGCATTATAAAGCAGTACCGTCGTGGGGAACAACGCCACTAATGCAACAAATAAGAGATAAATATAAAGAAAGAAAGGCGAAAGAAAAAAATATACCTTTAATTAGATGTATTCAAGAAGATGTATGGATGGAAAAAAACGATTGGCAAATTAAACTAGAAAATCTACTACAACAATATCATTAAACTATAAATCAATCCTTATAAATCTTAGGTTTTCTTCGTAATGTAGAAATACTTTTTTTATATTTTCTTAAATCATCTTTTTTATAAGCATAATTAAAATAATTCTTATAATTTTCTTTTGATACTTTATCTATCGCTTTTTTCGTTTCTTCTTTTAATTCATTAAATTTCCAAGGGTGTAAATATATTTTTATTTTAATATATATATACTATGAAAAATGATAAAAAAATATTAAGGATGATATATTTTATGATATTGGTCATACTTTTTTTATTATTAATATTAAAATATATATGGGCTTCGTATTGTGATGTATTTAAGCATCCATTTAAAGGTAATAAATATGGCGAGATGGTTAGACAGGTGCAACTAATACAATGTGGAGTCAAGCCTACAATACCAATCACAAAAAAAATATATTATAATGATGAACTCGTTGGAGCAATAAGCAACGATATATTAATATTAAAAGGAACAAGCACACTAGAAGGATTTTATAAATTGCCTATTACGAAGAAATATATAGAGGATAAGGGGGGTATTTTTGTTGGGGAAAATAGCATATGTGATGGCATTAAATCACAATTAAAAGATATGAATATTAATTATATTACGGGGTGGTCACTCGGTGCAATGATTGGTATAAAAGTATCACTGTGGATATTTGAAACAACTGGAAGGAAAACGAAAAATGTGTTTTTTGGTTTACCTCCTATTGCAGATGAAACATATAAAAACACATTCAATAAACATTTATATGATACGACCGTAGTATATAATAATAAAAATGACCCCGCCGCGTGGCCAATCATCGGAAAGAATGGGCCATATGACAAAGTGTCAAAAAAACTGAACCTCTATCACGTAGGACAGGTTAAATTGGATTATCCATATAATGATTATAGTAAAAAATTTTGGTTTTATCCAGTAGCTCAACACATGAGCTATTTTTAGATGCTAATTACCCCCCCTACTCCCCCTCCTATTTTTGTGGTAATTGTGATATTGTTGTTGAGCGAGATGGACTTCGTGCCGTTCCGTCGCGTCCACAAACTCAGGTTTGCTAAAGCGATCCTCACGATCTTTGTGCCTTTTTTGCACCATCCTGGACGGTGCCGCCAACGTCGCGTTTTTACTAATGTTTTCATTATTTTTTTTAATAAGTGCTTTCTTCTTCTTGTCGTGGTTACTGATTTCCGCCAATTTATCTTTTTCTAGTTTTTCTGCTTTATCTTTCTCGGCTTTTTGCTTTGTGCGCATGGCGCTCAGCGCTTCCTTGTTGCCCCCCTCGTCTGAGAGTGTATGAAGGGCGGCCGCGTGCTTTTCGTCAAGTTCTGTTTTAGCCTTCGACGCCTCCACATGTTGTTTCTTTAGGTCCTGGGCCTTTCCTTCGTGGTCTTCGATAGCTTTTTCACTTTTGTGAATTTCATCAAAATTTTTTCTAAGTTCCTTATCGTGCGCTTTGTCTTTATTGAATTGCTTTTTTTCTGCTGCGTGTTTTTTTGTGAGCTCTGCCACCCTGTCGGTGTTGCCGCTTGCATCGAACATCTCAACGTCGTGCTTCTTTTCGAGTGTGTCTTTATCGTGCTTTAAGTCGAGCCCAGAAGAACGATCGACAAGGTCTTTCTCTCTCTCTCTTCGCGCATCCTTCGCCGCCTTCTTCTTCGCCTTCGCATCTTCGTGCCCCTTGTGCTCGGCACTAGCCTCATCGTGTGTTTTGACTGCTGCCGTATGCGCGGCTTTAGCGGAGGTGACTTTATCTTTTGCTTCGGTATGTGCCGCTTCAGCTTTTTCCACATTTTCTTTGGCTGCAAGAATAGCGTCTTTATTTCCTCCGACCATTGCTTTGGTTAATTCTTTATCTGCGGCTTCTTTGTTTGCGCCTGCCGCCCGCTCGCCCGCCGCCGCCGCGCCAACCGCGGCCGCTGCCGCGCGCCGCACCGCATCAGCTTCTTTAGCCGCCGCGGCAGCTTCTTCGGGTGTTTTGTGTTCTTTCTCGGTGGATTTTTCTGCTGGTGTTTGTTTTTCTTTATGGGCCTTCTCCGCCTCGGTGTGGGCTGTCTCCGCCTCGGTGTGGGCTGTCTTCGCCGCTGTGTGGGCTGTCTCCGCCGCTGTATGGGCAGCCTCCGCTTTTTTAAGGGCCGCTGTCGCTGTGTCTATAGCGTTTTGATCTTTAGGCTTCGCTTCTTCTGCTGCAGCAAGGGCGGACTCGGCATCCGTTTTAGCTGTAGCTGCTTTATCAAGAGCTTCTTTTGCATCGCTCATTTTAGAAGCAGCAGCAGAAGCAGCAGCAGAAGCAGCAGCAGCAGCAGAATCCTTATCGTTTCCGAGGTTCAAGTGGGCATCATCGCCTGAACCAAACGATGCTAAACCACTCTTTCTCCTTCCCTGTTGGGAATCGCCTCCCGCGCTGTAACCTCCCGAGCCGTAACCTCCCGCGCCGTAACCTCCCGAGCCGCCTCCTCCGTCTCCGTGATCTGCGTCACTACCGTGATCTGCGCCACTACCGTGATCTGCGCCACTACCGTGATCTGCGCCACTACCGTGATCTGCGCCACTACCGTGAACTGAGCCACTACCGTGAACTGAGCCACTACCGTGAACTGAGCCACTACCGTGAACTGAGCCACTACCGTGAACTGAGCCACTACCGTGAACTGAGCCGTGCCCTGAGCCACTCGAACTCCCTAAACCATTGCCTGTGTCGTGATTTTCACTATTCTCATTATTATTCCCATCCCCCATTGATGGATGATAACCCCTTTTTCTTTTTCGCCAGTTACTAATATTGTAAAGAGCGTTTAAAAAGTTTTGACCACTTGACCGTTCAGAATGAGGTTCGAGTGGACCCCATATCTCCAATACGTTGCCATCTCCGCTACGCATTATATACGACTGTGTGTGTCTATCCTTACTCATACCAGAATAAGAATGCGAGGTACCGGTCCCATCGCCGGGTCCGGACCCGGTGCCGGAACCAGATTCATCCGCGGTTTTTATAAGCTGTTTTTCCATATCTTCTGTGTTTATATTTAATGAGAGGTCGCCATCTAGGCCCGTGCGCTTCTTTTCGTTTTCATATTTAAAATACAAAATAATATATCCTAATGTTGCAAGAGTGGCTTTTGCTTCTTCTTCTGTTAAACCTTTTGACAATTCCGATATTATTTTTGATATATCTGATTTTTCCCCACCCTCTTGTATTTTTAATAATATTTTTTCATAAACTTCATAATCAGGTAGTGCTCCACCTTTTTGTATCCCACTCCACCCCCCAGTCATAACAACTCCTCCTCTTTCATCTCCCGTCGTGCTGGAATCTTCTCCCGTCGTGCTGGAATCTTCTCCCGTCGTGCTGGAATCTTCTCCCGTCGTGCTGGAATCTTCTCCCGTCGTGCTGGAATCTTCTCCCCGCTCGATGTTTTCTGCAGAGTGTTCCACGCCACCTGAACTGGTCTCATCCGCCACAACTTTTTCCTTAAATAGATTAAAATCTAAATTTTCGTCACCTTGGTCGCCAGTAAGCTTATGGTATTTAAACTTAAATGGAGTGGTTAAGTCCTGTAAATATAATTTATTATCCGCAATGGTTGTTTTATTGCAACTTTTCACGTCTATATGTTTAGGATCACACAGATGATCAAGCATGTAATTCGCATCTTCCAACAAGCGCAAAGTGTTTTTCTCCTTAATAGGTATAACATAATCGTTATCATCGGGATTAGTGGCCGCCGTAACAGCTCCTTCTATATCACTAATCATGCTGCAATAAATAGCGGGTTGTTTTTTTACATCAACAGAAGCGCTCTTTTTTTTAATTCTATCAGTATTATCTATTACACTTTCCCATCCATTTTTGATCTGATTTTCAAGATTTCCTTTGGGAAATTTATTTGGTTCATACATAATTTTGTTTAATATTGTTTGTGCGATGGAGGCGTTTATAATTGCTTCGTAGTAGTTAACCCTAACAATATCAGCGACGCCAGAACTCGTCAGCTGGACAGGCATTTCGTTATGAGAAACAATATATTTATCGTACCATCCTTTTTCAATGTGATATATTATATATGCTTTTGCTTGAATATAATCCCAATCGCTTCCGTTCGCGCCAATAATCCCTCGTACATATTTTCCTAAGGCGTCGTCGATGCTTGTCCGATTAAAATTTTTATAATCGACTACCATATGACTTTTTATAGTATTTGAAACTGTGTTATTCACCCCCTCCGTAGTGGTAAATTTACTTGCTAAAATATTTATTTTAGTAATGTTATTTGGAAGAACAATTTTCTTCAACATAGCTTTCATTCTATTTTTGGTTAGTCCATTAAAGGTGCCGGCTGTAACATTTTTCATTTCGCGTGCCAAAATAGCTTCCTGGCTTATTATTAAAAGTTTTTTTTTCATCTCCTCCTTCGTAGGCAGTACAATATGCGCTGATGTTTGTTCTTTACAATCAGATGTTGCTCCCTCTTGGGCAAAGGCAGTTCCCGCTGCGCATTTTCTCGACAAAACCGTTTTATTTCGTTTAATCTTTTTGCTAATACTGTTCACCCAGCAATGAAATTCATCTATATTTATGTGTACTCCCTCGCTAGACCAGTCCTTTACAAATTTCTTCTCTTTACTATCGTCATCCTCGGGAAACACTGTAGAAAGACCTAGTTTAGCTTTTATGTGAGTTATATCTTTTTTGCCGGTCCCAATTGCTTTTCTTACAGTAGCTAGTGTCGAATCATAGGAAATATTTTTTACCGGATTTACTATGTTTACTCTAGACATATAAAGATGCTGCAATAGCTTATCGCGTAAACTGCTATCGGGTAACATATTGCTTCTTTCTAGCAATTCGTCTGTGTATAGGATTAAATATTTATATATATCAATATTATGCTTAGAGTAATCTGTTATACGTCTCATAAACATATCATTATATTTATTGACCGCATCAATATGAGCCGTGTAATCATATGATGCCGTATCGTCACAGATTGTTATAATTCCTGCCTCTTTTTCATCGGCTTTATGAGGGATTTCGTCTGTAGGTGTTAATTTTAAAAGTTTATCTATAAATGCCTTCTTCAAATCACTTTTTCCCGGGTTATTATAATATTTCATTCCCTCAATAATCACTTCTTCTTTTGGTCCTCCTCCGATAAATATCTTTTTAGGTTTTCTATGTTTTTTATGTTTTTTATAATATCTTAATGTTTTTTCCCGCAAATTAAGAGGTTTTTTCTTCCTAAATGAATTTTTATGCATTCTTTTCGGATTACGTCTTCTTTTATTTTTTTTTATACTTTGGTTATTCGCTCCAAGTATTTTTGATATTCTATTTTTGGAGAGTCTCATATGTATATAAATTTATACAGATTTTTTTATTATAAAGATAATATAATGGTTTGTAGTGGTCCAACCGAATCTACAATAGGTTCTCCTGGAGAACAAAACGTATGCAAACAAAAATGCAAACTTTCATTCTCTTACACACCAACATCACTCGTGGCGAAAAAGCACACTGACTATGGATATATTGAATTTAAGCCTAGAGATCCTAACATATCCGTAGCAGTTCAATATAAAAGCATTAATTATGTCCCAATTAACTTCATGGTTTTTAATAAACCAATACATAACTTTTATACGATGGCGAACGAACCGGTAGGTGAGCTAATAATTTGCCATATGAAGGAGGGTTCTTCGTCAGAGAAGTTATATATATGTATTCCAATTCAAGCAATAAAAGATCACCCAAAAAGCGGGAAATTAGGAACTATTCTATCTAAAACTGTCAATATTACAGATGCTGCTGTAATACAACTATCGAACTTTAAATTTAGCGACTTTATCCCGAAAAAAACTTATTACAACTATACTGGGACTCCACTTTATAAAATACAGGAACAGGACGATGACATATGCGAAACAAAGTGCGAATATGTTGTATTTAGCACGGTTGACTCAGCTCTGTATTTATCTCCTTCTGAAGTGAGCGCTCTTTATAATCTCGGAGAACATAAAATAACAAAATATAAGAACGATAATATTTCTCTTAGCGATCTCGCACCTGGACTTATGAACGGAGATGATATTTGGATTGATTGTACGCCTGTGGGGAACTCTGGGTCGGAATATGTTCCCATATCTGACTCTGGAGGAGGCGTTGACTTCTTAAAAGATATTTCTGTTGGGTCATTGTTAACTATGCTTACCCCGTATATAAGTATTATTATTGGTGTACTACTTATGCTTGGAATATGGAAGCTCGGAAATTACTTGTATTCTCCTAAATGCAAACCGACTGGTGCGCTATGTGACTTATCTAGCGGGAAAAGCCATAAATGCAAATAGATTCTAATAAATGATGCTAGAAAATAAAAATAATTCTGTTTATTATTTTTATTATATTTGATTATATTTGATTATATTTGATTATATTTGATTATATTTGATTATATTTGATTATATTTGATTATATTTGATTATATTTGATTATATTTGATTATATTTGATTATATTTGATTATATTTGATTATTAATTTCCCAATGTTTCCGCCGAATGCGTGTTTCCGACGATGGGCTGGTATTCCTTTTTCGATTTAGGTGGAGGTATTTGAGTATTTTCCATTCTGCTTACCATCTCTGATTCAAGAGATTGGCTTGTCTCATTATATTTATTAAAATCACTTGTTCTCTTCTTCTCAGACGGCAAATGTCTATTATTAATAACCGGAATATGTAAATTTCTAGACCGAGATATTAGAGTATATGCCACTACTAATGCCAAAATACCCAATAGGTGATTCGTATAAATAAACATAGACACCGCAAGCAAGACAACGACAATATTCCCCGTGAGGGAATCTATCGGTTTTGCTAAAATATGGGGAGTTTGTATATCAAACAGAAGGTATATAATAAATATTACCGCTAGGAGAAGTTCGTGCTTCTTTTCAGCCTTTGCCAATTTTTTCAAATACTTCATCTATATGATTACTAAACATTTTTATTGAAATGTAAAATTGAAAACACATAAACATATAGAACTGTATAATATATGACTGACGCAGCTACATATTTAGGACAAAAAGGGTTTACTATTTTAAAAGAATGTTTACATATTAAAGAGCAAATGTTTATTCGCGACGCATTAACTGTTAAGCCGTATATTCCAAAATCTCCTGTCCAACCACCATCATTCCCCGTTTATCGCGAGTCTAGAAATAAACTATACCTTCCACGTTTCTTTGGGATTGATACTTATGGTAAACCTGATACTCTTCGCATTTCGCTGGGTAACAAAATAGATATATCTTTTAAGGGAGAGTTGAGGGATTATCAAACGAATATTATCAACACATATCTAAAAAACGTCAATGATTCAGAAGGTGGCGGAGGACTTCTCGAGATTCCTTGTGGAAGAGGAAAAACTGTGATGGCTCTTAAATTAATAGAACAGCTAAAAGTCAAGACCCTCGTAATTGTTCATAAGGGATTCTTATTAGAACAATGGGTCGAGAGAATTAATCAGTTTTTGCCGGGAGCTACCGTCGGCAGAATACAGGGACAAATTATTGATATTGAAGGGAAGGATATTGTAATTGGTATGCTACAATCTCTTTCAATGAAGGAATATCCCCAAGATATGTTTAAAGATTTCGGGTTTGCTATTGTAGACGAATGTCACCACATAAGTTCCGAAGTGTTTAGTCGTTCTTTACTAAAGATAGTTACCAAGTATGTCCTTGGGCTAAGTGCTACTATGCAAAGAAAAGATGGCCTAACTAGAGTATTTAAAATGTTTCTTGGAGAGATTATTTATACAGAAAAGAGAGATAACACAGACGATGTCTTGATAAAAGCGGTCGAATATATTTCCACAGACGAGGCGTTTAACGCAACTATTTTCGACTACAGGGGTAACCCTGCATATAGTAGTATGATAACCAAGTTGTGTTCACACGACCCCCGAAGTGAATTTATACTAAATATTCTCATAGAAGAGCTTTCGTCATTCCCCGACCAGCAAATAATGATTCTGGGACAAAACAAAAATGTATTAATATACCTTCATAAGGCGATTGTAGAAAGAAATATTGCGTCTGTTGGATTTTATGTAGGAGGGATGAAGAAGGAGGCACTTAAACTAAGTGAGTCTAAAAAGGTAATTATTGCAACATATGCGATGGCGTCGGAAGCGTTAGATATTAAATCGCTAACAACCCTTATTCTCGCGACACCTAGAACCGATATCACACAGGCCGTTGGTAGAATTTTGCGCGTAAAACACAAACGTCCGATGGTGGTTGATATCGTTGATACACATTCGGTATTTAAAAATCAATGGAAAAAGCGGAGAGCATTTTATAAGAAATTTAAATATAAAACACTTTACACAAATAGCAATTTGTATTCTGGCGATAAGTGGGAAACTCTATATGACCCGTGCAAAACCGCTCCTTCTAAAAAAATTTGCGACACCGACAACCTAAAGGGAAAATGTCTTTTGACAATTAAATAAATGCGGACTGTCTAGTTATGTATCGGTGTATTCATTATATTTACTATTATCCGGAAGCTTCTCCGTCGGCTCCCATTTTTTGAATTTATAATTATATACACACCTCATAATAAATTGCTTTTCCAAATTAACAAATTTTGACGGATCAATATTTTCAAACTCTTCCTCGTCGTCACTTTCTTCTAACAAGTCTAAATTTGCATTTTCCTTTATGGTTCTAAACAGAGAGTTCATAAATACACTTTTTTTGTAAGTCGGGATCATCGCGACACCGAAGTGATAATCCTGTCCATCTTTCACGCAATATAAATTATATATATCCGCACTCAAGCTCGCAGTCACTTTAAAAATCGCATTTCGTTTTAATTCTATATTAACCCTTTCCACACCCATAGCATACTTGTTTCTATAATATTTAATTCCGTATGCTGTATAAGGTAAATTCTCAATATTGCTCCGCAATTCGCCATAATCTGTATTCATCATAGGCAATACCGGTTTTACAAAATTATCTCCGTATGTTTTTTGCGAAATCTCGCACGAAAACATCTGTTGAAATATGCTTAATTGTTTTATTGGATTATATCTCTCCGCGTTTGTCCCCATATAATAATGCAAATCCTCAAAACAGAAAATATTTGATTTTGTTGATTTCAGATATGTCCCATATATAACAGTCCCATACGACAACTTATTGTCAAAACACATTGCACACGTATCTATTGATTTAATATTGTCCTTATTATCTAGATGCAATAGCAAGCAGACATTTTTATTATGAATATATGTAAACCACATTATTGCCTTTGGTCCCTTTGGTATAATACTATAATAGTCGGCATAAACTTTTCTATATATATTCTTATTATAGGAAAGTTTAATAGAAGGAAATCTAGACATCAATCTGTTTTTAGTCGCGATAGACAACATATATGTATTTACTTTATATTTGGGCTTATATCTATTTCGTTATTTTATACTATTAAAATGCGACTGTAAATCAACTTGCATATCCGTATAAATATCCGCATACATATCAGTATTCTTTTTTTTATCAAGACACTCGATAGATGTTGTTCCATCTTCCGAGGACTTTGTTTCAACTGGTTTCATATTTTCAACTGGTTTCATATTTTCAACTGGTTTCATATTTTCAACTGGTTTCATATTTTCAACTGGTTTTTCTATTTCCTCGCTAGATGTATTAATAATATTTAATATATTTGCATATTCCTTCTTTGGCATATCGACTAAATCAACCACTATCGGTATGGAATATTTATTTTTAATAAAATTATATATTTGGTGAACTACAAATATGAAAATAATCGAAATTATTGTCTGTTGGATAAACCAATAAAACATATTACATAGTGTGATTAAACTTTAATAGCGATAAAAACGAAATTATATCGTCTTTTACGCCAATTGTATTGATACCGCAATTCGTTTCAAAATAAATATCTTGCACAAAGCCATCTTTTTTAACAAAAATCATCTGCATCGACGAGTCGGAATTCAACTTATATGTTTCCTCTACTATATCATTCTTATAGTGAGAATACGGTATTTGGAACCATTCATCGTCTACTACAATCGTGCTATCGTCACAATATAATACAATATTATCCATAACATATTTTTTTACGGGAACATCAATCACTTTCATCTTATATATCTTATCTTTTGCAATCTTAAATATTCCTTCTTCGGAATATATAAGCGATTTATTTTTAGTGCTTATATAATATGGAATAAGTGTCTTGTGCGGAATAGCTTTTATGTCAAGGTCCCGCGAATATATTTTCATTACTACATATTTTATATAGAAACCATTTAAACCTATATAAAATATTAAAATTATGACGAACATTGTTATTGTTCATAAAAATTCTTCTCTTACGACTTATAATGTTAAGAAAATCTGTCGCGATGATCTATATAAAAAATGCAATTTTCGAAAGAAAGATGGGTTTTCAAATAGGACTACCTGGAAAGTTAAGCTTGGAGACACACAGCATTCTATAGAATTGTGGGCCAGAGATTTCGGAAATGCAAATACCGAGAATAAATATGATTTCCCTCCGCCGTGCGATAACGCTCTATATTTCGGAGATTGTTGCCTTATTAAAACAGACGGCGATGATATTGTTGATTTGGACGTTCCTCTATGGAATACAATTTATGAAAAGTTATTCGGGGGTTTTGATGACCTAGACGACAACGAATCTGAAAGCGATGACGAGCTGGAAGAAGTTCCTAAACATTTAAAAACAAAAGATGGTTATCTTAAAGACGACTTTGTTGTTGATACCGAGAGTGACAAAAAATACTCGGAAAATGACTCGGAAAATGACTCGGAAAATGGGTCGTGCGAAGAGGAAGTAGGAGAAAGCGATTCTTCCGATGATTCTGATAATAGTGAGCTAGGAGAGGAATTTTATGAATATAGCACAGACGAAGATTAGGCTAGACAAATTAAGCTAGACAAATTAGAACTAAACAAAATTGAATACATATAAATAAATAAGTTTATATGTATTACTATGAGGACTATCGACAAGCCCGACATTTTCCGAGAAAATATCAACAAAAAACTCCTCCTACTTATCGATGATGCAAAAATCGTCTCCAATCTTGAGAAGGGAATCTATAATTACTCCATTCAGGAAGCGAATGGAAAAAATATCCTGAAAAAATGGAACAATCCATATTTCGTTCTCTTGTATCTGAATAAGTTTCGTTCAATCTATATCAATCTTGGGAATTCAGACCTTCTCAATCTGGTTAAGAGTAAAAAGATTCGAGCACACAAGATAGGAATGATGACACATCAAGAGATGAATCCGGGAAAATGGAAAAAGCTCATCGAAATTAAAAAACTTCACGACGATAATATGTGTGCACCAAAGATTATGTCAAACACCGATGATTTTAAGTGTGGGAAATGTAAATCGAAAAATTGTAGTTATTATCAGCTACAAACAAGGAGTGCAGATGAGTCTATGACTACATTCGTATCTTGCATTGACTGCGGGAATAGATGGAAGTGCTAATAGATGGAAGTGCTAATAGATGGAAGTGCTAATAGATGGAAGTGCTAATAGATGGAAGTGCTAATAAATGATAAAATAAATTGTAAACAACCATTGAAACAATAACGTCGTTTGTATAATGCTGTCTAGATAATATTAACGATATTGGAAATACAAATTGTATCATCCGACTATAACTATACAAAAACATATTTGTGCAATAGTCGGCATCTACCATCGTTCCCAGAAAAATAAAAATGATAGTATGTCCACTATACATTAAATCGTGGGTTGATAAAAATATTTTTTTATAATAACTCTGACTAGCCGGCGGTCTCGGCATACAAGTGGGCATAATTGTAGAGATAGTTGTTATTGACCTCAGCACCAACGAATATCCAACGGCCGATATATTTATTTGGAGTTGTTCATCGCTTCCGGGGAAAAAAAATTGTTTAATAATCGCGCTAATAAAAGACACCAATAATAATATCCATTATACTACTTAATGGACTATTAAATGTTCTTTATTCATAAATTGGCGTATAAGGATTTTCTAAATATTTTCGGTGTTTATTTCATAAAATAACACGTTTATTTCATAAAATAACACGTTTATTTCATTATAGCTCCAGTTCATATACTGGCCAATATTCCATTCCACCCCCTGGAATTGGTCTTCGGATAATAAACGGAATCTTTTTCTGCTTCAATTCATCCAGAGCAATTAAATATCCGTCAAGTGTTGTCGGTGGGACATTTACAAATGCTTTTGCACCACTATCAATCTGCTTTGCCCGCTGGCCCAATATTTTCGCCTTCTCATATTTCGTAAGTTTTGGAATTGTCCGATGATACGGGTCGATAATATTTCCCATCTTATTTCTGGAAACTTTTGATAACTTCAATACCTCATCGAAGTTATGAATGATTGAGTCCGGGTGAAAATCCGCTATATAACTATCCTTTGAAATGTTCTTCAGCTTTTGCAAGTAATCCTCGTCCTCGTCGTCGGTTGTATCAGCATCAGAATCGCTCTCCACTTTTTCATCTCCATTATATTTTAGGATATCCTCGATTGTTGGAGAAATATTTGGGGCTATAACAGCTTCCTTGCTCTCGGATTCTCCCGGGTTGTCCTCTTCCTCTTCCTCACCAGAACTATCAGTCCCTCCATCAATTATGTCTTCGATATTAGACAACTCTCCTACGGATGATTCAATATCAGATAAGTCTTCCGAATCGGTATTCAGAGAATCCGAGTCTTCGGGATTTTTTATTGCGATTTCAGCGTCAGAGCCTTTTTCAATAATTGAGTCTTTTGCTAGTTCCATATGTATACAATCAATATATATTTTTATATGTTTTCAATTTTCAATTAAAAAAATATAATTTATTCTGTATCTTCGAGGATGATGCTCTTCCCCTTAAATTAGTGGTTCTCGTCCGTTTTCCAAATAGTATCACATTTCACGCACATATAAATGTATTTCATATTAATATCGTCATATCGGATGTAGATAACCTCGCGCGATTTGTCTGATGGTGGCGGGGTAGCGTCTCCAGACTCCATCGATTCAGCCCCAGTATTACTTACACACGACTCGTTCGGACACCTGATATTGTTAAGTCGGGGGAGGGTTGGGTCGTGCTTGGTATATTCATTAATAACCTGTTTATAACGCTGCGTCTTTTGATGAATTACCGTATCCAATACGCAGATGTTGTCTTTTGTTAGTATACTGTCTTCAAACCCGCAGTTACGACAATAATAAATAAGCTTATCGCCATCATCATCGGCAACCTTTAAATAATACATGTTGTTACACTTTTCGCAAAAGTGCATCTCTAATATATATATCTCATATCATTATTTATATTCAATTTTATAGATAAGGTAATTTAAAATAATTCTTTTATAATAATTCTTTTATAATAATTCTTTTACAAACCCTTCGTATATTTTCGTTAACCTTACGCCTACATTACTATAATCTAACCACATTGTCATTCCGTATAAACGAGTTGTTGCAATACTATCGTGGTCTCCCACGTTTCTATATACCTGTTCCATAATACTATTATAATTTTCTTTAAAATGGTCAACCATAATCTTCCTCAGCTCCGGGAATTTTACTTTCACAAAATTTTTTTCCAACATATCCCCTATCGCCACACTCAGATTCGCAAATGTAATTATTTTATTATACGGGGTGAAGTCCTTATTATCCTCTTTAATACCGGGCTCGTTTAGTAACGGCTTGTCATTTAGAACCGTGCATAATGCTAATAATATACTAGATATCGTATTGCAAGAAGACCACTGGTCTCCGCTCCACGTATTTAATATGGATAAACAAACCTTTCCGTTCCTATAATAATTTGGATTGAATCTAGTTTTTCCATCATTTGTGTGATAGGTTACTAGAGGTGGGGCGTGTGGATAATTTGGCGGAAACTCAAACTCGAATAAATAATAGCCGTTTTCGTAAGGAGTTCCCTTAGAACCAACGCATAAAGCCTGTCCTTTTAATATATTATCTGTATTATGCACATAATGTATTCCGTGTTCAATCAATGGATTCCTCGTGATCTCTCTAACATCTTTAGCAAGTCTCTTGATTACACCTTTCGCGAGCACAACTTCTGTCATTAATATAAATATTCGCTTGGTCTTATGTCTTATTCTAATATTTATTTAACATATATATAATAAAAAAATTGAGATAAAAATTTTTTACAAAGTATGTATAATAGATATGTCTCAACCGAACGATGGATTTAACCCTTTCTTGAAATCCAATATAACCGCAAAGGGTGAGGAACATACCCATACCAAAATCCCTGACAAAAAATTAAATATATATCCGGGGTCTTACAGTATCGATTCGACGGACGAGAAGTCATTTTATTCTAAATATTACAAGCACGTGTTTGTAAAGAAAACTCTAGAATATTTAACCGAGAAACAGCTTCGCGAGAATGGTCCGATTATGATAGATATTGACCTCCGCTATTCTCCCGACACGATGGAGAAACAGCACGCAGACGAGCACGTAGTTGACGTTGTTATGCTCTATGCCGAAAAAATCAAGCAGCTGGTTAATATTCCCGTCGGCGCTGACATAGACGTATTTGTTATGGAAAAAAACGACGTGAACCAAGTTAAAGAAAAAAAAATCACAAAAGACGGTATTCATATTATTATTGGGACATCCATGCATAAAGGCCTACAGGTGTTGCTGCGAGATAAAATTATTGGCGAAATTGGTAATATTTGGGACGACTTGCCCATTACTAACACGTGGGATGAGGTTTTCGATGAAGGAGTTACTAAGGGCCATGTGAATTGGCAAATGTATGGCTCTCGCAAACCCGGACATCAGGCATATCTTATCAAGCACCACTATGTTCTCACACACGACGATGATGACTGGAGCATCAGCGAAAACAATATTGACGAGTTTAATACTTCTAAAAATCTTCAGAAATTATCCGCAAGGTATACGAAATATCCTAAATTTGATATGCTTGAGAGTATCGAGCCGGAGTTTGCAACCGCTTGCAAATCTCTAGGAAAAAAGAAAACTTCGGGAGCTGCGTCATTAGATTGCAGATTTAAGAAAGGCAGGACAGGTTCGTGTAGTGCTCTTATGAAAGAGTCAATGTATTGTGATATTCGAAGTAAAGAAATTCTTGATTCTCTTATTGAGGAGATGTTTGAAGACATCGGCACTTGCGATTACAAACTAAAGGAAACGCACCAATACACGATGACCCTTCCAAAATCCTATTACGGAGAAGGAAGTTATACGAAATGGATGCGCGTTGGTTGGGCGCTCGCCAGCACAAGCTCAAAACTATTCCTGTCGTGGCTAAAATTCAGCTCACAGTCCGACACATTCGAATGGACAAGCGTCCCCGAACTATACCAAAAATGGAAAGGTTTTGACTTCGGCAATCGTGTAGATGGTCTTACGCATAGATCTATTATGTATTGGTCTAAGATTGATGCTCGCGAAAAATACAATTCCATCCATAAGGAAACGGTTGATTACTTCATTGAGGAAACCGTAAACACAGCGATTAAACATAAGCAGCCAACAGAGTTCGACATCGCGTGTGTTTTGTTTCATCTTTTCAAGGATCAATATGTCTGTGTCAGCATTCGCAATAACTGTTGGTATGAGTATATTCAGCATCGCTGGTATGAGATTGACTCTGGTAGCACTCTGCGTCTCCTCATCTCAAAAGATCTATGGCAAACGTATGTAAAAAAAATTAAGGGTGCATACAACAAAATTGAAACTCTCGATTCAGACTCGGAAGATTATAAATACTATACTTCTCGGTGTGCTAAACTATCCGAAATTGGACTTCTACTCAAAAAGACAACCTGGAAAAATAATATTATGAGGGAGGCGAGGGAGTTATTCTATGATCAACACTTTATCGAGAAGCTTGATCAGAACCCATATCTCCTCTGCTTCAATAACTGCGTTGTCGACTTTCAAGAGAAAACTAGTCGACTGGGTCGCCCAGATGACTATATCTCAAAATGCACGAACATTGATTATGTTCCGCTCAGCTCTCCTTCTCACGGGGATACCATAGCCGAGCTCGAGCGATTTATGTATGAGCTTTTCCCGGACGAAGAACTCCGCAAATATATGTGGGAGCATTCCGCGTCTTGTCTAATTGGGACAAACGAAAACCAAACGTTTAATATTTATACTGGTTCGGGGCGGAACGGAAAGTCTAAATATGTTGACCTTATGACAAAGGGTCTTGGCGATTACAAGGGCACCGTTCCCATTACGCTTATTACGCAGAAAAGAAACAGCATCGGCAGCACAAGTTCGGAAATTGTACAGCTTATGGGAACTCGCCTAGCGGTTATGCAAGAGCCGTCTAAGGGAGACAAAATTAATGAAGGTATTATGAAAGAGATTACGGGCGGCGACCCAATTCAAGGCAGAGCTCTATTTAAAGACACCGTGACTTTCACGCCACAGTTTAATCTTGTTGTATGCACCAACACTCTATTTGAAATTAAAAGCAACGATGACGGCACGTGGCGTCGTATTCGGAAGGTGGACTACAAGTCTAAGTTCTTGGATAATCCATACGAGGATGAGGATAAATTCCCCCGCGAACATTATCCTCACCAATTTAAAATCGACAAAAATATCGATCAGAAATTCGATAGGTGGGCTCCTACTTTGATGGCGATGCTTGTTGATAAATCATACGTTCTCAAGGGGAAAGTAACTGATTGCGAGATGGTTCTTGCTAGCAGTGACCAATATCGCGAGGGACAGGATTACCTCGCCGAGTTTATCCGCGACAAAATCCAGAAGAGGAAGGGGGGTAAAATTAAGAAAACCGAGGTCTATGAACATTTCCGAAACTGGTATCAGATTAATTATGGAAAGGGCATCCCACTCGCGAGGGAACTTCACGAATTTATGAGTCGTAGGTTCGGTCCATATAAGCTCGGTGGCTGGCATAATGTCTCCATTATCTATGATGAAGATGATGTTGACGATGACGATGATATGTAGTCACCTCGGCGTAGATATAAATAATATTATTTTTAATATTATTTATTTATAATATTATTTATTTATAATATTATTTATTTATAATATTAAAAATAATATTATTTATTTATAATATTATTTATTTATGATAATGTTAGTCTCTATGATAGGAGGGAATTTAATAAACTCAGGAATCCATTTTTACTTATAGGGCCCTTTTCTATTTTCTTCGCCACTCCGTTTATTTGACGTATAGTCGAGTTGTTAGTATCTAATATGATTAGATTATCATCCTCTACCGCCAGTCCAGTAGGCATATTAAATTTATATTCTTCCGATATCGATATTATCGTTGTTGCTTCAGAATCTGTTATAATTCTAATGCAATCATTTTTCGTATCTGATACAAATATATTTCCCTCTCCATCAACAATTATCCCTGTAGGATGATTAAATCTTATTTGCTCCGCCGACTCTTCAAACTGTGTATTCCTCGGAAGACTGATATCACCACTCGGCTGACCCTCCTTTCCTGCAATCACGCATATCGTTTGATCCTGGGTTATTCGTTTTATGCAATTGTTTCCAGTGTCTGCAACAATGATACTATCATCTACACGTTGAATTGCAATTCCCTCCGGATTATTAAATGTTTTCTCTCCAAAGGTTGTTACTTGACCATCTTTTATTCTACGAATACAGTTATTCCCACTATCTGCAACATATATTGTGCCGTGCGAATCAATCGCAACATCAGACGGAAATCTAAATAGGGCTTCTTCTATGCTACCATCTACATAGCCGGGTTCCTGTGCTGCTGACCCCGCGATAGTCATTACTCTATTTACCTTTATTTCGTCCGCCACTCTCGTAAGCTCTATTTTTCGTATACAGTTGTTTCCCAAGTCGGCGATGATAATATTATTATCTTTGTCCATATCCATTCCACACGGACAATTAAATTCGGCCTCATATCCTATATCGGAGTCGTTGTGGCCTCTTATACTACCCGCTATATCAATCAATCCATACACCTTATCCAATTTCTTTATACAGTTGTCCCCAATATCACTCACAAAATGTTCCCCCGTTTCAGATACTACGATTCCTCTTAATATACCTTCTACGGGGTCGTCGTCGGAATATTCATCGTAATATTCATCGGAATATTCTTCTTCTGTGTCTGCTGCGGGTGCTGCTTCTGCGGGTGCTGCTTCTGCGGGTGCTGCTTCTGCGGGTGCTGCTTCTGCGGGTGCTGCTTCTGCGGGTGCTGCTTCTGCGGGTGCTGCTTCTGCGGGTGCTGCTTCTGCGGGTGCTGCTTCTGCGGGCGCTGCACAAGAATCCACCTTTTTCGGTCCTTCTATTAATTTAATATCATCTATTTTAATTCTCGGTTCTTCGAAATCTGTAGTTTCTAACACTATTGGTTCAATAAGTATTACATTATTCTTTCTATTTTTGATGGTTCTATTATATTGTTTCCCTTTTCGCAATCTCAACGTTTTATTCATTACATTATAAAAATATGTATACTTATATCTTTTTACAATGTAAAAAGATATATTAAATTTCTCTTAATGGTGGGGCAGTAGCTTCAGCTAACACGAAAAATATGTGTAGTAAATATTTGTATATATCTAGCATATAACTATATATATAAATTATATGTTTATACGATAAACTCTGTTCTACTATAAACCTCATTCACCTGGCCATTCACTCTTACAAACGTACAGCACTTTGGAAAATCCTTAATTCTGCTAGCACCCATATATGTCCCCGTTGATCGTAGCCCTCCAAACACATCTTGGATTGTCGTATCAATAGAGCCCTTGTGCGGAATTTTACGAAGTTTTCCCTCACTACTCCTATATTTTGCCATTCCACCACAGTGCTTATTCTGTGCGTGTTCGCTCGACATTCCATAAAAAAGCTTGTATTTTTTTCCATTCTCCTCCACCGTATCCCCGCCCGACTCCTCGTGTCCGGCCATCATCCCGCCCATCATCACAAAATGAGCGCCAGCACCAAATGCTTTCGCTACATCCCCCGGCCGCTGACATCCGCCATCTGAAACAATATGACCGTTTAGTCCATTCGCCACCTCACTACACTCCGAGCACACAGACAGCTGTGGCATTCCCACACCCGTCTTGAGTCTAGTACTACATACCGACCCACTTCCAATACCACACTTTACTACATCTACCTTAGCAGAAATAAGAAGCTCTTGCACCATATCACTTGTCGCAACATTCCCGGCAATAATAGTTAGATCGGGATAATCACACCTGAGATGTGCACAGAAATCGACGAATTTAGAGCTATATCCATTTGCGACATCTACTACCACAAAGTAGGGATTTATTTTTTTGATAATATTATCTAGCTTCTGGAGGTCTGGGACTGAAATACCTGTTGAAACCGCATAATAATTGGGATCCATATCAGTGGGATAATCCTCCACATTATAATGCTTGTGAAGACACGTGATCATCTTATGCGGAGCAAGTGCACGGTAGGTTTCAAATGTTCCTGTGGTATCCATATTTGCGACGAGGAGCGGGACACCCTTCCATACGCGTTTAGAATGTAGGAAAGTAATTTCGCGTTCCAAATCTACTTGGCTCCGAGAGGAAAGATTTGACCTTTTCGGTCGAATAAGAACATCATTAAAATCATACTTTATCCCATCCTCAATCTTCATCCTGTGTATATTTTAGAGGTTTTGTTTTTATATAATTTCTTATATTATTATATAATGGTTAAAACTAGAAGATTTATGCGAAGCAAAAAAATCAAAAAAACATTTACACCATAAGCGCCATAAACGCCATTCTACACATCGTAGAAAAGTGAAAAGTCACAGCAGACGAGGTACAAAAAGACGGCGAAGAACAAAGAGAGTTAAAAAAGTTCAAAGAGGCGGGCTGCCCACAATCAATGAGAATAAAACCTATGACCATGTTGATGAGGCTAAACAGATGACGGTGACGGGCAACGAATTGTATAGGTACGGGGACAAGGCTGGTGCCGAGTCTGCCTACCGCACCGCCATCGCCTCAGACCCGACGCACGCGGAGGCGCACTACAACCTGGGCAACCTCCTGGACGCCCGCGGGGACAAGGCTGGCGCCGAGGCTGCCTACCACAATGCGCACGAAGCCGCTACAACGACGGAGGAGAAGCAGTTTGCGCAAGCCGCCCTGGATAAGGTGCAGGCGGAGCAGGCTTCTTCTCTCGTGCCGCCCGAAAAGCTCGTCGGGAAGCGCATCGAGATCGACGGCAAGGGTACGGGCGTGGTGCAAGGGCCGTTCAAGAAGGGGCGTGTCTTTGGCCTGGGCGCCAGCAAGCACGTCGTGAGGTACGACAACGGCCCCACTGAGAAGCTGCTACTGCGCCGCCACGGCAACGGCGGGGTGGGCTTCGTGTTGGCCGATGGCTTAGGATTAGATAATCACTCCGCACCACCTTTCATATAGGTTTCTTGACAAATCTCTCTAACTGCGCTTTGTAATCCGCGCGTTTCTTCCAAAACATCGGTAGTTGCGCTTTTCACTACCTGAACATACTCCTCGCTATTTAGCGTTTTATCTCCTTCGTGACACGTCAAATTTTTAACAAGAGGGATATGCTTTTGCGACAAAGAGCGAATTGCACATTTAAGTTTTTCGTTCCCAACGTCTTTACTCCATTCACCCTCTTCTTTTACATATAATATTTTTCGTTTAATATCCGTGCATTGGATAGGACGTTTTATTTGCTCGGTATTTTGCAATTCCTTCAGGAATATATTTTTCGTGCTATTTAACAACCCTTCATTATTTACCGATATTAAATCAGACAATTGTAGCTGTATATTTTCTATAAATTGCGGCAAACTTTCCGCATCTTTACACGTCTCGTTTAAATATACATTCATATTTATTTGCGTGTTATTATTATTATTATTATTTGTCGTGTTGCAAGGTGTATCTCCTATTTTTCTTATTAAACTTTCCAATATCTCTCCTTGCTTCATTATTAAAGAATATATTTGAGTTGTTTGGTCTTCGTCAACTTTTTGAAAAGTAGGCTCAACTTTTTGAAAAGTAGGCTCAACTTTTTGAAAAGTAGGCTCAACTTTTTGAAAAGTAGGCTCAACTTTTTGAAAAGTAGGCTCAACTTTTTGAAAAGTAGGCTCAACTTTTTGAAAATTGTCGTCAACTTTTTTTTGTTTTATTCCGGAATGGAAACAATTGTCTGTAGCATCTACATACTTTTCTGTGCAAGTTTTAGAGTGTTTATACAATCCTGAGCGAGAATTATATTTTTTTTTACAATTATTGCACACAATTTGGGGTTTTTTGTTTCCATTTACCCATTTTTGTTTCCTCGCGTGTTTAGGTGTCAAAATGTGTCGCTTGTAATCCTTCTTGTTATTGGTTATGAAGCCACATAAATCACAGGAAAATATGGGGTTTTTTGGGGTATTTTTTGTTTCCATTTATTTTATACATTGGAAACAAAAAAAACCCCTAAATTATTTTCCTTAAAACTTTTCAAAAATGTAAAAAAATTATGGTAAGACAGCTAAAATAATATTTTATAAAAACAGAGCGTTTACGTCTAAAGTGCTTTTTTTTTTAATTTTTGAAAAAAAACGGGCATTCTATTTTCAACTTTTTGGAAAAGGACATTTATAAATGTCCTTTTCCGATTTTTCAAATTTAGAATGCCCGTTTTTTCTCAAAAACTCAAAAATAGTGTAGTATAGTTTTTTAGGAAAGTTATTCCTTCAATGTATGTAGGGTATATTAACAGATGTATTATACGACTTTGCGGGAGGACTGTGATTACAATCTACAAGACATACACCTTGATGTGTAAATAAATTGTAATTTGTATATGTAGATATCGGTTACTTAAAGTACTATTTATTTTCCTACCCCCCAGCACTTTTGCTTTACCCCTGACGGTACCGTGGGACAGGGGTATGGGTGCGACGCCGTTCCCCCTGGGCCACACGGGGCGCCGTTCTTCGCCTCGGCCCAATTGTCCACCGGACCGCACTTGTACCCAGCTTTCGTTGGGAGCGGATAAGGACACTCGGGAGCCGACGGGTTCCACGGCACAATGGTCTGGTATGTATTGGCGGCGCCCCCAAGCAGCTGCCGCCCAGCGCCTTTCTCCCCCACCGGTATATTTTTTCTTCTCCAGACAGATAACCCACCTTTAAAATTGGCTTTTATCCACGGATTTGTCAGGAGGCCGCCACAGTTGAAAGTTGCACACGACACCCCCAAAATAAATTTTTCAGGTGTCCACTCCGCGCCCGGCGAGGGCTTCGTCGCGAGCACGTACCAACCAGCATCTTTCAGTGTTGCCTTGACTTTCGACGCGGTGTAGTTGCTGTGCATCGTGCCTGCGCCGTCCCGGTACCCCTCCGTGTCTCTACTTTTATTATAAAACATAAGACATAGTCTATCGACGTTATTAGGTTTCACGTACTTGAACCATTCCATTCCACCATAATCACTTTTGACACCATATCCGGGTAATGTGAGAATGATACCTAAGCCATTGTTGCGTGCACTGCAACACACGGTGTTGATCGCTACACCGAAGGCCTCCGCGCTGTCAGGGGTGATGTTTATGCCCTCAATATCCAGCGAAATGATATTGTAACCGGCTTTGGCACAATAGGACTTGATCTTCGTCATATTACTCGTCACCTCAGTAGCAGCGGCGGCGGTCCACTTCGAGGGCACGGTCGCCGATGGACCCCATCCGCCTATATTGAGAACGTTGTATGGGGGGGGTGTTACGCCGTCCGCGATCGGGAGGGGTTGCAATACCCCTGTTCCAGTCGACGCAGTGCAGGTCCATTCGGCTCCATCTCCCGGAACAGCTCCACTTGCCAGGTTGAACGTGGTGTTGCCTATTAGACCGGTTGTGGGGGATGGTGTGAGCGGCAGCCCCAGGAGTTTGGCTTGCGATACGGGGTCACATCCCTCTTTCCCCCCGCAGCTGCCCATGTCACCGGGATCATAGCCGAGCGGGTTCTCGCCGCAGTCGGCCGCCTCACAGTTATTCAGGGGGGGAGAGATCCCCAAGGGGTAATACCACCAACCTACCAGCGGCACGTCCGCTGGGATTGGAGAATTATTGCACGCATGCGAGGGCGCGCTCGTGGAGGGTGCACCGGTGGAGGGCGCGCTCGTGGAGGGTGCGCCGGTGGAGGGTGCGCCGGTGGAGGGCGCGCCGGTGGAGGGCGCGCCCGTGGAGGGCGAAGGCGAGGCGGTGGGGGGTGGGGGGGGCGCAGTTGGGTTACGGAAATCTCCTGGTCCCATTACGCTCACGGCGTTCGGGTTGCATTTATTGAATACGTTGGTCCTTTTCTCCAGAGGAACCAGGTTTTTTCCAACGCATCTCGAGATCCCGTTTACGTCCTTATAGTATGAGTCTCCCGTGCACGAGAATGTGCTGGCATACTCATTATTCCATTCCGCTGAATTCCAAAGCCCACACTGTTTCGCCTTTGAAAGAAATTTCCAACCCGTACCGTAACGCCACGGCACCCAATCGCCGCCCCCGCAGCTGAATCCTTCGACGCTCGGGGAGGGTGCTCCCGTGGAGGGTGCTCCCGTGGAGGCCGCCTCCGCCTCCGCAATAGCGTTAGCGAAGGTGGGGTCCCTCGCGTAAGCCACGGCGTCGGCGGGTGTACTACACCACGACAACCCGTTCTCCTCGAAGAAGCACGCGCTCGAATCGCACACGCTGCCCACCCATTGCCGTCCTGCTTTCCTTCCGAGCTGGACCACCCTGCCTCCCGATGTCCACCCAATTGGACAACCTGTGGCGTAGGTTGGGATGGGGACTCTGTCGCCGCCCGAGCCATCAAGACCCGAGCCACCGCCTAAGCCAGAAGCATTAGTTATGAAGCTACCTGATCCTGGCTTTGCTTTGTTCTCACACACGACATTAATGCTTCCTAAATTAGAGCCTCCATAAGGAATAGAACTGGAATAACCTTCTAAATTATAATTGTATAATTCACGGAAAATTATATATACACAAAAAGTCACTATTAGAATAATTACACATTTTTTCATATTTTTCATATTTTTCATATATATATATATATTTTGAAATATTATAAAATTGATATCGGTTTAAATTAGA
>Ga0206127_1000332_pt1 | contig 60247 bp, 51 predicted proteins | sample Helgoland_Spring_6_FD_148646 | JGI IMG/M metagenome (GOLD analysis project Ga0206127, IMG submission 148646) | Pelagic subsurface seawater microbial communities from Kabeltonne, Helgoland, North Sea - Helgoland_Spring_Bloom_20160419_1 | ecosystem: Environmental > Aquatic > Marine > Epipelagic ...
CGCGGGGGATTAACCTCAAATCCATGGCAGGCCCCCTGCCCGTTGACGAGGACGCGCTGTTCGAGGCGCGCGCGGCACTTTTGCACCGCCCTGTCTGGGTCGCGTCCTCGACCCACGAGGGCGAAGAAAACGCAGTCTTGCACGCCCATCGGGCGCTGTTAAAGCAAGTCCCCGACCTGTGTCTGATCCTTGCCCCGCGCCACCCTGAACGCGGGGACAGCGTCGAAGCGTTAATCACCGACGCGGGCCTGACCTGCACCCGGCGCAGCCGTGGCGAAAAACCCGATGCTCAGGTCTATCTGGCCGATACGCTGGGCGAGCTGGGGCTGTGGTATGCGGTAACGGATATTGTGTTTCTGGGCGGATCGCTTTTGCCGATCGGCGGGCATAATCCCTTTGAGGTGGCCCAATCCGGTGCAGCCGTCTTGTCGGGCAGCCATGTGTCGGCCTTTGCCGAAACCTATGCCCAGCTTGAAACCGAAGGGGCGGCGCGGATTGTGACGGATGGCGCTGATCTGGCCGCGCAGGTTGGCATCTTGCTGTCGCAGCCCAAAGAGCGGGCCACCATGACCGATGCCGCAAAACGCTTTGTCGCGGGGCAAGAGGACCAGCTGGACGGGATCGCCACACGAATTCTGTCTGCCTTGGGGCTGAAAGAGTGATGAAACCAAAGCTGTTCGTCACCAATTTCAACAAGAATTTCACCGGCGTATCGGCCACGGCTGCCAATGTGATCCGCGCCCAGATGGGCCGTTATGATCTGGCGCTTGTGGGCCGCCCCCTGCCCGGTTGCCCCGATCCCGTCACCGTCAGGCAGGCCCGTGCAGCATCCGCCCGCGGGGCGATCTGGCATGTGCGGCGCAACACCGAAATGCGCGCCGCCCTTTGGGCCCGCGACATCCTGCGCCTGCCGATTAAAATCGTCTTTACCTCAGCGGCTCAACGCCGGCATTCGGCCTATCCGCGCTGGCTGATCAGCCGCATGGACGCCGTGATTGCCACGACCGACAAGGCCGCCAGTTTTGTGCCCCATGTCCGCGCGGTGGTGCCTCATGGCGTGGATACTGCCCTGTTTCACCCTGCCCCCGACCGTGCAAAGGCGTGGGCCGCGTTGGGATATGGCGGCAAGACCGGCATCGCCACCATCGGCCGCATTCGCCCCGAGAAGGGCACGGATCACTTTGTAAACGCGATGATTGATCTGTTGCCGGACCACCCCGATACGGTCGCCTTGGTTCTGGGCAAAGCGACCCGCGATCATCGGGCGTTCCTTGCCAGCCTGAAAGACCGGATCAAAGCCGCCGGCCTGACCGACCGCATCCTGTTTCCCGGCGAAATCCCTGCCCAGGACCTGCCCGCCGTGATGCGCGGCCTGTCGCTGGTCGTGCAGCTTCCGCAATACGAAGGCTATGGCATGGTGCCGCTTGAAGCGATGGCATCGGCCGTGCCGTTTGTGGGCTATGAGGCCGGATATTACCGTGCCTTTAGCGCGCAGGGTCGCGCAGGTGTGATCGTTGACACACCATCGGCCGCCGCAATGGCCGCAGGGCAGATCCTTGCTGGCAAGGTTGACGCGATGGGCGATATCGCCCGCGCCCATGTATCGCAAAATTTCAGCGCCAAGGCCGAGGCCGACGGGATCGACGCCGTGTATCAGATGATTTGGGCGCAGGGTTAACCCCCCGCGCCCGAAGCTTGACCTAGCCCATTGGCATCCGCTGTTCGGCAAGCCCTGCCCACCAGCTGCACCCTGCCGGAATCACGTCATCGTTGAAGTTGTACATCGGGTGATGCACCATCGCCGTGTCGCCATTGCCCACCAGAATATAGGCACCGGGGCGCTCTTCGAGCATAAAGGCAAAGTCTTCGCCGCCCATTACCAGCGGGGCCTCGTCGCATTGACCTGAAATGCTGCGCGCCACATCAGCGGCGAATTCGGTCTGTTCGTCGTGGTTTACCATCACCGGATAGTTGCGGATGTAGTTCACCTTGGCCGTGGCCCCGAATGTCGCAGCGATACCTTCGCAAATCTCGGTCACGCGTTTTTCGGCCAGATCGCGCAGGTCGTTCGACAAGGTGCGCACGGTGCCCAGCAGATTGACTCGCTGCGGGATCACATTGAACGCCTTGGAGGACGATTCAATCGAGGTGATGGACACCACGATATTGCCAATCGGGTCGGCATTGCGGCTGACGATGGTTTGCAGCGCGGTGATCATTTGCGCGGTGACAACCATGGTATCAATCGTTTCGTTCGGCTTGGCGGCGTGACCGCCCAGACCTTCGACTTCGATCTCAAGCAAATCGGTCGCAGCAAAGAACGGGCCCGGACGGATGCCGAAGCTGCCTGCTGGCATGCCGGGCCAGTTCTGCATGCCGTACACTTCTTGGATGCCCCAGCGGTCCATCATGCCGTCTTTGCACATCTCGCGGCCACCGCCACCGCCTTCTTCGGCGGGCTGAAAGATCACCACGACAGTGCCGTCAAAATTGCGGGTTTCGGCCAGATATTGCGCGGCCCCCAGCAACATCGCCGTGTGGCCGTCATGGCCGCAGGCATGCATCGCGTTCGGTGTCTTTGACGCATATTCGACGCCGGTTTGCTCATGGATCGGCAGCGCGTCCATGTCGGCGCGCAGGCCGATGACCTTGCCCGATGTGGTGGCGTTGCCCTTGATCACCCCCACAACGCCGGTGCGACCAATGCCCTCGACGACTTCGTCACAGCCAAAGGCGCGCAGTTTTTCGGCGACCGTGGCAGAGGTGCGGTGGGTTTCAAACAGGATTTCAGGGTGTTCGTGCAGATCGCGGCGCCATGCGGTGATCTCGGGGTGAAGTTCGGCAAAGCGGTTCTTAACAGGCATGATAGTTCCTTGGTTGGGAGAGTTGTAGCCGGGCGTGGGGCTGGTTTACCCCGCGCTTGGCAATCGTGTTTCGACCATCTCGGCGAACCAGCTACAGCCGGCGGGGATGGCGTCGTCGTTGAAGTTGTACATCGGGTGGTGAACGGTGGCACCGTCGCCGTTGCCCAGCATGATATAGGCACCGGGACGTTTGTTCAGCATATAGGAAAAATCCTCGCCGGCCATGATCGGGGGCGTGTCGCGGTCCACGCCGGGGGTCACGTTTTCCGCAACTTGCGCCGCGAAATGGGTGTTGTCCTCGGCGTTGATGGTCACCGGATAGCCGCGGTCATAGGTTATATCCGCACTGCATTGATAGGCCGCACAGGTATGGGTCACAATCGCCTCAAGACGTTCCTGCGCCAGATCACGGATGTCCGCATCAAGGGTGCGCACCGTGCCGCGCAGACGCACGGTTTGCGGCAGGACATTGTGGCTGTCCGTGTCAGACCGCAGGGTGCAGACCGACACAACAACCTGTTTGATTGGGTCCACATTGCGGCTGGCGATGGATTGCAGGGCAATCACCACATGGGCGGCGGCAAGGTTGGTATCAATCGCCTCGTGGGGGGCGGCGGCATGTCCACCCTGCCCGGTGATCGTGATGTCGAATTCATCGGCAGCGGCCAGCAAGGCACCGGCGCGAATCGCAAACTCACCCACCGGATGGCCGGGCATGTTATGCAGCCCGTAAACCTCATCGATGGACCAACGCTCCATCAGGCCCTCTTCGACCATGACATTGCCCCCGCCGCCGCCTTCTTCGGCAGGTTGAAAGATCAGCACCGCGCGGCCATCGAAATTGCGTGTCTCGGCCAGATATTGCGCCGCACCCAGCAAGATCGCCGTGTGCCCGTCATGACCGCAGGCATGCATCTTGCCCGGATGGGTCGAGGCATAGTCCAGCCCCGTTGCCTCGGTGATGGGGAGCGCGTCCATGTCGGCGCGCAACCCGATGGTGCGGCCCGAATTGTTGGTTTTGCCTTCGATCACCGCGACGATTCCCGTTTCGGCGATGCCCGTGGTGATGTCCGTGATGCCAAAGCTGCGCAGTTTTTCAGCCACGAACGCGGCGGTTTTGGGCAGGTCGAACTGCAGTTCTGGGATCGTGTGCAGGTGGCGGCGCCATGCGGTGATATCGGCATGGGTCTCGGCAAAGCGATTCTTGATCGGCATAGGATGCTCCGGTACTAAATTCAGACACTGGGGCCCAAGACGATTGGGCTGCCGTCGCTAAAGCGCGACAGGCGAAATCTGGTCAGATCATGCCCTACATCGCCGCCAGTTGCCAGTGCAGCCAACACGCGGCCCATCCCCGGCCCGATGCCAAACCCGTGGCCCGACATGCCTGTGCCGATGGTAAGCCCCGGCAAACTGGGCACGTGATCCACCACGGGCACAATATCGGGCATGGTATCAATCATGCCTGCCCATGCCGCCTTGAGACGGATTGGCGGCAGATCAGGGAAAAGTGCTGCAAAATTGCGCAAAAGCCGGTTGACCTTGCCCATATTCGGGGCCGGATCCAGAATGCGCATCACTTCGAAAGGCGATGTCTCATCCCCGCGCCACTTGCGTCTGGTGCCCCATGCATCGGGGAACCCTTTTGGCGCAAAGGGGCGCAACACCTGCCCAAAGGGATCGGCCCTGAGCTGGGTGAGGTACTGCGGAAAATTGCGAAAGGCATCAGGCCCGATGAACAATTCCGGCGCACCCGGAGGGGCCAGCGTATAGCCGCCATCCTCGCGGCGTCTGAACGCCACTTTGGGATTTGCAGCCGCCCCTGCATAAATTTCAGGCAAAGGTTCGGTCGCCGCCACGGTTTCACGCACGGAAAGCTGGGGGATGCTGACCCCGTGATTGCGCAAGAACAGGGACGACCAGGCTCCGCCCGCCAGGACCACCTGCGATGCCATGATGCGACCGTTTTCGGTGATCACGCCTGCCACACGGCCCGCCGCAATATCCAACGCGCGCACGGCACAGTTCTCCACGATCTGCACCCCTTCGCGCGCTGCAATCGCGGCCAAGGCGGGTACCGCGACCCAGGGTTCGGCCCGCATATCCGATGCCGTGACCAAGGCCCCGAGCGCCGGTGTCGCAATGCCCGGAAACATCGCGGCGGTTTGGGCCGCGGACAGAATCTGGCTGTCGACACCATTGGCACGCGCATGGGGCAACCATGCCTCGTACCCCGCAAGCTGGCTGGCTTTGCCTGCGAGATAGGCAATGCCGCCCTGGCGCAGGCCGATGTCGATATTGGTCTGGCCTGCCAGTTCATGCCAAAGGCGCTGCGCCTCGGCCATGATCGGCATTTCATCGGGGTCGCGGCCCTGCTGGCGGATCCAGCCCCAGTTGCGGCTGGATTGTTCGCCCGCGATGCGGCCCTTTTCCAGCAGGATGACGCGGTGGCCGTCGCGGGCCAGAAACAGGGCGGTACAGACGCCGATGATGCCGCCGCCGATGACCACCATATCGGCCTGATTGTCGTGCGGACCGGGATAGGTGACGGGGGTCGTGGTGTTGATGGGAAACTGCATGATCTGCGGGTTCAGTCCGGGGTTTGGCCGGGTTGGGGGCCAGCCCCCGGTGCCGCGCTGCGGCCCCTCCCCCGGGATTTTGGTCCATTTGGAATTAAGGAAATGGGGAGGGTTGCCAGTGTCATTTCACCCGTGTCATTTCAACCGTTCGATCAGGTCGCGCATGAACTGGTGTCCGGCCTCGAACTGGGAGATTTCGATATATTCATTGGGCTGATGCGCCTGCGCGATATCACCCGGCCCGCAGATCACAGCGCTATAGCCTGCGTCCTGGAACTGGCCGGCTTCGGTGCCGTAGCTGACCTTGTGACTGGCGTTGTCACCGGTGATCTGGCGTACAAAGGATTCGGCAAGACCGTCCTTTTCCGGTTGCAAGGCGGGCACGTCGAAACGCGGGGTGACTTCGATATAGGTTTCCGGCACGACTTCTTGCATCTGCTTTTCGACTTCGCGCACCTTTTTCAGATAGGCGGTGCCCCAAGCGTTTTTGTCTTCGCCCGGCACGACGCGGAAATCCATTGCGAAATAGCAGTCTTTGGCGGTGATGTTATGGGCGGTGCCGCCTGAAATCTGGCCAACGTGGCAGGTGGTAAAGGGTGGATCGAACATCGCGGCCAGATCAGAGGGCTTGCGCGCGAAGTTTTCGGTGTTCATTTCGTTGGCCCATTCGACCAGCTTGGCCCCTGCCATGATCGCGTTCACGCCGGTGTGCATCAGGGAGGAATGAACTTCGAAGCCGACCACATGGGTGTTGAAACCGCAGCCGCCCTTGTGCCCCGTGACCGCCTGCATCGTCGAGGGTTCGCCCACGATCACCAGATTGCCCTTGGGCAGCACCGGTTGCATGGCTTTGATCATCGGGGGCGCACCGGTGCAGCCGACTTCCTCGTCAAAGCTGAGGGCGATTTGCAAGGGCCGTTTGATATCGCTGTATTTCGCCTCGACCATGGCCCAGATCGCCATGGCGTCGAACCCTTTCATGTCGCAGGTGCCGCGCCCGTAGTAGCGGTCATCGCGTTCGACCACGGTGAAGGGGTCGGTGTCCCACGGCTGGCCGTCAACGGGCACCACATCGGTATGGCCCGACAGGACAACAGCCCCTTCGACCCACGGGCCGACATGGGCAAACAGCGCATGTTTGGGCTGGCCGGGGTCGATGTAGCGGTGGCTGTCGATGCCGTGGCTTGCCAGATAATCGGCCACCCAGTCGATCAGGGGTATGTTCGTATCCCGCGAGACTGTGGGAAAGCTGATGAGCTTTTCCATGAGTTCAAAGGGGGTCATGCGTTCTGCCATGGGGGCGATCCTTTAGTATCCGCTGTCGGTCAAAAGCACCTGATGGCCGGGGGATACGGTTTTATAGACGGAGGGTTCGGGCGTGTAGCTGACCGAATGGATCGGCGAGGGAATCGGTTTGAAATTCAGCTCGCTTTCCTTTTTGCGTTTGCGCGGATCGGCGATGGGCACCGCCTTCATCAGGGCCTGCGTATAGGGGTGCTGCGGGTTTTCGAACACCTGCTGGCGCGATCCCAGCTCAACGATGCGGCCCAGATACATGACGCCGACCTGATGGCTAACCCGTTCGACCACAGCCATGTCATGGCTGATGAACAGGAAGGACAGCTCGAGCTCTTGTTGCAGTTCCAGCATCAGGTTCACCACCTGCGCCTGCACCGATACATCCAGTGCCGATACCGCTTCGTCGGCGATGATCAGCTTGGGGTTCAGGGCCAGAGCACGGGCAATCGCGACACGCTGGCGCTGGCCGCCAGACAGTTCGTGGGGAAAGCGGCGCATAAAGCTGCGGGGCAGTTCCACACGGTCAAACAGCATCTCGATGCGCTTGGTCAGGGCCTCTCCTTTGAGGGTGCCGTAGTTGTGGATCGGTTCGGCGACCTGATCGGACAGCTGCATTTGCGGGTTCAACGAGGCAAACGGGTCTTGAAAGATCATCTGCATATCAAGGCGCGCTTCGCGCAGGTCATGGGAATTGAGCGCCATGATGTCCTTGCCCGCGATGTCGATCTCGCCCGAGAGCGGTTCAACCAGACGCAAAATCGACCGGCCCGCAGTCGATTTACCGCACCCGGATTCGCCAACAAGGCTAAGGGTCTGGCCCTTGTTTATGGTGAACGACAGGTCTTCGACGGCGTGGACATTGGCGATGGTGCGGCGGAAGAACCCGCCCTTGACCGGAAAGCGCGTAGTCAGGTTTTTCACTGTCAGCAAGGTTTCGGTCGTGCCCTTGATCGGGACGATTTCCTTGTCCTTGTTGCCCAACAGTTTCATCGGCTCGGGAAAGGGCTTGCCGGTCATCTCGCCCAGCTTTGGCACGGCGGCCAGCAAGGCCTTGGTATAGGGGTGCTGTGGGTTCTCGAAGATTTCCTCGACCGTGCCCTCTTCGACCTTGTTGCCGCGGAACATGACGACAACGCGGTCCGCCATTTGCGCAACGACAGCCATGTCATGGGTGATGAACATCACGGCGGTGCCGGTTTCACGTTTCAGCCGGTCGATCAGCGCAAGGATTTCGGCCTGAATGGTCACATCCAGCGCCGTTGTGGGTTCATCTGCAATCAACAGGCGTGGCGAACAGGCCAAGGCCATCGCGATCACCACACGCTGGCGCATCCCGCCGGACAATTCATGGGGATATTGCTTGAGCCGTTGGTCGGGTTGGGGGATTCGCACCTGTGTCAGCAATTCCAGCGCGCGGGCTTCGGCCTCGGCCTTGGTCATGCCTTTGTGCAGCCGCAAGCCTTCGGTCAACTGGCGGCCCACGGTGAAAACAGGGTTCAGCGCGGTCATCGGTTCCTGAAAGATCATGCCGATTTCATTGCCGCGAATTTCGCGCATCTGATCCTGGTCGGTCTGTGCCAGATCCACCGCAGCATTATTCTGGCGCTCAAATAATAGGCGCCCGCCGGTGATTTTCCCACCGCCGAATTCCACCAACCGCATCAAAGACAGCGACGAAACGGATTTTCCCGAACCGGATTCGCCGACCACACAAACGGTTTCGCCGGATTTAATGTCGAAACTGACATTCTCGACCCCTACAACGGGGCCGTCCTGGGTTTGAAATTCGACCCTAAGCCCTTGAATTTGTGCAATTGGTGTCGATGTGCTGTCGTCAAGCATGAGATAATCCAACGCTGGTAGGTGAAGTATTGCGCAAACGCTAAGACCATTCGTCACCCAGTGTCAAACAACACGGGACGTCGTGGCGTTACCGCTCTCACGACGCTTGCATTTTGCGCGAATTCTGTTTCGATGGCGCTACGTGCGCTTGGGGAAGCAATATGGCGAAGGGCAACTGCAAATTAATTGAACAGTTGTATTTCATCCTATTGACCTTTCTGACGCGATGATAAGAAAGTTGGGGCCATGTCGATGATTTGGCATCCAACAATAAAAATGCGGCACCACCAAAGAAATCACCGGTGCCCAACAAGGAGTAAGTTATGACGTTGAAAACCCTTTTGATGGGTGCAATTGCCTTGACGGCTCTTGCCCCCGCTGCATTCGCAGCCTCCCACGAGGGAGAGCGCGGACGCGACGGCGAGGTCAAGATCATCTATTGGCAAGCGCCATCGATCCTGAACCCCTATCTGTCCGGCGGCACCAAGGATCTCGAAGCCTCCAGCCTCGTGATCGAACCTTTGGGCCGTTATGACGAAACCGGCGCATTGGTGCCTTTCCTGGCCCAGGAAATCCCGACCGTTGAAAACGGCGGCGTTGCCGAAGACCTGAAATCCATCACATGGAAGCTGAAAGAAGGCCTGATGTGGTCTGACGGCACGCCTGTGACATCGGCTGACATCAAGTTCACAGCCGAATATTGTATGCACCCTGAAGGCGGTTGCGCACAGGGTTCCAAATATGACGGTGTTACATCTGTCGATATCGTCGACGACTTGACTGTTACGGTCAATTTTTCTGACGCAAAACCAAACCCTTACGGCCCGTTCATGGGTGCTCAGGCACCGATCATTCAGGCGGCTCAGTTCGCGGAATGTCTGGGTGCTAAGGCACCTGAATGTACCGAAGCCAACTTTAACCCGATCGGCACCGGCCCGTTCATGGTTACGGATTTCCGTCCGAACGACGTGATCCAGATGGTTGCCAACCCGAACTTCCGTGACCCGAACAAACCAGCCTTTGCATCGCTGACCTTTAAAGGTGGCGGCGACGCGACAGCAGCGGGTCGTGCGGTTATGGAAACCGGCGAATACGACTATGCATGGAACATGCAGCTGGCGCCTGACGTACTGGCCAAAATGGCCGAAGGCGGCAAAGGTCTTCCTATCTCGGCATTCGGCACATTGGTCGAACGTATCGAGATGAACATGACCAACCCATCGGCAGACCTGCCCGAGGGCGAGCGGTCCACCGTGATGCACCCGCATCCGTTCCTGTCGGATTTCAACGTCCGCAAGGCGCTTTCCATGGCAATCGACCGCCCGCTTCTGGTTGAAGTCGGTTATGGTCAGGCCGGTCGTCCAACCTGTAACCTTGTTCCTGCCCCTGCACTCTATGCATCCGACAACACCGAATGTCTGACGCAGGATCTGGAAGGTGCCAAGGCACTGCTGGAAGAAGCCGGTTATACCGATAGCAATGGCGACGGTATCCGTGAAAAAGACGGCGTAAAGCTGTCGGTTCTGTACCAGACCTCGACCAACGCTGTCCGTCAGGACTTCCAGGCGTTGATCAAAGACTGGTGGAACCAGATCGGTGTCGAAGTCGAACTGCGCAACCTTGACGCGTCTGTCTTCTTTGGTGGTGACCCAGGTTCGCCTGACACGTTCCAGAAGTTCTATGCAGACGTTGAAATGTACGCAAACAACTTTGACGGCACAGACCCACAGTCCTATCTGTCGGCCTACCGTTGTGGCAACGAACCAAAGCCATCCAGCCAGTGGCAGGGTGAAAACATCAACCGCTTCTGTAACGCGGAATATGATGAACTGCTGGACGAATTGTCCCGCACAGGTGAATTGTCCAAGCGTGGCGAAATCGCCAAGCGTCTGAACGACATCATCACCAAAGAAACCATGACAATCGTTCCACTGGTTGACCGTGGTCGTGTATCGGCTGCCTCCACCACTTTGGGTGGCGTTGTGCTGAACACATGGGATTCCGAGCTTTGGAATGCCGCTGATTGGTACCGCATCAAGGAATAATACTTTCCTTCTTTGGGGGAGCGTGTTCTACGCTCCCCCTCTCCGGACCGACCACCTGAATCACCATCACCACAGACTGACCTGCAAAGGCGCCGCGCATGCTGACTTTCACCATTCGACGACTGCTATTGTCGATCCCGACGCTTTTGTTCATCAGTATGGTTATTTTCCTGCTGCTCCAGCTCGCCCCCGGCGATCCGATGGCGCAGGTTCCGCTGACCGTGCCCCCAGAAGTCAAACAAAAGATGCGCGAAGCGCTTGGCCTTGGCCAGCCGATCTATGTGCAATATTACAAATGGCTGATCCAGTTCTTCTGGGTTGAACCGCAGGTGTTCCTGGATTGGGCGACACGGGACTCCTTCCTTTTGGGCTGGCTGCCGGACACGCATTTCTCGACCTTCATCGACCCCGATACCGGTGCCGTGCGCCCCGTGCAGCGCACCATCAGCTGGCAGACCCGCAGCCCGATCATGGATATCGTGATCCAGCGGATGCCACAGACCCTTTGGGTGGTGGGGCTAAGCTATGTCGTTGGCATCCTGATCGCGATCCCGATCGGTATCTATTCGGCCTATCGCCACTATTCGCTGTTCGATCAGGCCGGTACTTTCATCACCATGGTCGGCTTTTCGATCCCGCCCTTCTTTACGGGCCCGCTGCTGATTGTGGTGTTTTCGGTCACGCTGGGCTGGTTGCCGTCGATCTATGACACCACCCATGTGGTCACCGACTGGGCCAGCTTTAAGATCCAGTTCATGCAGATGATCATGCCGGTCATGGTGCTGGCGCTGCAAACAACGGCCCAGATCAGCCGCTATATGCGCGGTGCGATGCTGGACAACCTCAATCAGGATTACGTGCGCACTGCGCGGGCCAAGGGCCTCAAGGAATCCTCGGTTGTGTTGGTGCATGTGCTGCGCAATTCGATGATCCCCGTTGTGACGGTGATTGCGCTTGGGATGCCCGCGATCTTTGGCGGCGCGATCATTACCGAAAACGTGTTCAAGGTGAACGGCATCGGCCAGCTGCTGCTGACTGCCCTGTTCGCCAATGACCTGCCGATGGTGATGACGCTGACCTTTATCTTTGCCATCCTGATTGTTCTGTTTAACCTGATTGCCGATGTTTTGTACGGCCTGCTTGACCCGAGGATCCGCTATGACTGAGCAAGCCATTCCAGCAAGCCCCATCGAGGCCGACATCGAAACCTTTGGCGCGTTGGTCGACAAGGAACCATCCAAGCCGCCGCGCAGCCAATGGATCGACGTCTGGCAGCAGTTCCGCAAACACAAAGGTGCCGTGTTCGGCGGTGGCTTTTTGCTGTTCATCACGCTGGCGGTGGTTTTCGGCCCCTTCCTGTGGGACGTTGACCCCAAGGCGCTGGACATCCGCAACAAGAACTGGCGCCCCGTGTACCAGTTGCTGTTCGACAGCGAGGCCAAGGCCGGTTGGGCACATCCGTTCGGCACAGACCAGCTGGGCCGCGATATCATGGCGCAGATGATTGCAGGCGGTCAGGTGTCGATGGCCGTGGGCTGGCTGGCCATGGCGCTGGCACTGGTGATCGGCTCCGCGATTGGCGTGATCTCGGGCTATTTCAAAAAGCTCGATTTCTGGCTGATGCGCTTCACCGATCTGGTGCTGTCCCTGCCGATCCTGCCCCTGACACTGCTGGCCGTGACGCTGTTCCGCCAGCCGCTGAATTCACGTTTTGGGCCCGAAGGCGGGATGTTCATCCTGATCGTGGGCATCATCGGCCTGACATCCTGGATGCAAACCGCGCGGATCGTGCGCGGCGACATTCTGGCGCTGAAAGAACGCGAGTTCATTCTGGCCGCGCGGTCGATCGGGACGCGGTCGGGCAAGATTATCCGGCGGCACCTGCTGCCCAACGTCATCTCGCCCATCATGGTGTCGGCGACCCTGGGTCTCGCCACAGCGATCATCACCGAAAGCGCATTGAGCTTTCTGGGGGTCGGTTTTCCGTCGGACTTCCCCACCTGGGGCAAGCTGTTGTCGGACGCGGTCAGCCGGATGCAGGAATTCCCCGAGCGGGTGTTGTTGCCGGGAATCGCGATTTCGCTGACGGTGTTGAGCGTGAACTATCTGGGCGACGGTTTGCGCGATGCCCTGGACCCGCGGTTGCGGGGGCGGTGACCGGACGCGGGCTTGGGTCTGTCGGGCTGCTGGCGGATTTGAGTATTTAAGAAAGGGTGAAGGGGGGATATTGGTCCTCCCTTTTTTTATGGGTGAATAAGGAAGCGACACCGGTGCGCGGCGGGTGACGTGGAACGATAGCTGCCATGGGGCGCAAAATCGGGGGAATGGTTCCTGTAGGGCGCGCGGAACGCGGGAAAATGTTCCGGTTCACACCCTATAATACACATATGAATTGCTTGATATCAGCGTTTTTTCGCGCCAATTGGGAAATAATTCCATTTCGCAGAGGATCAGGCGATGTTTGAGTCATTCGGTTTTGAAAACACCACCCCGCAGCAGGCATCTGTTCTGCTTGCCATTATCATTGGCCTGCTGTTCGGCGTCTTTGGACAGATTACCAAGTTCTGTTTCCGCAGGTCCCTGATCGGCGCGGATCGGGTTTCGGCTGCGGGTGTGTGGCTGACGGCGCTTGCCTTTGCCGTTGTCGGGACCCAGGCCGCCGTGTCGATGGGTTGGATCAGCTTTGCCGAGCATCGCTATATGGTATCTGATCTGCCGGTTGCCGCGATTGTGGTTGGCGGGTTGCTGTTCGGGGCCGGTATGGTGTTGACCCGTGGCTGTGTGTCGCGTCTGACCATTCTGGCGGGCTCCGGCAATCTGCGGGCAGCACTTGTTGTCGTTGTGTTTGCGATTGTTGCCCATGCCACGCTGAAGGGGGTGTTGGCCCCCCTGCGGGTCGCTTTGGGGAGTGTCACCGTTGATATGGGCGACGCCATCAGCCTTGCCGCCCTGCCCGGTGGCGCGTGGCTGTGGACGGCAGTGATTGCCGTGCCTGCGTTGGTCTATGCGCTGCGCTCGGGCAACGGGGTTGGCACCTTGGGTATGGCGGCGGTCATCGGCCTGCTGGCCCCACTGGCCTGGGTCGGCACCGGTTTCATCCTGTTTGACGAATTCGACCCCATTGCGATGGAAAGCCTGTCGTTCACCTCCCCCGCCGCCGAAACGCTGTTCTGGGCCATCGCAAGCAGTGCTGTGCCTGCCGGTTTCGGTGTTGGCCTTGTGGGCGGCGTCATCGTCGGGGCGTTGCTGGCAAGCCTGACCTTTGGCGGCTTTGCCTGGCAGAGCTTTGAGAGCCCCGCCCAGACCGGTCGCTATTTGGCAGGTGCCGCGCTGATGGGCGTTGGTGGTGTGCTGGCGGGCGGCTGCACTTTGGGTGCCGGTCTGTCCGGTGTCCCTACCCTGTCGCTGGCAGCGATCATGGCCATCGTGATGATCGGCGTTGGTGTGTTGACCATGAACGCCCTGCTGCGCGCTGCCCCTGAGGGCCGCGTGGCACATGGCTGAGGCCCTAGTGGATCTTGCTGCGTAGCCGCCGCAGCATCCACCACACCACCAAGACCACAATCGGCACAGCGACGGCAGTCAGAACGCCCTTGCTGATTCCGAAGGGTTCGGCCAGCGGATAGAGCGCATAGCTGGCAAGCGACACGGCGTAATAGCTGATCGCGACCACGGACAGCCCTTCGACGGTGTGTTGCAGACGCAGCTGTAAATCCGACCGCCTGTCCATGCTGGCCAGAATTTCCTGGTTCTGGGCAGAGCGTTCCACATCCACCCGTGTGCGCAGCAGTTCCGAGGCGCGAATGGCGCGGGCCGACATGGACTGCAACCGCATCTCGGAGGATTTGACCGTGCGCATGGCGGGCTCGTAGCGGCGCATCATGAATTCATCAAACCCTTGCCGCGACATGAACCGCGTTTCGCGCAGGGCCGATATCCGTTGGGTGACAATCGCCTGATAGGCCTCGGTCGCGCCAAGGCGATAGGAGGTTTGAGCCGACAGGGTTTCAAGCTGCACTGAGATGTCCAACAGCTTGTGCAACGTGTCTTCGGCCATTGCATCAGAGGCGCGCATGGCGGCCATCAGGTTGGTCAGTTCCCTGTCCAGATCATTCAACTGCCCGCCGAAATCACGCACCTTGGCAAAGCCCAGCATCGACATGGATTTATAGGTCTCGATCTCGCACATCCGCTGGACGATACGTCCAAGGCGACGTTCACCTGTCTGGGGGGCGGCAAAGATCGCCACGCGCATGTGACCGGCGGAATCGATGCGGAAATCGCAGGCCACTGTGGCCGCATCATCCAGCACATTCGCCACCGCAAGGCTTTCGGGGACAAACCAGTCGCGCAGGACATCGGAGATCTGCCCATTGTTTTCCGGCCGTTGGACCAACCGCAGCAGGATCGAGGTGATCCGTTCCGCGTTCAGGCCAGCCCGCCAATCTGCGGGAAACACGTCGAATTCTGCGGGGTCAAAGGGGCGGTCGCTGATCTGGTCTGAAAACACCGTATAGGTCACGAATTCGGTGTGCTGTTCCCATTTCAGCGCGAACTTCCCCATCGGGCCGTAATAATGCGTGGCATTTTCAGCGGGGAGCGGCGCGCCGTAGTGTTTCAGCAGTGCCGACAGGTGTTCAAGATCAACAGATCTGTCGCGGGTGGCGGCATCGCCGGGGGGGCGCACGGCGAGATAGGCCGCGACATGCGGGGCACCAAGCGACGGAAACGGGCGCGCGTGCAATTCGCTATTGAGCGCGTAACGCAGGGGGTGGTCCTTGATCGAAGCCATTCGGGTCCTCGTCGGTCAAAACGGTTATTTGCGCCAAGATACAACAATCGGCGGCAAAGGATATATAAAATATCGAATATTTCCAGAGCCTTACGGTGTACCATTGAATACCACGCGGGGCTTTGCGCGGGTCTGTGTCGTCAGGTTGTAGCGACGTCAAAGGTTTATGCGGCTTCATTGTCCACAAGGGCAGCCGACAGAACGCCAAAACGGGATGTCCAACGACCGGGTTGGCGTAAACCTCGGGGGCGACAAAACGCGAAACGCCCCGTCATTTCTAACGGGGCGTTCCAGTTCGGTAGCAGCGGGATGGTTTCCCGCCTGACCTATCAGTCGATCAGCGGCAGCAGCTTGTCCAAGCTGGCCTTGGCATCGCCATAGAGCATCCGCGTGTTGTCCTTGAAGAACAGCGGGTTTTCGATGCCGGAGTAGCCTGTGCCCTGCCCGCGCTTGGACACGATCACGTTCTTGGCCTTCCAGCATTCCAGAACCGGCATACCGGCGATGGGGCTGTTTGGATCGTCCTGTGCGGCAGGGTTTACGATGTCGTTGGACCCGATCACAATGGCAACATCCGTGCTGGGGAAGTCGTCGTTGATCTCGTCCATCTCCATCACGATGTCATAGGGCACCTTGGCCTCGGCCAGCAGCACGTTCATGTGACCCGGCAAACGCCCCGCAACGGGGTGAATGGCGAAACGCACGTTCTTGCCTTGGGCGCGCAGCTTTTTGACCAGCTCGCTGACCGCTTGCTGTGCTTGGGCAACCGCCATCCCGTAACCTGGAATGATGATGACGCTATCCGCTTCGTTCAGCATCGTCGCAACGCCGTCGACTTCGATTGCGACCTGTTCGCCTTCGACCGCCATCTGTTCGCCTGCAGGGCCACCAAAGCCGCCCAGAATCACGCTGACAAAGGACCGGTTCATCGCCTTGCACATGATGTAAGACAGGATCGCCCCCGAAGAACCGACCAGCGCGCCAACAACGATCAACAGATCATTGCCAAGGCTAAAGCCGATCGCCGCCGCGGCCCAGCCGGAGTAGCTGTTGAGCATCGACACAACCACCGGCATGTCGGCACCACCGATGCCCATGATCAGATGGTAGCCAATGAACAAGGCCGCCAGCGTCATCAGCAACAGCGGCAGGAAGCCACCGGTGTTGAAGTACCAGATCAGCGTCAGCACAGCGACAGCCGCCGCCGCGATGTTCAGCATGTGACCGCCGGGCAGTTTTTCCGCCTTGGAGGACACGCGACCCGCCAGCTTGCCATAGGCAATCACCGAGCCGGTGAATGTCACCGCACCGATGAACACGCCCAAGAACAGTTCGACCCGCAGAATGCTCAGCTCGACACCGGATTTCTTGGCGATCAACGCCGCGAAAGTGCCCAGTTCATAGGGGTCACCGCCGTCAGCGATGAAACCACCCACGCGGCCGATCTCGAAATGTGCGATCAGACCGACGAACACCGCTGCCAGACCGACAAGGCTGTGCATCGCGGCAACCAGTTCGGGCATCTGCGTCATCTGCACCTTGGTCGCCAGCTGATAACCGATGGCACCGCCACCGGCGATCAGGATGATCGACAAAAGCCAATAGCCGGAACCCGGCCCGATCAATGTTGCAGCCACGGCCAAAGCCATACCCACAATACCGTACCACACCGCGCGTTTCGCGCTTTCCTGCCCGCTCAACCCGCCAAGCGACAGGATAAACAGGATTGCTGCGACCACATAAGCCGCTGTTGTGAAACCAAAATCCATGATTCCCGCCCCCTTAAGATTTCTGGAACATGGCGAGCATGCGCCGTGTCACGAGGAAGCCGCCGAATATGTTGATCCCACACATGAAGACCGACAAAGCCGCCAAAACAATCACCAAGAAGGAACTGGAACCGATTTGCATCAGCGCGCCCAGAATGATGATCGACGAGATCGCATTGGTCACCGCCATCAACGGTGTGTGCAAGCTGTGCGCCACGCCCCAGATGACTTGGAAACCGATAAACACCGACAGAACAAACACGATAAAGTGCTGCATGAAGCTGGCCGGAGCCACCAAACCAACCGCCAGCAGCAACGCGCCGCCAACAGCCAGCAATGTGACCTGCGACTTGGTCTGCGCCTTGAACGCGGCCGTTTCAGCGGCGCGCTTTTCTTCCGGTGTCAGTTCCTTGACCGGTGCCTTTTTCGGGGCAGCCGCAATCGCTGCCACTTTGGGGGGCGGCGGCGGGAAGGTCACTGCGCTTGCGTGGGCGATGGTCGCGCCACGGATCACGTCGTCTTCCATGTTGTGGTTGATCACGCCGTCTTTTTCCGGCGTCAGATCGGTCAACAGGTGACGGATGTTGGTCGAATAAAGCGTCGACGCCTGCGTCGCCATCCGGCTTGGAAAATCGGTATAGCCAATAATGGTCACGCCATTATCGGTGACGATCTTTTCGTCCATCTTGGTCAGCTTGCAGTTACCGCCCTTTTCCGCCGCCAGATCGATGATCACCGAACCGGGTTTCATCGCCGCGACCATGTCTTCGGTCCACAGCTCAGGCGCTTCGCGGTTGGGGATCAACGCCGTGGTGATGACGATATCGACTTCGGGGGCCAGTTCGCGGAACTTGGCCAGCTGCGCTTCGCGGAATTCCGGCGAAGACACCGACGCATATCCACCCGAGGTGGAGCCGTCTTTCTGTTCTTCCTCGAAATCGAGGTAGACGAATTCGGCACCCATCGATTCGACCTGCTCGGCCACTTCGGGACGCACGTCAAACGCGTAAGTAATCGCACCCAGGCTGGTCGCAGTCCCAATCGCGGCAAGACCGGCAACACCGGCACCGACAACCAGAACCTTGGCCGGGGGCACCTTGCCCGCCGCCGTGATCTGACCGGTAAAGAAACGACCAAAGTTATTGCCCGCCTCGATCACCGCACGGTAGCCTGCGATGTTCGCCATCGACGACAAGGCATCCATTTTCTGCGCGCGGCTGATCCGGGGGATCATTTCCATCGCGACAACGGTGGCCCCTTTGTCAGCGGCGGCCTTCATCTTGGCCTCGTCCGCGACAGGGCTGAAGAACGAGATCAACGTCTGACCGCTGCGCAGTCTTTTCATCTCGGCGTCGTCCGGTGCGCGCACCTTGGCAACCACATCAGCGGCTTTCCAAAGCGCCGCCGCCGTCTTGACGACCTCAACACCAGCAGCGGTATAGGCTGCATCGTCAAAACCCGACGCAATCCCTGCGCCTGTTTCGATCATGCACTCATGACCCAGTTTTTGCAGCGCAAGTGCTGACTCGGGGGTCATCGCAACGCGGCGTTCCCCCTCAAATACTTCCTTTGGCGTCCCGATCTTCAATCCAGAATCCCCCGTGTTGCCGTGTCGCGACCACCGTGGCGCAACATTATTGCTCTGAGCAGTACCGCTTGGGTTCCTATAGTACAAGTCGTGGCCAGGGATTGAAGGCCAATTCTGCCCCCTGCTAGCGCTAAAAGTTCGATTTCCGGGCATGCGACGTTGCGTGACAGTGCCGCATGGCTTGCGCCCATCGGCCCCGGTCGCCAGCATGGTCTAAATTCAAAGGGAGAAGATCATGGAATTGAACGGAAAACACGCATTCATCACCGGTGGCGGCACCGGCATCGGTCTGGCAATCGCGCAGGATCTGGCCGCCAAAGGTGCGCATGTCACCATCACCGGCCGCCGCCAAGACGTGCTGGACGAGGTCGCAGGCCCGAACATGACCGGCGTGGCAATGGATGTGCGCAACGAGGATGACGTGGTCGCCAAGATCGCCGCTGCCGTTGCCGCCCATGGTCCGATCCAGATTTGCATTCCCAACGCAGGCATCGCCGAAGGCAAAGCCGTGCATAAAACCGATATGGAATTCTGGCGCAACATGATGGCGACCAATCTGGACGGCGCGTTTCTGACGATCCGCGAATCGTTGAAATCCATGCGCGAAACCGACTGGGGCCGCGTGATCGCGATTTCCTCGATGGCGGGTCTGCGCGGGCTGCCCGGTGCCGCGGCATATTCCGCCTCCAAACACGGGATGATCGGGCTGGTCCGTTCCCTCGCCGAAGATTACATGGGCCAGCCCTATACGTTCAACGCCATTTGCCCCGGCTATGTGGACACGCCGATTGTCACCCGCAACACCGCGTCCATCTCGCAACGCGCTGGTATCTCCGAGGAAAAAGCCCGCGCGATCATGGTAAATTCCAATCCCCACAAACGTCTGATCGACGTCTCCGAAGTCTCTGCGGCAGCCGGCTGGTTGATCGGCCCCGGTTCCCAAAGCATCAATGGCCAGTGCATTCAGGTCACCGGCGGCCACATGTAGGCCGGGCGTCAGGTCCAATCGGTCAAAAGTAGAATTGGCTTCAACATTCATTAACCATGCGCCGCTAGTCTCGGTGCATGGTTAATGTCTCTGTCATCCTCGATTACGCACTGCGCGCTGCCCGCCCCTATGATGGCGGGCCCGCATGATAAAGCTGTCCTTTAAAAGCCGTCGCAAGCCCGGCACGCCGCCACCGGTCGGTTCCGAACCACCCTTGCCGGTGCAGATACAGCGAAATCCGCCCGGCTATGTCTGGCGGTCACGTCGCAAACCCATTGCATCCCCGCCCCGCCATACCTTTGACTTCAAAGCGGAAAAACACCCAGCCTAGGCGGTTTGCAACAATCCCTGACGCTTGCCCACAACCCAGGCTTTTGCGGCTTCGCCGAACCGTTCGAACAAGGGGCGCGACACCGGATCATTGGCGGCGTCCCATTCGGGATGCCACTGCACTGCAAGGGTGAAACCGGGTGCGCCTCTGATATAAATCGCCTCTGGCGTGCCATCATCGGCAAAGCCGTCAATCACCACGCGCGGGCCGGGTTCCTTGATGCCCTGCCCGTGCAAGGTATTGGTCCGCACCTTTGCCGATCCCAGAATTTGATGGAAAACGCCGCCCTGCGTAAAGGTCACATCATGGCGCAGCTCGAATTTTTCCTCGATCGTGCCGTCGGGGGGCATCCGGTGGTTCATCCGCCCCGGCAAATCGCGGATCTCGGGGTACAGCGACCCGCCCATCGCGACATTGACCTCTTGAAAGCCACGGCACACACCGAAAAACGGCTGCCCGCGCTCGACACAGGCGCGGATCAGACCCAATGCAACCGCATCCCGCGCCCGGTCAAAGGTACCATGGGCTTCGGTCTCGGCCTCGCCGTATTCTTCGGGGTGCACATTCGGACGGCCGCCCGTGAACAAAAACCCGTCGCAGGCGTCCAACAGTTCCGGAACGGAGACAAGCGACGGGTCACTGGGGATGATCAAGGGCATACAGCCCGAAACCTGCGCCACCGCCACCGTGTTCATCGTACCGGCAGCGTGGATAGGGTATTGGTCATTCAAAAGGCCGGCGTTGCCAATAATACCGACGACAGGACGTGACATATGCAGCCTCAAACTTGCGAATAGATCAAAGCTTATCGCGTCCCATGCGCGACCTCAACACCTCTTAAAGCGACGGTTTCACGCTTCGGCAGCGATCCCCGCAGCGGCGATGCCGGCCATTCCGGCCTCCACATCATTGTCAGACGTGTCACCCGTGACCCCCACGGCACCGATGACAACGCCCTTGTCATCGCGCAACAAGATACCACCGGGCACAGGCACAACCGCCCCGCCGTAAACCCCGTTCACAGCCGCCATGAAATAGGCCTGCGCCTCGGCCCGCGCCATCTGCGCCTTACCGGCCATCCCAAGCATCACCGACCCGTAGGCCTTGCCATGCGCAATACCGAAACGCCCCGGTGCAGCACCGTCTTCGCGCTCGAACGCCTGCAGATGTCCGCCCGCGTCCAAAACCACGACCGACAAAGGCTTGAACCCCATCTCGCGGCCTTTTTTCAGCGTTTCTGCAATAATCACCCGCGCCTGCTCTAACGATACCATCATTCTAAACCTTTTTCATTTTGCCAAAAAACTCCGGGGTGCGCGAGGGGCTGGCCCCTCGCTCCCGAACCATCACCCTTGTGCGGCCTTCAACTCCAGCCGCCGCGCGTGCAACACAGGCTCGGTATAGCCCGAAGGCTGCACCCGCCCCTTCATCACCAGATCACAGGCCGCCTTGAACGCGATCCCGTCAAAACCCGGTGCCATGGGGCGGTACAGCGGATCACCCGCGTTCTGCCCGTCAACCACGGCTGCCATTTTCTTCAAACCGGCCATCACCTGATCCTCGGAAATCACCCCGTGATGCAGCCAGTTCGCCAGCGCCTGCGCAGAAATCCGGCAGGTGGCGCGGTCTTCCATCAGGCCCACATTGTGAATGTCAGGCACCTTGGAACAGCCCACGCCCTGATCGATCCACCGCACCACATAGCCAAGGATACCCTGGGCGTTGTTCTCGATCTCTTTTGCGATTTCCGCGTCCGACAGGTTGCGGCCCGTCAGAACCGGGATCGTCAACAGCGCCTCCAGCGTGCCACGGGCACCGCCGGCCTTGATCTCTTCCTGCCGCGCCAGCACGTCAACCTGATGGTAATGCATCGCGTGCAGCGTCGCCGCCGTTGGCGATGGCACCCAGGCGCAGTTCGCACCGGCTTTGGGGTGGCCGATCTTGGCCTCCATCATGGCGGCCATCATGTCGGGCATCGCCCACATGCCCTTGCCGATCTGGGCCTTGCCCTGCAAACCGCAGGCCAGACCGATATCGACGTTGCGATCCTCATAGGCGGCGATCCACGCTGAATTCTTCATCTCGCCTTTGGGCACCATGGGTCCCGCCTCCATCGAGGTGTGGATTTCATCACCCGTGCGGTCAAGGAAACCGGTGTTGATAAAGGCCACCCGCGATTTTGCCGCGCGGATACATTCGGCCAGATTGGCCGAGGTGCGGCGCTCTTCGTCCATGATGCCCAGCTTGACCGTGTTGGCAGGCAGAGCCAGCACGTTTTCCACATGGGTGAAAATCTCGTCGGCAAAGGCGACTTCGGCAGGGCCGTGCATCTTGGGTTTGACCACATAGACCGATCCCGCGACCGAATTGCGCATCCCGCCGGTCTTTTGCAGGTCGTGCATGGCAATCAGCGTGGTGATCATCGCATCCATCAGCCCCTCGCCCACTTCCAGACCGTCACGGTCCAGCACGGCGGGGTTGGTCATCAGGTGGCCCACATTGCGGATCAGCATCAGCGACCGGCCTTTGACGGTCAGCGCACTGCCATCCGGCGCGGTATAGTCGCGGTCGGGGTTCATCGCGCGGGTGACCTGCTGGCCGCCTTTTTCGAATGTCTCCGACAGATCGCCCTTCATCAGGCCCAGCCAGTTGCCATAGGCGACAACCTTGTCTTCGGCATCCACGGCGGCAACGCTGTCTTCGCAATCCATGATCGTGGACAGCGCGGATTCCATCAACATATCCGACACATGCGCCGGGTCGGTTTTGCCAATCGGGTGATCCGCGTCGATTTGCACTTCTATATGCAGCCCGTTGTGTTTCAGCAAAATCGCCGTCGGCGCGTCTGCATCCCCGCGGTAGCCCGCAAATTGCGCAGGATCGGCAAGGCCGCCCGCACTGGCCAAGGACAGAGCGCCGTCAGACAGTTTGATCCCCGACACATCCGCCCAAGAGCCGGACGCCAGTGGTGCCGCCTCGTCCAGAAACGCCTTGGCCTTGGCCACAACCCGTGCGCCGCGCGCCGCGTCATAGCCCTTGCCCTGCGGCAGGTCGCCCAGCGCATCGGTGCCATAAAACGCATCATACAGGCTGCCCCAGCGGGCATTGGCCGCGTTCAGGGCAAAGCGGGCATTGGTGATTGGCACAACCAGCTGCGGGCCGGGCACCGACGCGATTTCAGGGTCAACGCCAGCGGTATCAATGGAAAACGCCGGCCCTTCAGGCACCAGATAGCCGATTTCGCGCAAAAACGCGGTATAGGCAGCCGCATCGTGATCCTGACCGGCACGTTCCTTGTGCCATGCGTCGATCTGCGACTGCAGGTCTTCGCGCACCTGCAACAGGTCGCGGTTCTTTGGCCCCAGATCATGCACGAGATCAGAAAATCCACTCCAGAAAACATCGGGTTTCACACCGGTTCCGGGCAGCGCTTGGGTTTCGATGAAGCGGACCAATTCGTCCGCGACCTGCAAGCCGTTCTTATCTGTGCGTTGGGTCATTGAATGCTCCTAGGGGTTACGTCTGCGATCGCTTTCGTCAAATGCTTAAAAGGTAACATCCACTTGAGCAAGTCATATTGGTAAAATTATATTACCAATATGGCTCAAACCCGCTTTTTCAGCGCCCCGCGGCACCTGTCAGAACAGGTGCGAACCGCATCCCAGTCTCTGGCCCATTTCTTGCGCCACATGAAAGGCAACCCGCATGCGGCGCAGATTTTCGTGGGCAGATCGGCTTTCTTGCGCATTTTGGGCATCGGGGGCCTCGCAGGGATCATCAAACAAAAAACAGGCAGGTCCTGAACGCCAGAACCTGCCCTGAAATACTCGTTAAATCGGAAACTTAATTACTGTCCATGGTGCCTGTGGCCACCGGATCAACGGGCGCAGCCGTCGATGCGGCACCTGCGTCCTGTTCGATCAACACGCCATCTGTTGCAATGTCATCGCGGCCGTTATCGATGATGAAAAACAGCAATAGCATCACCATCATCACACCAAAGACCATGGCGGCCATGATCCCCAAAAGGGCGGGTTTATGTTGCTTTTCCTGGGTGTCGATGTTTGTGTCGGGTGCTGACATGATCATTCTCCGTTCAATAGTTTCTCGCTCCCGCCTTGCGGGTGCTTCTTCGGGGGATTAACTTTGGAACAGGACATTCAGTTCCGAAATAAAGGAAATACCATGCGCGACGCTGCCCCACAGACGATATACCTCGCCGATTACACGCCTTTCGGCTTTATTATCGACAGCGTTGCCCTTCACTTTGATCTGGACCCGCACAAGACCCGCGTCAAAAGCACCATCGCGTTCCGGCCAAACCCCGATGCCACAGACCCCACGTTCTTTTTGCACGGTGAAAAGCTGAACCTGATCAGCGCCAAGATCGACGGCAAACCCGTAACGCCCGATGTCACCGCCGAGGGCCTGACCTGCGACGTGCCAAACGCCCCCTTTGTTTGGGAATCCGAGGTCGAGATTGACCCGACCGGCAACACCGCGCTTGAGGGGCTCTATATGTCGAACGGCATGTATTGCACCCAATGCGAGGCCGAAGGCTTTCGCAAGATCACCTATTACCCCGACCGCCCCGATGTGATGGCCGTGTTCACCGTGACCATCAACGGCCCGCATCCGGTGCTGCTGTCCAACGGCAACCCTGTGTCCAACGACACCAACAGCGCCGAATGGCACGACCCCTGGCCCAAGCCCGCCTATCTCTTCGCGCTGGTCGCTGGCGATCTGGTCGCCCATCCTGGCAGCTTCACCACAAAATCCGGCCGCGATGTCACCCTGAACCTCTATGTGCGCCCCGGCGACGAGGGCAAATGCGCCTTTGGCATGCAGGCGCTGAAGGATTCGATGAAATGGGACGAAGAAGTTTACGGCCGCGAATACGACCTTGATCTGTTCAACATCGTCGCCGTCGATGATTTCAACATGGGCGCGATGGAGAACAAGGGCCTGAACGTCTTCAACTCCTCTGCCGTTCTGGCCTCGCCCGAAACCTCGACCGATATGAACTTTGAACGGATCGAGGCGATCATCGCCCACGAGTATTTCCACAACTGGACCGGCAACCGCATCACCTGCCGCGACTGGTTCCAACTGTGCCTCAAGGAAGGGCTGACCGTGTTCCGCGACAGCCAGTTCACCTCCGACATGCGCTCGGCCCCAGTCAAACGCATCAGCGATGTGATCGACCTGCGCGCCCGCCAGTTCCCCGAAGACCAAGGCCCGCTGGCCCACCCCGTGCGCCCCGACAGCTTTCAGGAAATCAACAACTTCTACACCGCAACGGTCTATGAAAAAGGGGCCGAAGTCATCGGGATGTTGAAACTGCTGGTCGGCGACAAGGCCTATGCGGATGCGCTCGACCTCTATTTCGACCGCCATGACGGTCAGGCCTGCACGATCGAAGACTGGCTGCGCGTGTTCGAGGACACCACCGGCCGCGACCTGACCCAGTTCAAACGCTGGTATTCACAAGCCGGCACCCCGCGTCTGTCGGTGACCGAAGACTGGGACCACGGCAAACTGACACTGACCTTTAAACAGCACACCCCGCCCAGCACTGCCACGCCTGATCCGCAACCGCAGGTGCTGCCCATTGCCGTGGGTCTGATCGACCAGGACGGCGACGAGGTCGAGGAAACCAATATCCTCGAAATGACTAAAGCCGAACAAAGCTTTGTCTTCGACAACCTCGGCACCCGCCCCATTGTGTCGATCCTGCGCGGCTTTTCCGCCCCCGTGGTGCTGACCCAAGACTTAAGCGATGCCGACCGCGCGCATTTGCTGGCCTATGATACCGACCCCTTCAACCGTTGGGAACAGGGCCGCATTCTTGCGCGCAAATCGCTGCTGGCAATGATCCTCGAGGGCAAGAAACCGAACAAGGACTGGCTGAAAGGCATCCGCGCCGTGATCAGCGACGAACATCTTGATCCGGCCTACCGCGCGCTGATGCTCAGCTTGCCCTCGCAATCGGATCTGGCCCGCGCCTTGGCCGAAGACGGCCACACCCCAGACCCCGACATCATCTATGCCGCGGTCGAGGCCACCCGCGATGCGATGGCGAAATCCTATGCCAATCTGGTCCCGACGCTCTATATGCGCCACACGGTGACGGATGCCTATGAACCCAATGCCGCGCAATCGGGCAAACGGTCGCTTGCCAATGCGGCCTTGTCGCTGCTTACCCGCACAGACGACGGTGCCATGGCGCAAAAGCAATACGGTGCCGCCGATAACATGACCCAACAGCTTGGTGCCCTGGCGAACCTGATCCGCGCGGGCAAAGGCAGCGGCGCGTTAAAGGCGTTCGAGGCACAGTGGAAAGACGACCGTCTGGTGATGGATAAATGGTTCGGCCTGCAAGTCATGGAAGCCGACCCCGAAGAGGCCCACGAGGTCGTCGAAACCCTGACCGAACACGCCGATTTCAACTGGAAGAACCCCAACCGCTTCCGCTCGGTTCTGGGGGCCTTTGCCGCCCATCATGCCGGGTTCCACCACGCGTCGGGCGCGGGCTATCGCCTGCTGGCCGACTGGCTGATCAAGCTTGATCCGCTGAACCCGCAAACCACGGCACGGATGTGTTCCGCCTTCCAGACATGGAAACGCTATGACGCGGACCGGCAGGCCTTGATCAAAACCGAACTCGACCGCATTCTCGCCCAGCCCGACCTGTCGCGCGATACAACCGAAATGCTAACCCGTATCAGGGGGGCCTAAGCCATGCGTCCGATCCTTCTCATCACCGGTGCCTCTGCCGGCATTGGTGCCGCCTGCGCCCGTCTGGCCGCGCCCAGCTATGATCTGGCCCTGAACTACCGCTCCGATACTACAGGGGCCAAAGCGGTCGCCGCACAGGCCGAAGCCCAAGGCGCACGCGTTTTGCTGTGTCAGGGCGATGTCGCCGACCCTGCCGATGTGGCGCGCATCTTTGACCAGATCGACCAACACTTTGGCCGCCTCGATGCGCTGATCAACAACGCGGGCATCGTCGACCAGATCGCCACGGTCGCCGACATGGACCACGCCCGCCTGAAACGCATGTTCGATGTGAATGTGATCGGGGCGATGATGGTGGCCCAGGCCGCCGCCGCCCGAATGCAAGCCCAAGGCAACGGCGCGATCGTCAACATGGGGTCGATCGCGGCGCGGCTCGGGTCGGCAAATGAATTCGTGGACTATGCCGCCTCCAAAGCCGCCATTGACGCCTTCACCAAAGGCCTCGCCAATGAACTTGCGCCCCAAGGCATCCGCGTCAATGCGATCCGCCCCGGCCTGATTGAAACCGAAATCCACGCCAAAGCAGGCGCACCAACCCGCGCCCAAGACCTTGCCAAAAACATCCCCATGCAACGCACAGGCACCGCCGACGAAGTCGCCAGCGCCACGTTGTTCTTGCTGTCGGATGCGGCCAGCTACATCACCGGCACGACATTGGACGTCAGCGGCGGGCGCTGATGCCCGCCCCGTTCACCTACCAGCGACAGGGGCGCAGCATCGGGGCGATGGTGCTGCTGGCAGCGATCTGGACGGCGCTGGCCTGCGCCTGGGTTCTGATCGACGCCGCTCCGCTGATCCTCGGGATCATCGCCGCCTGCACCCTGCCCGCCCTCTATGATGTGGTCAAAAACCCCGCAGCCGGCCTCAGCCTCACCCAAGAGCAACTCCACTGGCACAGCGGCCCCCGTACCGCCGAAATACCGGTCACGGAAATCGACCGCCTCCGCCTCGACACCCGGCTCGACTTTTCAGTCCGCGCAACGGTCATGCTGAAAAACGGCCGCAAAATCCGGATTCCGTTCGAGGCGACACCCCCCCATCACAGCTTTGAACAGGCGCTAAACGCCCGAAACATCAAAACCGAACGCCATCATTTCAGCCTCAGGCAATGACCCCCCGCTTCTCTGGCTCTTAAATATCCTCGCCGAAGGCATCCCGCCCCCAGCGCCCATTCCCAAGATCGAAAAAACGCGCGCTATGGCCGCGCCTTGGGCCGGACCCGGTCCACAGGGGTACAATAGCTCTGCCCTCGCAGCCACCGCGCCATATCTCCCCGCTTGGCCTCGCTGCGCATGGGCCCCCAATCCGCCGCGACACCGCGCCCCTTGGGGCCATAGATCACCCCGTCCCGCGGGACCGTCACCGCCATGATCCGAATGCCACAGCTCAGGTTCGCGCCGCCGCTTTTCAGCGCCTCACCGCTGCCCGCATTGCATTTGTACCCCCGTGCAGTGGCGGGCAAAATCTGCAACAACCCGTACCACAGCCCCCCACCGCCGACAGCATAAGGCTTGTAGGTGCTTTCATGTTTTGACAGCGCTGACAGGAAACCGACCCAAAACGCGCGACGTCCCCTTTCATCTGCTGTGGGGTATGCGGGGCACCAGTCGCCGATATCTGCCGGCACCATATCAACCAGAGGTTTGCCGTGGCTCTTGAGCGCCGACAGCGCCACCCGTGTCCAAAGCGCATGCCCCGGCTGATGCTGGAACCGCGTGCGGGGCAGGTTTGCGGGCCGTGCCGGGGGCGACAGGTTTTCCCGGCTCAACCGGGCGCGCGGTGTCAGATCCGTCAGCCCCGCAGCGGCGGGTGCATCCGCAGTCTGCCCGACGGCAACCGATGGCAACGGCACCACCGCATCTGACCCGATAGAGCCATCCGCCCGCGCAATCGGGCGCAGCAAATCATCGGCCTGCGCAACCGCATAGGTTGCGCACCCGATCAGGGTCAAACTCAGAACTGAAAGTCGTCTCACGTCCTCATCCCCCCTGTTCTCCCTTGAAATTCAGGCAAATCACCATTCCCGCAAGCTGTTTCAACAAAGCTGTCGCATTTCGGCTACCGTTTCCAACCCTCATACAATTCGTCAGAATTTAGCCCGAAACACACGCTTTGGCTGTAGATAAATCGCACATGAACCTTGCCGCAGCCATGTTCGCGCCCAAATCTGCGGCCATCTTAATCTGATACGAGACGTTCACACGAAAGACTGGACAAAACATGATGCAGATTAAGAACTTTTTCAAACGCAAGAAAACGTCATCTATTACACATGGCGCTGTCAACATGTCTTCGATCCCGTCCCTTGCTGATCTGTCCGAAAAATTAACGAACGCCAAGCTGTGCCAGCGGCAATCCCGCGAGCCGCTGGCAAAACCCGATCGGGATATGCTGAAGATCAACTGTCCCGACCCCACTGCCGAAGAACGCGCGCGCGATGGCTATCAACAGACAGGTCAACGTCTGGTGCGTCAGGAAAACTGGACAGCCCTAAGCCAGGTGATCCGCCAGCATGATGACGCCAGTACCTTGACCCAAGGCGCAATGCCGGTGGCGGATTTGATCGCCTTTGGTGCCCGTGGCGATGTGGTCATGGCTGCCGAACACGCGATCCGCGAAAGCGACACCTGCATCGCCAAGGAAGTCCTGACCGGCATCGAAGACTTTGAACATGTGCTCGAAGAATATCCCAACGACTATATCGTGGCCTGCATCGTGGCCCATGCCCATATCGACGTCGGCTGGGCGTGGCAACGGGTGGGATGCGGAAATCCCGCAGCGCAACCGCGATGCCTTTGAGGCGCATTTCGCCCGCGCCCAAGAGATCATCGAACCGTTTTTGGACCAACACCCCGACAGCCCCCTGCTGGCTGCAACCCATTGCGCCCAGGTCTGCGGACCCGTCGGGGCAAAAAGCGACGTGGCTGACAGATACGAACACCTGATTGACCTCAACCCCCGCAATCCCGGGCCAATGCGGGCGATGGGCAACCATCTTCTGCCGCGCTGGTTTGGCAGCTATGCCCAGCTTGAGCTCGAGGCCCGGCGCACAGCGGCGCGCACGGCAGATATCTGGGGGGCTGGCGGCTATACCTGGGTGCAGTTCGACGCGATTTCCTGCGATGACGAAGCCTGCGCGCATCTGGACCTGCAATTCTTTATCGACGGTCTGCGCGACATTCTGGAGCGCAGCCCGGATGCCTATACGGTGAACCTTCTTGCGGCCTATTGTGCCAACACCATCGGTCAGGGCTTTACCGGCAATGACGAAGCCGACCAGGTTCGCGCCCAGATTGCCGCTTGCACGGAATGGATTGTGCGTGAACATCTGACCGAATTGCACCCGATGATCTGGGCCCATGCGGCACACGGGTTTGACAACAACCTGCGCATCCGTTCACCGCATAAATTTGCGGCTGCGGGTCAGGATGATGCCATGCGGATCATGGCAGGCCTGTTCAAAGCAGAGATCGAAGCCGGTAAACGCATCGTATTCACGGAAAACGGCCCGCAGGCCCACGCCTTTTAGGGCATTCCGTTTCCATGTCGCTCCGTTCGGGATGCCGTCCGATGACCGTCGCGCCATCGCGCCGGACTGGCCCTTGCGCCGGTCCGGCGCGATGGCTTTGGGCGACAGGGGCCAAGCCCCCTCTTGCAGCACCCCGCCCCCTGTCTTATGACCGACACAGATCCCTAAGATGCCAAAGGTGCCCGAATGCTTGACCTGACCTATGACACCCCAAAAGTCCGCACAATTGCCGGTGCCAAACATGACTGGGAACTGGTCATCGGGATGGAGGTCCACGCGCAGGTGCTGTCGAACGCCAAACTCTTCTCGGCGGCATCCACCAAATTCGGCGCAGAACCCAACAGCAACGTGTCATTCGTCGATGCCGCAATGCCCGGGATGCTGCCCACGCTGAACGAATTCTGCGTTGAACAGGCGGTGCGCACCGGTTTGGGCCTCAAGGCGCAGATCAATCTGGAAAGCGCGTTCGACCGCAAGAACTACTTTTACCCCGATCTGCCGCAAGGCTATCAGATTTCCCAGCTGTACCACCCCATCGTGGGCGAAGGCGAAGTGCTGGTTGAAATGGGCGACAACACCGCGCGTCTGGTGCGCGTCGAACGCATCCACCTTGAACAGGACGCGGGCAAATCCATTCACGATATGGACCCGAACATGTCGTTTGTGGATTTGAACCGCACCGGTGTTGCCCTGATGGAAATCGTCAGCAAACCCGACATCCGCGGCCCCGAAGAAGCCGCCGCCTATCTGACCAAACTGCGCCAGATCCTGCGGTACCTGGGCACCTGCAACGGCGACATGCAGTCCGGTGCCATGCGCGCCGACGTGAACGTGTCGATCTGCCTGCCCGGCCAGTATGAAAAATACCAGGCGACGCAAGATTTCAGCCATCTCGGCACCCGCTGCGAGATCAAGAACATGAACTCCATGCGCTTTATCCAGCAGGCCATCGACGTCGAAGCCAAACGCCAGATCGCCATTGTCGAAGGTGGCGGCGAAGTTGTGCAGGAAACGCGGCTGTTTGACCCGGACAAAATGGAAACCCGTTCTATGCGGTCCAAGGAAGAAGCCCATGATTACCGCTATTTCCCCGACCCCGATCTGCTGCCACTGGTGATTGAACAGGCGTGGGTCGACCAGATCAACGCAACCCTGCCCGAACTTCCCGACGCCAAGAAAGCACGCTTTATCAACGATTTCGGCCTCAGCGACTATGATGCATCGGTGCTGACGGCAGACCTCGACAGCTCCAGCTATTTTGAGCAAACCGCCCAAGGGCGTGACGGCAAGATGGCCGCGAACTGGGTGATCAACGAACTCTTCGGTCGTCTCAAGAAGGACGAGAAAACGATCAATGAAAGCCCCGTCACCCCCGCCCAGCTGGGCGGCGTGGTTGATTTGATCGCGTCCGATGCCATTTCCGGCAAGATCGGCAAAGACCTCTTCGAGATCGTCTATACCGAAGGCGGCGATCCGGCCGTGATCGTTGAAGAACGTGGCATGAAGCAGGTCACCGACACCGCAGCCATCGAGGCCGCCGTGGACGAGATCATCGCCGCCAACCCCGATCAGGTTGCCAAAGCCCGCGAGAACCCCAAGCTGGCCGGTTGGTTCGTGGGTCAGACCATGAAAGCCACAGGCGGCAAGGCAAACCCCAAGGCGGTCAATGAAATCGTGGCGAAAAAGCTGAACGGCTGAGGGCGGCGCGGAATTTTTCAAAAATTCCGGCCCGTTTTCTTTCAAGAAAACGCCCCCCGCCCAAAGTCTATCGCCCTAACGAGAGGTTGCCCCTTGGAAACGCCCTTTAAATCATCACTGCGCCCCGTCAGGCCCGAATGGATCGACTTTAACGGCCATCTGAACATGGCCTATTATTCGGTGCTGATGGATAACGCGGTCGATGATGCCTACGATGTGCTTGGCTTTGGCCCCGAGTATCAAAAGCAGGGCTGCACCACCTATGTCGCCGAATTCCACATCTGCTATGTGCGCGAATTGCACGAGGGCGCGCAGACCTACTGCACCTTCCAGTTGCTGGATTACGACGAAAAGCGCTTTCACAGTTTTGTGGAGCTTTGGCACGCAGATGGCTGGCTTGCCGCCACCGGAGAGGCGCTGACCCTCCATGTCGATCAATCCGGCCCCCGTGTTGCCCCCATGCCAGACACGATCCTGTCCAAGCTTGACGCGATGAAGCAGGCCCACAGCAGCCTGCCTTTCCCCGACCGGGCGGGGCGCAAGATCGGCCTAAAAAAGTAGCAATGCCTGATAAGTTGTAGAAACTGCGGCGCGATCCCGTTGAAGGACATTTTCCAATGGGGTATGACAGGGCAAGCAACCCCGAAGGACGCACATGCCCCGTTACGAATACAAAGTCGTACCCGCCCCGAACAAGGGCCTGAAAGGCAAGAACGTCAAAGGGGCCGAGGCCCGGTTTTCCCACGCATTACAAGAGCTTATGAATGGTCTTTCCGGCTATGGCTGGGAATATCAACGCGCCGAAACCCTGCCTTCGATTGAACGTGCAGGCCTTACCGGGTCCACCACCGAATGGCGCAATGTGCTGGTGTTTCGCCGCCCCCGCGAGGGCGATGCGGATGCGTTTAACCCCGAATTGCTGCCTGCCCCGCAGGCCTTTGCGCCCGATCCAGACCCGATCGAAGCCAAAAAGAACGAAATTTCCAGCAACCCGCAAGGATATCAGGGGTTCTTTCAAGGCGAAAACGGGGTCGAGGATCACGACGATTTGAACGCGGCCCCTGCCTTGCTCAATTCGCTTGCCAAGCGGCGCAAAAAACCCGCTGCGGGTGACGAGGCCGCAGGTGACGCTGCTGAGGCCGCCCCAGCCGACACGCCCCCCGCCGCCAAAGACTAAACGTCGATATCCAGCGCCAGCGCGTGGATGCGGCCAATCAACTCGGGTCCCAAGGCCCCGTGCACCGCGCGGTGCCGTGCAATCCGGTTCATGCCCTTGAATTTTTCGGACCTGATTTTTACGTTAAAGTGGCTTTCGCCTCCCTCTTGAAAGCCCGAATGCCCTCGGTGGCTTTCGCTATCATCCACAACGCTCAGTTCGGTTGGCGCAAAATCGGCTTCCAAACGGTCGGCAATTTCTTGAGTTACTGACATTTTTTCGCAAAGCCCCCTTCAATCTGGCGCTGCAATCTTTAGAGTGATCGTCCTGAGTCGGAAAGGTCCATATCATGCCCAAGCCTGATCCCTTTGGATTCGACATGTCCGTGTCGTCTTCCAAAAAGAAAAACCCCCGTGGCCGAAGGGGTATGTCCGGTGCATCCGAGACATCACAACGGCTGTGTTCCCACGAGGGATGCCAGGAGCCCGGTAAATACCGCGCACCCAAGGCTCCTGACGTGCTGGATGACTACTTTTGGTTCTGCCAGCAGCACGTGCGCGAATATAATCTCAAGTGGAACTTCTTTGACGGCACCACCGAGGCCGAATTGAATGCCCAAATGTCCAAGGACAAGGTCTGGGAGCGCACGACCAAGCCGCTGGGTGATCCAGAAGCACGCGCCTGGGCCCGTCTGGGCATCGAAGACCCCCATCAGGTGCTGGGCAAGAACGCGACCCAAAACCCCGGCAAAGGCCCCGCAGCGGGGCGCCGTTTGCCACCCACCGAACGCCGCGCGATCGAGATTCTGGAGGCCAAGGACAACTGGACCAAGCCCGAAGTGCGCAAGGCGTATAAGGCGCTGATCAAAGTCCTGCACCCCGACATGAACGGCGGCGACCGCAGCCAGGAAGAACAGCTGCAGGAAGTCGTCTGGGCCTGGGACCAGATCAAGGCCAGCCGCAACTTCAAAGACAAATAAACAAAGCTCCGCGCGCGCCCGCTTGGCATGAGCAGCAGCGCGCGGACGATATCAGGGGGTGCAGCCGGTTGCACCGTTTTTGCACAGACCGCAGGGCGACATTGCCGCAGATGCGAATTGGCCCTTTCCCTCAGGCTTAAGAAAGATATGTTGCCTAACGAAACCGCCCTGACTTGCAGGCGCGCATGATTATGAAGGACGCACAGAATGGCCGAGACCTCATTGGATCTTAACGCAAAACCCACCAAAGAGATCTCCGTTCGCGAAGTCTTTGGCATCGACACAGACATGATCGTGCATGGTTTTGAGGAACGCACAAGCCGCGTCCCGGACCAAGACAGCACCTATAAGTTCGATCCCGACACCACGATGGCCATTCTTGCCGGCTTTAACCACAACCGCCGCGTGATGGTTCAGGGTTATCACGGCACGGGTAAATCCACCCACATCGAACAGGTGGCAAGCCTGCTGAACTGGCCTTGCGTGCGCGTCAACCTTGACAGCCACATCAGCCGGATCGACCTGATCGGTAAGGACGCGATCAAGCTGGTGGATGGCAAACAGGTCACCACCTTCCAGGAAGGCATTTTGCCCTGGGCCCTGCGCAACCCGACTGCGATCGTGTTCGATGAATACGATGCTGGCCGCGCCGACGTGATGTTCGTGATCCAGCGCGTGCTGGAAGTCGACGGCAAGCTGACGCTGCTGGACCAGAACAAGGTGATCGAACCGCACCCCTATTTCCGCATTTTCGCGACCGCCAACACCGTTGGTCTGGGCGATACCACGGGCTTGTATCACGGCACCCAGCAGATCAACCAAGGTCAGATGGACCGTTGGTCGCTGGTGGCCACGCTGAACTATCTGGGCATCGAGGCCGAGACCCAGATCGTTCTGTCCAAGAACCCGCATTACAACACCGACAAGGGCCGTAAGACGATCAAACAAATGGTCACCGTTGCCGATCTGACCCGCACCGCCTTTATGAACGGTGATCTGTCGACCGTGATGTCGCCGCGCACCGTGATCGCATGGGCCCAAAACGCCGAGATTTTCCGCAACGTCGGCTATGCGTTCCGCCTGTCCTTCCTCAACAAATGTGACGAGCTTGAGCGCCAGACGGTTGCCGAGTTCTATCAGCGCCTGTTCGACGAAGAGCTGCCTGAATCAGCGGCCAGCGTGAGCCTTGGGTAAAGGCGCATCCACCATCGGCATCTGTGCCGCCCTGCTGACAGGCAGCGGCGCGCAGGCCTATGATGATGTTGCACTTTATCCAGCCGCGCAATGCGCTGCCTTTTGGCTGGGGTTCGATGACTATGCCAAACGGTCGCCTTTCTTGGACAGTTCGCCCGACCATGTGAAACGATCAGATGCATTTCGCGCTGTTGCTGTCAGACTGGCCCCTGACCGCGTCACCGAAATTGACCGGACGATCCAAGACCAACGCAGCGCAATGGCCCTTTTGGCCGAAGCCGTGATTTACGCCAACGACAAGCCGTCTCGCAAGGTGTTTGAAACACTGACACAAACCTGCGAGAGTTTTGCCAGCAACCATCCTGAGACGCGAGATTTGAAATGAGCAAACCATCAGACAATCCCGCAGACGCGTTCAAAAAGGCGCTGGCCGAAGCGACCAAGGTGATGTCGCATGACCCCGATCTGACGGTCAGCTATTCGGTCGATCCGTCGGGCCTGTCGGGTGACGCGATGCGCCTGCCGCAAGTCAGCCGCCGCATGACCCGCGACGAAGTGTTGCTGGCCCGTGGCACGGCAGATGCGCTGGCGCTGAACCGGCGTTATCACAACGGCCAGACCCATTCGAAATACCTGCCCAACGGCGACATGGCCCGCGAGCTGTACGAGGCGATGGAAACCGCCCGTTGCGAGGCCGTAGGGGCCCGCGACATGCCCGGCACCGCCGGCAACATCGACGCCAAAATCAAACACGACGCGCTGCGCAAGGGCTACGATCAGGCCAAACAGCCCAGCGATGTACCCCTGTCCACCGCTGCCGGATACCTTGTGCGCCATCTGGCCACGGGCCGCGATCTGCCCCCCGGTGCATCCGAGGCGCTGGAACTGTGGCGCGGCTATATCGAAAACCAGGCCGGTGGCACGCTCGAAACCTTGAACGACACATTGGACGATCAGGCCGCGTTCGCGCGGTTTGCCCGCAAGATGATCGTCGATCTTGGCTATGGCGATCAGCTGGGCGACGACCCCGACCAGTCGGATGACGACCAGGACAGCGCCGAAGAAGAAGGCACCGAAGAAGAGCAAGACCCAGATAGCACCGGTCAGGACGAAGACGACGACGAGCAGGCAGAAGCCTCGCCCGAGCAGTCGCAGGACCAGCAGCAGGACGAATCCCAGGCGCAGGTGTCGATGGACGACATGGCCGATCAGGAACTTGGCGACGAAGCCGAGATGCCCGATGGCGACGCCCCGATGGAGCCACCTGCCCCGCCGCAAGCCTCAGACGCGGACCCCAATTATCTGGTCTACCGCACCGACAATGACGAGGTGATCGGCGCAGAAGATCTGGCCGAACCCGCCGAATTGGAACGCCTGCGCGCCTATCTGGACCAGCAGTTGGAGCCACTAAAGGGGGCCGTAAGTCGCCTTGCCAACAAGCTGCAACGCCGCTTGCAGGCCCAGCAAAACCGGTCGTGGGAATTTGATCTGGAAGAAGGCACGCTGGACGCGGGCCGTCTGGCGCGGATCGTGGCGAACCCGACCACACCGCTGTCGTTCAAGATGGAAAAAGACACCGAATTCCGCGACACCTGCGTAACGCTGCTGCTGGATAACTCCGGCTCCATGCGCGGACGGCCGATCTCGATCGCGGCGATTTGTGCGGATGTTCTGGCGCGCACGCTGGAACGCTGCAACGTCAAAGTCGAGATCCTGGGCTTTACCACCCGCGCCTGGAAAGGTGGCCAGGCCCGCGAGGCGTGGCTGAACGAAGGCCGCCCCGTGCAGCCCGGCCGTCTGAACGACCTGCGCCACATCATCTATAAATCCGCCGACGCGCCCTGGCGCCGCACGCGGCCCAATCTGGGGCTGATGATGAAGGAAGGCCTGCTGAAGGAAAACATCGACGGCGAGGCGCTGGAATGGGCGCACCGCCGCATGATGGCCCGCCACGAGTCGCGCAAGATTTTGATGGTGATCAGCGATGGGGCACCGGTCGATGACAGCACCCTGTCGGTGAACCCCGCCAATTATCTGGAAAAGCACCTGCGCGATGTGATCGCCATGGTCGAAAAACGCAAAGCCGTTGAATTGCTGGCAATCGGGATCGGCCATGACGTGACGCGGTATTACGACCGCGCGGTCACGATCACCGATGTCGATCAACTGGCCGGTGCGATGACCGAACAACTGGCCGCATTGTTTGACACCGATCCCCGCGCCCGGGCGCGGGTCATGGGCATCCGCCGCGCGAGCTGAGACGGCGGACGCTCCGCGGGGAGTTTATTTGGCAAAATGAAGAGGGACTTGCGTCATGTTTCAATCGTTTGAGGTGACTTCGAGGCCCGAACAGGGGCCACCGCGTTTGGCGGCGTTGCGGGTCGAATTAGCAGCCGAAGGGCTGGACGGTTTTCTGGTGCCGCGCGCGGATGCGCATCAGGGCGAATATGTTTCCCCCCATGACGAGCGGTTGATCTGGCTGACCGGCTTTACCGGGTCGGCCGGTTTTTGCGCGGCGCTGACGGGCGTTGCAGGTGTGTTCATCGACGGCCGGTATCGTACGCAGGTCAAGGCGCAGGTGGCGGATGTGTATAGCCCAGTGCCCTGGCCCGAGGTGTCTTTGGCCGACTGGCTGCGAGAGCAATTGCCCAATGGCGGGATCGTCGGCTTTGATCCGTGGCTGCATGCCGTGGGGCAGATCGAACAGCTTGAAGAGGCCTTGAAGGGCAGCGGCATCAAGATGCGGCGCTGCGATAATCTGGTGGACCGGATCTGGCAGGACCAGCCTGCGCCACCGATGTTTCCTGCCAAGGTGCATCCCCTTGAGTTCGCAGGAGAACCCCATGCCGACAAATGCGCCCGCCTGGGCGAGGAGTTGCGCAAGAAAGGCGAAGCGGCGGCTGTCATTACCCTGCCCGACAGTCTGTGTTGGCTGCTGAACATCCGCGGTGCGGATATTGCGCGCAATCCGGTCGTGCACGGCTTTGTCGTGTTGCACGGGTCCGCGGCGGTTGATCTGTTTGTCGCCCCCCAGAAGGTTGCCGGTCTGGCAGATCATCTGGGCGACGGCGTGACCGTCCATGCGCCTGATGCGCTGCTGGGCTATCTTGCCACCCTTGCCGGCCCGATCCGGCTGGATAAAACTACGGTTCCGGTGGCTGTGGCCGATGCTGTGGGCGACCGCGTGTCCTGGGGCGATGATCCCTGTGCGCTGCCCAAGGCCTGCAAGAACGAGGCCGAGCTTGCGGGATCGGCTGCGGCGCATTTGCGCGACGGGGCGGCGCTGGTCGAATTGCTGGCCTGGCTGGATGCCCAAACCCCCGGCACGGTGACCGAAGCTCAGGTCGTGCGCCAGCTTGAGACTTGCCGCCGCCGCGACAATGCCTTGCAGGACATCAGCTTTGAGACCATCGCAGGCACGGGGCCCAACGGCGCGATCATGCATTACCGCGTGACCGAGGAAACCGATAGCACCCTTGAAGATGGTCACCTGTTGGTGCTGGATTCAGGCGGGCAATATCTGGATGGCACAACCGACATCACCCGCACCATCGCCATTGGCACCCCGCCGCTGGAGGCAAGGCAGGCCTTTACCCGTGTTCTGATGGGCATGATCGCGATGAGCCGCCTGCGCTGGCCGCAGGGCCTTGCGGGCCGCGATATCGAGGCAATCGGCCGCGTGCCGCTGTGGCTGGCGGGACAGGATTTCGACCACGGGCTGGGCCACGGCGTTGGTGCCTATCTCAGCGTGCATGAAGGCCCGCAACGGCTGAGCAAGATCAGCACGGTGCCCTTGATGGCCGGGATGATCCTGAGCAACGAGCCGGGATATTACCGCGAGGGGGCCTTTGGCATCCGGATCGAGAACCTGCTGGTGGTGCGCCCTGCCCCTGATCTGCCGGGGGGCGACGCGCATCGCAAGATGCTGGATTGGGAAACCCTGAGCTTTGCGCCCATCGACCGGCGGTTGGTCCTTGTGGAGATGCTGGGGGAGGATGCCCGCGACTGGCTGAATGCCTACCACCATAACGTTGCGGAAAAAATTGGACCCCGGCTATCGCCTGATGCAAAATTGTGGTTGGATGCCGCAACGGCACCTATTTGAGCGTCGGTTATCATAAGAGTTTCAGGGAGGGCGGTCCGAAATGTCAGACCATATAAAGATTTTGAATGCCGATGGCACATGGACAGTCCGCGCAGGGGGGGCCGTTCTGGCCGAGACCAAAAATGCGCTTGAGCTGCGCGAAGGTGACATGGATGCGGTGATCTATATCCCGCGCGAAGACATCGCGATGGCATTTCTGGACAAGACCAACAAGACCACCCATTGCCCCTACAAGGGCGATGCGACCTATTACTCGGTCGTCACCAAAAGCCGGACGTTGCAGAATGTTGCCTGGTCCTATGAAAATCCCACCGAGGCTGTCGCTGGGATCAAGGGCTATCTGGCCTTTTACAATCTGCCCGAAGTCACCGTCGAGCAGATTTGAACGTTTAGACGTTAAGCAACCAGCTGGTGTCGGCGCTTAGGGCGGCGGCATCGGTGTTTTGCAAGATCACAACCACATTCCCCCCGACAACGATTTCACTATCCGTGCCGTTTGCAGCAGTGCGGATCTCGAAATTACCATCGCCGGGTGCGAATTTCGCGGGTGATGTCTGGGTTTCCTGCAAATACAGACCGTCTTCGGCCAGATTGAAATCTGTCACGATCACCGGTGCCGTGCCGACCTGATCATAGCCGATGGCGTTGATGATGTCCGATCCGGCACCGCCAGTCACGCTGTCGCCGTTATTGGCGCTGATGGTGTCATCACCATCGCCCCCGACAACCGTATCAGCCAGCGTATCGGATGCGCCTGTGACATCCGTGCCAAAGTCGAAATCATAGGCGCGAATAACGTCGTTTCCAGCACCACCATCAATGCTGTCCACCCCGGTGCCTGCCAGCAGGAAATCATTGCCTTCGTTGCCCAGCATCGTGTCATTGCCCGGCCCGCCAAAGATGGCGTCATTGCCCAACCCGCCCGAGATGACGTCGTCGCCCTTGTTGCCAGCCAGTTGGTCGGGGCCATCGCCACCGTCAAGCGTGTCATTGCCCGGACCGGCGTTGAGCGTATCAGCGCCGCTGCCCCCCGACATATTGTCGTTGCCGCCACCGCCATTCAGCAAATCGCTTTGGGTGCCGCCATCAAGCACATCATCGCCTGCGCCGCCGTTCAACGTGTCATCCGACCCGCCGCCCAGCAAGGTATCGTTGCCGGAATTGCCGTTGATCAGGTCACTGCCGCCTTCGCCGTCCAGCATGTCATCACCCGACAGACCGCTAAGCGTGTCATTGCCAACGCCGCCCAACAGGGTGTCATTGCCCGCGCCGCCGTTCAGACCATCGTTGCCTTCGTTGCCCGACAGCAGGTCATTGCCATCATTGCCCGCAAGATAGTCAAAGCCTTCGCCGCCCGACAGCGTATCGAACCCGCGACCGCCAAACAGGGTATCGGCCCCAAAGTTGCCTTGCATGTCGTCATTGCCCGAACCGCCATTCAGCAGGTCGTTGTTGGTGCCGCCGCGCAGCACGTCATTGCCCTTGCCGCCAAACAGCGTGTCGGCCAAGCCGTTGCCAAACAATGTGTCAGCGCCGTCGCCGCCATCCAGATTATCGGCACCGTTGCCGCCAACCAATGTGTCCTGGCCGCCAAAGCCCGCGATGCTGTCATCGCCAAAGTTACCCTCGAGATAGTCATCCCCTGCGCCGCCATCCAGCGTATCATTGCCGTTTTCGCCCGCCAGAATGTCATTGCCCGTGCCGCCGCGCAGCAGATCGGCACCATCACCGCCAAGCAGCAGGTCATCGTCACCGAAACCGGTCAGAACGTCGTCACCGGCACCGCCGGACATGCCGTCAGACTGCGGCCCACCGTTCAAGGTGTCATTGCCGTCGTCGCCCAGCAAAATGTTGTCTCCACCGCCGCCCGAAATGCTGTCGGCACCGGGGCCGCCCTGCAATGTATCATCATTGCCAAACCCGTTGAGTGTGTCGTCGCCCTCAAGCCCGTCCAGATCGTCCTTGGCACCAGTGCCGTTCAACAGATCGCCCTCGGAGGTGCCAGATGCGGCGATGATCTGGGGATCGACAACAGGATCGATCACATCGGGATTGGTGTCTTGGGTATCGGTGTCGTCGTCGCCACCGTCAAGAAGCCCCGCCAATCCGAAAAGAGCAATCGCAGGCAGCAAAACCAGACCAAGCATTGAAAATATCCTTATTTGAAAATGAGTTAATAAAATCTTACTCGAAATTTTGCCGCTGTTAAGTCTTAATCTTGCCACATTTCAAATGGTTGACGCCTATTGGCGGACAATAAAAAGGGCGCATTCGCATTGTGTCTTAATGTGACACAATCAGGAATGTTCTTCTGCCGCAGTCTCGGCCAGGGCGCGGTTATAGGCCTTGAGGGCGTCCACATGGAACAGCGCGCCAAGCAGTTCGGGCGGAGAATCAGGCTTGAGGGTCACAACCGGAATAAAGGCCGCACCGGACTGTTCAAATATCGGCATCGCGGCCTCCAGCGTGGCTGCCCCGTCGATATAGGTGCCCTCGGCGATCAGGTCCCAGCAGGTTTCCTCGTTCGCGGCGCGCGGGTCATCGCGGGGGCGCATGATCCGGCCCACCAAGAACATCGCCAGCAAATAAGCCTGCGGCCCCGCCGCCAGATGTACACCGCGCCGTTCCATCTGGGTCAGGAAAAAACTGCGATCGACAAGCCGCGATGCAACGGCGGTGGAAATGCTGACCGCCACCATGACCGCAAGGCCGGTCTGCCAGTCGCCTGTCAGTTCAAACACGATCAGGGTCGTCGAAATCGGCGCGCCCAGCACGGCGGCGGCCACGGCCCCCATCCCCGCCAGCGCATAAAGCGACGTGACCCCGGACACATTGGGAAACACGCTGGTGGCGATCAGCCCAAAGGCCAGCCCGGTCAGCGCGCCCAGCATCAAGGACGGTGAAAACACCCCGCCGCCCATCCGGCCCCCCAGCGTGATCGACACCGCAACGATCTTGAGAGCGGCAAAAACAATCGCTTCGTTCAGCACCATATTTCCGGCCAACGCACGGGTCGTTGTCTCGTATCCGACACCGATAATGTGCGGGAACCACAAGGCGATACACCCCAGCAAGGCCCCCGCAACCGCAGGGCGCAAATAGCGGGGCAGCCTCGTTTTGTCCTGAATGAAGTTGCCGATGTCTTCGGCCCAGAAAATACTGCGCATCAAGATGACAGCGACCAGCCCGCAGGTCAGGCCCAACAGCAAGAACGCCGGCAATTCGGCGTAAAAGGCCACGTCACCGACGGTCGGAAGGGCAAATTCGGTCAAGCCGCCAAACTCCAGCCGGTTGATCACCGTTCCGGCGGCCGAGGCAATGACGATCGGCGCAAACGCATGCACCGCGAAATGCCGCAACACCACCTCGAGCGCGAAAAGCGCGCCCGCAATCGGCGCGTTAAAGCTGGCGGACACGGCAGCTGCCACAGCACAGCCCAACAGATCGCGCCCCGTGATGCCGCTGGCGTTGATCCTGCGGCTGACAAGGGTGGAAATCACGCCGGCAAGGTGGACAACCGGCCCTTCACGCCCCGAAGACCCGCCCGTGCTAAGCGTGATCATCGACGCCAGGGCAGATGCCAGACCGGCGCGGGTTTCGACCCTGCCCTCGTGCATGGCCGCGCCCAAGATCACATCCCCGACACTGCGCACACGGGCGTCGCGGGTGAAAATATGCAAGATCAGCCCAACCACCAAACCACCCGTGGTCGGGATCAGGACAACCCAGTACCAGTCAAGGCTACCGATAAAACTATGCAGATGCTGTACGTCTTCGGTGCCGTAAAGAAACGCCTGTATCAGGTTGATTCCCTTACGGAAAAGAAGTGCGGCAAATCCGGCGGCGATGCCAACGGCCAGAGCGATGAACCAGAAAGTGACCTTGCCCGGCCCCTTTTGGCGCAACACATCCCAACCGCTGCGCGCCTTGGCGCGGGCAACATCATATTGCTGGGTCAGATAGGGGTGCGGGTTCACGGGCAAGACTGCTTTTCATCAAGGGTACATCCTGTCTAGGACACAGTTGCCCATAGGAAAACCCCTGCAACAGCAGCGCGCAGATTACTCTGCGAATTGACCGCCCAAAAGTTCGCGCGCGGCGGCCCGTGCAGCATCGGTAATCGTGTCGCCGGACAACATGCGGGCGACTTCGTCCACCCGTTCGGCATCTGACAGGGGCGTGACCGTGGACAGGGTCATGCCCTTTGAAACCGCCTTGGACACCCGCCAGTGATGCGCGCCAAGGGCGGCCACCTGGGGCGAATGGGTCACGACCAGAACCTGTTCGCCCTGCGAAAGCGCCGCAAGCCTGCGCCCGACGGCATCGGCAGTCGCCCCGCCCACGCCACGGTCGATTTCGTCAAAGATCATCGTCAGCCCGCTTTGCCCCTTGGTCAGAACCACCTTGAGCGCCAGCAGGAAGCGGCTGAGTTCACCACCTGATGCGATTTTGCCCAAGGGGCCGGCAGGCGCACCGGGGTTGGTGGCCACGGTGAATGACACGGCATCGCGCCCTTCGGGGCCAGCGGTTTCGGGGCTGATCTGGGTCTGGAACACGGCGCGTTCCATCTTGAGCGGGGCAAGTTCGCCGCCCACGGCCTTGTCGAGCTTGCCAGCGGCCTTGGAGCGGGCCGCAGACAGCGCATCTGCGGCTTTATCATAGGCCGCCTGCGCATCGCGAACGGCCTTTTCCAGCCCCGCCTGTGCCGCCTCGCCCGCATCCAGCGCATCCAGCTTGTCGCGCAATGTATCGGCAAACCCCGCCAGATCATCCGGCTGGACCTCGTGCTTGCGGGCCAGACCGCGGATCGCGAACAGACGCTCTTCGGTTTCTTCCAGCTCGATCGGGTTGAAAGACATGGTGTCGATCGCGGCAACCACACCTTCCATGGCATCGTCCAGTTCGACCATGGCGCGTGCAAGGGCCGCCATCGGGGCCTCCAGCGTGCCTTCGGCCTTGTGCGCCACACCGTCCAGCCAGCGCAATGCATCGCCCAACTGGGTCTCTGCGCCGCCCTGCCCCAGCATTTCATAGGCGTTGACCACATCAGACCGGATCTTTTCAGCGCCCTGCATCAAACGACGGCGGGCATCCAGCTGCGCCTCTTCGCCTTCCTGCGGGTTCAGCTTGTCCAGCTCGCCCACTGCATGACGCAAGAATTCTTCTTCGGCGGCAATGGCGGCGCGTTCCTGTGCGGCCTTGGTCGCGGCCTTGCGCGCGGCTGCAAGGGCCATCCACGCCTGCCGGACCTTGTCGCGCAGGCCCGATGTGCTAGCAAAATCATCCAAGATCGCACGGTGGCCTTTGGGGTCCAGCAAGCCACGGTCGTCATGCTGCCCGTGCAGTTCCACCAGCGTTTCCGACAGCGCCCGCAACACTTCGCCGGAACAGCGGCGGTCGTTGACCCAAGCGGTCTTGCGCCCATCAGACGCGTTGATACGGCGCAGGATCAATTCGGGGCCACCGGGCAATCCGGCTTCCTCCAGCACGGCATGGGCGGGATGGGTGTCGGTCAGATCGAACCAGGCCGTGACCTCGCCCTGATCGGCCCCTTGGCGGACCAGATCGGCACGACCGCGCCAGCCCAGCACAAACCCCAGACTGTCGAGCAGAATAGATTTACCGGCCCCGGTTTCGCCCGTCAGAACGTTCAAACCCGGCTGGAACGCAAGCTCCAGCCGGTCGATGATCAACATATTCGAAATATCTAGGCCGCGTAACATGGGTCAAATTCCGTATGGGACGCTTTGCTTGCGTCCGTCAGATCCACTCGCCCTTGATGGTTTGGCGGTAAATCGCGGTCAGCCAGTTGTTTCCAAACGATTTCATCTGAAGACCCTTGCCCGTCAGCAATCTATAGCTAGCCTCGTACCATTCCGTGGACTGGTAGTTGTGGCCCAAAATCGCACCGGCTGTCTGGGCTTCGTCGGTCAGACCAAGCTGGAGATAGGCCTCCACCAGACGGTGCAAGGCTTCGGCTGTGTGGGTTGTTGTCTGGAAATCCTCGACAACGACGCGGAAACGGTTGATCGCGGCAGAAGGATGGTTACGGCGCAGGTAATAGCGACCGACTTCCATTTCCTTGCCCGCAAGATGGTCAAAGGCCAGATCGAATTTCAAAACAGCCGAGCGCGCATATTCGCTGTCGGGATAGGTTTCGATCACCTGACGCAACGCCTGTAACGCCTGAAAGGTCAGGCCCTGATCGCGACCGACTTCGTCAATCTGGTCATAATAGCTGAGCGCCAAAAGATAGCTGGCATAGGCCGCATCATCATCATCGGGGAAGAAATCAATGAACCGCTGGGCCGCAGAACGGCTGTTGGGGTAGTCCTGATCTTGATGAAACGCAAAGGCTTGCATGATCAACGCGCGCTTGGCCCATTCGGAATAGGGATAGAGGCGTTCGATCTCAGAGAAATATTCAGCCGCTTCAGCAGGGCGCTTGCGGTTCAGTTCGAATTCGCCACGCTCGAAGATCTGCTCGGCTGTATATGTTTCAAGCGGGATTTCTTTGCGGTTGAAAAAACTGTTGGTAATACGACCAGTGTTCTGGTTGCCACTACATGCGCCAAGCACAGCGACCATAACCACCGCACCGACCAACCGCTTGCGCGACTTTGCAATTGTCATGCCCTACACCCTCGCTTCATTTCTTCAGCCACGTTTTTGATACGCCTTTGCATGTGACTAGCACAATAGATCGCGCAACAAAACGATGATTAATCCCGCAAGACAAAGTCTTACTGCCACCGGTTTGCTTTTCAAGGATAGGATTAACCAAGCTGGAGCGGAGTTTCAACTCCACAAGCGCGAGCCCTTAGGCAACCGCAGGAATCTCGTCCCAAACCAGACCATAGCCCGGCAAACGCTTCTCCATCGCCTCGTCACACTCCACCAGACGCACGGCACCGGGTGTTGCAAACAAGGCGCGCAACAGGGTGTTGGTCAGCGTGTGACCCGCGCGCAGGCCTGTATAATGGCCGATCAGCGGGGCACCGGCCAAGGCCAGGTCACCCAAAGCATCCAGCATTTTATGGCGCACGGGTTCATCGGCATGGCGCAAACCGCCAGGGCTCAGTACCTTGTCGCCGTCAAACACGACCGCGTTTTCACCTGAATCGCCACCCAGGGCCAAGCCGTTCGCCTGCATCGCATCCACATCGGCCTGACGACAAAAGGTGCGGCTGTCACAAAGCTCGCGGGCAAAGGACCCGTTGTTCATGACCAGAGATTTCTTTTGGTTGCCAATGGCGGCATCGACAAAATCAATCTCGAAATCGATTTTCATGGTGTCGCTGGGGGCGATGGTGGCCGAGGCGTCGCCTTCGGTCACGGTGACCGTTTTCAACACTTCAAAGGCCATCACAGGTGCCGTCAGGGCACGCACACCGCGCTGCATGATGCCGCGCACGAAGGGGGCGGCAGACCCGTCAAGGATCGGAACCTCTGGGCCATCAATCTCGATCAGGGCGTTGTGAATGCCACAACCGGCAATCGCGGCCATCAGGTGTTCGACGGTCGAAACCTGCAAACCCGATGCGTTCTCAAGCTTGGTACACAAAGGGGAGCGGTTCACCGCGTCCCAACGGGCGGGGATCAAACGATCGCCGACGTCCAGATCGCTGCGCGAAAACCAGATGCCGTGATGTGCAGCAGCCGGACGGATCGTAACAGTCGCCGGAAGGCCCGAATGCAGGCCCTTACCGATAAAACTGATCTCTGTCTTGATTGTTGTCTGCACGATGAAACCTCAGTGGTCAAAGAACGTCTGTCTAAGTTGAACAATCTCCTATCGGCGTGGTTCCTCATGCTCAACTCAATCATTGCTACGGTCTGAAACATGAATGTTACAATTGGGCGCAAAGGCGCTTACGGCCCATCAACACACTGAATTAAATTGATTTTTAACCGCTACAACCCTGCCATTACCGTCAAAAGCGTGATCTGTTTTCTGTCATAAACTCACGAAAATCGGCCAAATATTACATTGCGACCGACCGCCCGTCGCCCCGCGCCGCCCCCGGAAACCGGCCCGAAATGCAAAAAGACCACCCCGAAGGATGGCCTTTTCGATCGTTTACGAGGTGGTCTTCGTCGTCTTAGTTCGCCTGACGGCGCAGGAACGCAGGGATCTCGATGCGTTCTTGATCTTCGTCCTGGGCGTCGCGCGGCTGTGGTGCGGCCGAGGAAACGCGGGTCTGGATCGGTGGCTGCTGGCGTGTGGGGCGCTGCTGCGCCTCTGGCTCGCCGTGGCCTGTCATGCGGTTGATCAACGAATTGATGCCGAAACGCTTTTCACCATGCTCTGCCGCGGCAGGCTGTGGGCGCTGCTGTGGCTGAGGCTGAGGACGCTGCTGACCACCGGTAGGCGAGGATTTCTGTGCAGCGGCACGCAAACGGGCCAGCGCTTCGGGCGATGGTGTACCGGGTGCAGGCGCACGCGGTGCAACAAAGGTTTCCTGCTCGGGCTCGTGGGCTACTTCTTCGCGACGCGGCTGAAAGGATGCGACTTCGGGGCGGTATGCGGGCGGTGGCAGATCATCTGCTTCGCCTGCGTCTTCTGCAAAGATGTCATCCTCGCCAAAGCCGCCGTTCCCTTCGGACGCGCTTTCAAACAGCTGTGGCTGTTCGTCTTCATACTGCTCTTGTGCTACTACAGGCTCGGCTTTTTCTTCAAAGGCCGCTGGCATCGGTGCCGACACGCGTTGTGTCAAAGGCTGCGACATGGAGCGGCGCGGCACGGGCATTTCCGTGTTCACGTCAACCGCATCGATACCTGTTGCAACAACGCTTACGCGCATGATGCCACCCAGTTCGGTATCCAGTGTGGAACCGACGATGATGTTTGCATCCGGATCGACTTCTTCGCGAATGCGGTTCGCCGCTTCGTCCAGTTCGAACAGGGTCAGGTCGTGGCCACCGGTGATGTTGATCAGAACGCCCTTGGCACCGCGCAGGCTGATTTCGTCCAGCAGCGGGTTTGCGATGGCTTTTTCTGCGGCTTGGATCGCGCGATCTTCGCCCTCGGCCTCGCCTGTGCCCATCATCGCCTTGCCCATTTCGTCCATTACGGCGCGAACGTCAGCAAAGTCGAGGTTGATCAGGCCGGGACGGACCATCAGGTCGGTCACACCTTTAACACCTTGGTACAAAACGTCATCCGCCATGGAGAACGCTTCGGTGAATGTGGTTTTTTCATTCGCCAGACGGAACAGGTTCTGGTTGGGAATGATGATCAGCGTATCAACGACCTTTTGCAGGGCTTCGACACCCTCTTCGGCCTGACGCATGCGCTTGTTGCCTTCAAACTGGAACGGCTTGGTCACAACACCAACAGTCAGAACACCCAATTCACGTGCGGCCTGCGCGATGATCGGTGCGGCACCTGTCCCGGTGCCCCCGCCCATACCAGCCGTGATAAAGCACATGTGCGCACCGGCAAGGTGATCAACGATCTGCTCAATGCTTTCTTCGGCAGCGGCAGCCCCGACGCTTGCGCGCGCACCGGCACCCAGACCTTCGGTCACTTTCATGCCCAGCTGGATGCGGTTCTCGGCCTTGGCTTGCTGCAACGCTTGCGCATCGGTGTTTGCCACTACGAATTCAACACCGTCGAGGTTCTTCTCGATCATGTTGTTCACAGCGTTGCCGCCTGCACCACCCACACCGAAAACGGTAATCCGTGGTTTCAGATCGCCCTGTCCGGGCATTGAAAGATTAAGAGTCATGTGCCGTCCGCCTGTATTGCTTGCCCACTTGCGGGGCATTTTGTGGTTCAATCCCCTTCAGAGTATAGGGATTAAAGCTTTACGTCACCCGAAAAACACAATTCCAACACATTATCTGGGCGTTTTTTTGCCGATTCTTACCCGATTTCGACCAAAGCACCCTATCTTGCGTTCACCAGTTGTCTCTGAACCACTTGACAGCGCGCTTTAACGACCGCGCAGGATAGCGATCTGCCGGAATGTCAAAGTCCCACCATTCGTCTTGGGGATTTGCCGCGAACAGCGCCAGACCCACGGCAGAGGCAAAACTGGGCCCCGTCGCGGCCTGCGGCAACCCATGCACGCGCAGCGGACGGCCAAGGCGCACCTGCTGGCCCAAAATCTTGCTGGCCAATCCGTCAAGGCCCGGTATCTGGCTGCCGCCACCGGTCAGCACGATCTGCTGGCTGGGCAGGTGATCGAACCCTGCGGCATCCAGACGCGCGCGGACTTCTTCCAGAATCTCTTCGACGCGGGGGCGCATGATGCCGATCAATTCGGCGCGGCTGACCGTGCGGCGGTCATGTTCATAGTCGCCGGTGTCCCCGCCGATATCGATCATCTCGCGGTCATCCATGCCTGTCGCATGTACCCCGCCGTAAAATGTCTTGATCCGTTCGGCGTTGTTGGTGGGCACTTGCAAACCCATCGAAATATCCGAGGTAATGTGATCCCCGCCCATGCGCACACTATCTGCATAGATCATGTGTTTGCCGATAAAGATCGAAATCGACGTCGAACCGCCACCCAGATCGATACAGGCAGCACCCAGTTCCTGTTCGTCCTCGACCAGCGCCGATATCCCCGACACATAGGCCGAAGACGCGATGCCCGCCAATTCAAGGTCACAACGTTTGATGCAATGGGCCAGATGCTGCACGGCGGCGGCATTGACGGTCAACATATGCATATCGACAGAAAGGGAATTGCCAAGCTGCCCGCGCGGGTCCGACAGACCCGACCGGTTATCAATGGCAAAGTTCACGGGCTGCGCGTGCAGCACTTCGCGGTCTTCACCGTATTCAGGGACATCACAGCTGGCCAGAACCTGTGCGACATCCTGCTCGGACACCACCTGCCCTTCCAGATCAATCTGCGCATCCAGACCATAGCTGCGCGGTTCGGCCCCCGAGAAACAGGCGATCACGTGATCAACACGGATGTTGGCCATCTTTTGGGCGGCCTGAAGCGCCGTGCGCACCGCACGTTCGGTTTCTTGCATGGCGGTAATTTCGCCAAAACGCACCCCGCGCGAACGGGTTGTCGCCGCCCCGATGACGCGGAAACCGGACTGACCGGCAAGCGAGCCGATCTCGCCCTCGTCCGACATGCGGCCGGACCCGTCAAACCGCAGGACAAGGCACGCGATTTTGGAGCTGCCCACGTCCAAAATAGCCACAACGCCCCGCTGCATTGCAAGCTTGCGCATGTGGCGCATCGACCGTTGACTGTCGTAAAGATCCATAGCGTTACTGTCCCGAAATTTGCCTGATGCGCCACCATTCTTGGGTGGCCTCTTTATTCATTTGTACGGTTGGTCTTTGTGCCAACCGCATATCGACCCGTGCTACATCGCGGGTCAGAACCTCTTGGGCACCTTCCAGCGCGATGACGCGTTCCAATGCCTGTATCGCGCCCTTTTCGGGCAGCAAAATCCGCTGCTCGCGGTCCAGCACCACATCCCACCGACGCCCGCCCATGCGCACGAACCCGCGCAAACGGTCGCCCAAGGGGGACGCGACCCGCAACAGGTCCAGCGCCTCGGTGACACTTACGTTGGCCTGATCACCGGCAACAAGCGGCAGATCGGGGCGATCTGTGCGATGCTCCAGTTCACCGATAAAGGTGCCTTCGGCATCAATCAGCGCCAGACTGTCTTCGCTGCGCCAGACGGCAACAGCCACACGCGGCTGCACCTCGACATGCAAAACACCGCCCGGCTTCACCCGCAAGCTTGCCTGTTTGACGCCGGGCAATTCCATGATGGCAATACGCATCGCCGGCAGATCCAGATCAAACGAGCTGGTGGGAAAATCAACAGGAACCGCCGCGCGCACATCCGCCGCCAATTCAGCGCCGACCCCGTCGATGGCCATCAGTTTGACCATGAATTCGGGGCGTTGTTCGATGCTGTCGCGCAATTCGGCATAGGTTTCGGTCAGCTGCCCGCGCCGCGCATCATCGGCCAAGTATATTGTACCCGCGACCAGCGCCAAACTGAACGGTACACCGACGCGCAGACCGAACAGGAATGTCGGCGTCAGCATCAGACGCTGCATCCGCCACGCCCAGCGGGACGGTGCCGGATCAGACTTGAGCGTCTTGGAGGGTTTGACGCGCCGGATCAGCGATTGCATGACGCGTCCTCCACCATCCAGGCGCAAAGTTCGCCAAAGGAAATCCCGACCGCCTGCGCCTGTTCGGGCGACAGCGATGTGGGCGTCATGCCCGGTTGGGTATTGGTTTCCAGCAGGATCAGGCCGTCGGCACCGCGGGTTTCATCCCAGCGGAAATCCGTGCGGCTGACACCACGGCACCCAAGCGCGTTATGGGCGCGCAGGGCGTAATCCATGCAAAGTTCGAAAATCTCGTGCGGGATATCGGCAGGCACCACATGGGTGGAGCCGCCCTCTTTGTATTTCGCGTCGTAATCATACCAGCCGGTGGTCAGGATATCGGTCACGGTCAAGGCGCGCTGGCCCATCACAGTGGTGGTCAATTCGCGACCGGCGGCGAATTTTTCGACCATGACTTCGGCAGGCATATCGGCATCAAGCTGCGGCGGGCCGTTGTTTTCGATTTCAACCAGATAGACGCCGACGGATGACCCTTCGTTATTGGGTTTCACCACATAGGGCGGTTCCATCAAGTGCCGCGCGCGTACATCCGAAGCTGCGGCGATAATGCTTTCGACAACGGGCAACCCGGCAGAGCGGAACACTTCCTTGCTGCGTTGTTTGTCCATCGCAAGGGCAGAGGCCAGCACGCCCGAATGGCTGTAGGGGATGCGCATCCATTCAAGGATACCCTGAACGCAGCCGTCTTCGCCCCAGCGACCGTGCAAACAGTTCAACACAACGTCAGGGGATGCGGCACGCAAATCTGCGTACAGATCAGGACCCGCGTCCACTTCGGTTACGTTAAAGTTTCTGTCCCGCAAAGCAGCAGCGCATGAACGCCCACTTGAAAGCGACACTTCGCGCTCTGCGGAAGGGCCACCCATCAATACCACCACTTTCGGGTCTGTCCTGCTCGACATGCCCACTCAATGTGCCTTTTTAACTGGGTCTTATTGACCCTATTTGTTATGTAGTTTGCCGCAATGCGGCCTCGTGCCTGTGCGCCCGCGCGTTTATCTTTCGCCGATCCGCATAATTTCCCACTCTAGCGTGATACCGCTGGAATCGTAAACCTTTTTTCGCACCTCTTCGCCCAATCCTTCCAACTCTGCGGCAGTGGCCCCGCCTGTGTTGATCAGAAAGTTCGGGTGTTTGGGGCTCATCTGCGCGCCACCCAAGGTTGCGCCGCGCATCCCGGCATCATCAATGACCTTCCACGCCTTCAGATCATGGCGATCATCCGCCTGCCCCGTGCTGGAAAATCCGGCAGGATTGCGAAAGGTTGATCCTGCGCTGCGGTCTTTGGTCGGCTGGGTTTCATCGCGCTTGCGCAGCTGGTCTTCCATGCGGGTATGCAGCGTTTCGGGGTCGCCTTTTGGCGGGGCAAACGTGGCGGAAATCACCACGCAGCCTTCGTCCAGCGTGGTCTGGCGGTATTTGAAATCAAGGTCTTGCGCGGTCAGGGTGATCAGATCGCCGCTGCGTGTAATCGCCTGCGCGCTGACAAAATGATCGGCCGTATAGCTGCCGTAGCAGCCTGCGTTCATCCGCACGGCACCACCGATGCTGCCCGGGATCGTGCGCAGGAATGTCAGATCCAGACCTGCATCCGCCGCCTTGCGTGCCACATGGGCATCCAGCGCCGCCGCCCCTGCGGTAACATGGTCGCCGTCAATCTCGATCTGGTTAAAGCCGCGGCCCAGCCGGATCACCACCGCCCGCAACCCGCCATCGCGCACGATCAGGTTTGACCCCACGCCCATGGGGAAAACTGCCACATTTTCAGGCAATGCGCGCATGAACGCCGCCAGATCCTCGGCATCGGCGGGTTGGTACAGGTAATCGGCCACACCGCCGACACGCAACCATGTCAGATCGCTCAGCGGGCGTTGCGGCGTCAGTTTGCCGCGCATATCGGGGAATGAAATATCGGTCATGGCGTGGGGCCTAGCGCTGTTTTCGGATGGCGTCAAACCTGCGGTTCTTTTTCAACGCGGCTGGCCCGCCACTGGCGCATGAACCGACCGATCAGCCACCCGGTCGCCAAGGCGCAAAACGCGTACATCAGGGCCGAGATTTGCGCCATCACCACCGGAGGCTCGATCAGCTTTGCGCCAAGGCCGAATATCATCCACGCCCAGTTCAGGCCAAGCCCGATCAACAGCACCAGCAGCGCCAGCAAAAACCGTTTGGCATAGCCACACCAGCCCAAGGCAAACATCCAGACCACCAGCACAGCAATCAAAAGCGCCAGTGTCGGCGTCATTCGGCCGGGCCCTGAAAGGTCACGCGGCGCAACCAGCGCATCAGATATATCACCGGCCAGCGCAGCACCGAACATCCCGCCGCCAGCACCAGCATGGCGACCCATGGGCCATGCTGCATCGTGACATAGCCCAGAATCGGAATGCCAATCGCGATCAACCCATAGGCATTGCGCCAATGGTTATCCGAACTTGGGGTCAGCGCGATGATATTGGCGATCACGGCCCATAAACAGGCAAGCGTCAGGGAAAGGCTCATCTTGGCACCTCGGGGTTTTTGCCGCGCAGTTTTGCCAGCAGAAACAGCAAAGGGTTGCGGAACATGGACACATAGGCAGCAAGAGCAAGCACACTAAAGATAAAGCCGACCTCGAAACCGATCGCGACAATCAGAACCGGTCCGGCAACCAGCAGGATCGAGCCGGGAATATATTGCATGCGCATCGGAAGGGTGGCGACGGTGGCGGACAGGAAAACCCAGATCAGGCTCAGCCAGACCAAGGTCACGCAACGCACCTAAGGATGACGGGGCGTGCCATTCAGACGGCTTCCTTTTTCAACGCTTCAAGGGCTGCGGGCAGGCCATTGGCCCAGGCGCTGATTGTACCGGCCCCAAGGCAGACCACCATATCGCCCGGTCCGGTTTGCTCCGACACAAGGCGGGCAAGGTCTTCTTCGCTGCGCACGGCGCAGGCGTGACGGTGACCGTGACGGATCAGACCGGCCACCAGATCATCGCGGCTTGCCCCTTCGATCGGGTCTTCGCCAGCGGCATAGACTTCGGCAATGCCCACAACATCGGCATCGTTGAAACAGGCGCAGAATTCTTCGAAATGGTGATGCAAACGGCTATAACGGTGCGGCTGGTGCACCGCGATCACGCGGCCTTCGGTTGCTTGGCGCGCGGCCTTGAGAACGGCGGTGATTTCAACCGGATGATGGCCATAATCATCAATGATCGTGACGCCGTCCACTTCGCCCACTTTGGTAAAGCGGCGGTTCACCCCCCCGAAACCGGCAAGGGCGGCGCGAATTTCTTCGGCCTTCATACCAAGGTGACGCGACACGGCGACAGCGGCCAGCGCGTTCGATACGTTATGATCCCCCGGCATCGGCAGGCTGCAATCCTTGATCACAATGTTTTCGGCCTGCAACTGAATGTCGAAATGCGCAACGCCGGCTTTGTAATGCAGGTTGACCGCACGCACGTCGGCCTGCGCGTTAAAGCCATAGGTCATCACACGGCGGTCGGTGATCTTGCCGACCAGCGCCTGAACCTCGGGGTGGTCAATGCAGCAGATCGCCAAGCCGTAAAACGGAATGTTCGACACGAAATCAAGGAACCCCTGACGCAAGGTGTCAAAATCACCCCAATGCTCCATATGTTCGGGATCGATGTTGGTCACAATCGCGATGGTCGCAGGCAGGCGGTTAAAGGTGCCGTCGGATTCGTCGGCCTCGACCACCATCCATTCGCCCTGCCCCATCCGCGCGTTCGACCCGTAGGCGTGGATGATCCCGCCGTTCACGACAGTGGGGTCAATGCCGCCTTTGACCAGCAATTCGGCAACCATCGTGGTGGTCGTCGTCTTGCCGTGGGTGCCTGCAATCGCGATGTTGGATTTCAGGCGCATCAATTCGGCCAGCATTTCGGCACGGCGCACAATCGGCAAACCGGCACGGCGCGCCGCATCCAGTTCGGGATTGCCCGGCTTGATCGCCGAGGAAATCACAACGACCTCGGCCCCTTGGATGTTTTCGGCTTTTTGCCCCTCGAACACGGTCGCGCCCAGGTCGACCAGACGGTCGGTGATCTTGGTTGTCTTCAGGTCGGACCCTTGCACGCGGTAGCCGTGGTTTAGCAAAACCTCGGCAATGCCGGACATGCCGATGCCACCAATGCCGACAAAATGGATCGGGCCCACATCGGTGGGAAGCTTGGTGGCTGCGTTCATGTTGCGGGTCCTTTATTTCCCAGGTGTTCTACCATTTGTGCCAGTTCTTCCGCCGCGTCGGGCTTGCCCACAGACAAGGCCGCTTGGGACATCTGCTGCGCGCCGCGCGGATTGGACAGCACCATTTCGATTTGCGCCGTCAGGCTTTCGGGGTTGGCCATGTTTTCAGGGACCATGATCGCCGCGCCCGCATCCACCAGGCCCCGCGCATTGGCGGTCTGGTGATCCCCCGTTGCCGCAGCATAGGGGATCAGGATCGCAGGGCGGCCAATGACCGACAGATCCGCCACGCTCGACGCACCGGCGCGGCTGATCACCAGCTGTGCTTCGGACATGCGGCGCGGCACGTCGTGAAAAAACGGCTGCACATCGGCGTTGATACCGCTTTGCGCATAAAATTCGGAGACCCGCTGCGCATCTTCATCCCGCGCCTGATGGCTGACGCGGATGTTGCGCAGCATTTCCATCGGCAGATTGGCAATCGCAGGCGGGACCACCTCGCTCAGGATGCGCGCGCCCTGACTGCCGCCCATCACCAGCAGTTCCATCGGATAATCACCCGGCTCGATATAGCCTGCACCCGCGCGCTCCAGCACAGAGGACCGCACCGGATTTCCCACGTGATAGCCCTCGACGCCTTCGGGCAAGGTGGTCGGCCAGGTGCCACAGGCAACCGCATCGACGCGCTTGGCGAAAATCGTATTCACCCGCCCCAACACCCCGTTTTGTTCATGGATCATCCGCGGTTTGCGCAAGATCCATGCCGCTGCCAAGGCAGGTATCGACGGATAGCCGCCAAAGCCTACAACCACATCGGGCCTGTCGCGCAACATGCCAAACACCGCACCGATAACGCCGCCCAGAATGCGAAACGGCACCAGCGCCTTGGCCAAAATCCCGCCGCGCGCAAAGGTGGCGCTGCTGATCTGCTGAATTTCGACAGAATGCGGAAAGCCCCCCGTATAGCGCGCGCCGCGTGCATCGGTTGACAGCTTGACCCGCCAACCGCGCGCCAACATGACCTCGGCCAAAGCCTGCGCGGGGAACATATGCCCCCCGGTCCCGCCCGCTGCGATAATCAATAATGGTGCGCGTGTGGTCATCGGTTTCGCCCCCGACCTAACAAATCTGAAATCTGGCCCTGCGGCCGTGTGCGCGTAAACGCCAGCAACATGCCAACCGCAATGCCGGACGCGATCACGGACGATCCGCCATAACTGACAAAGGGCAAGGTCATCCCCTTGGCCGGCAGCAACCGCACCGCAACGCCCATGTTGATCATCGCTTGAACCCCGAACATACAGGCCAGCCCGGTGCCCGCCAGCCGGATAAACGGATCACGTTCCCGTACCAGACGCAGCAGCGATCTGACAACCACAACAGCATAAAGCGCGATCACGATCATGACCAGGATCAGGCCGTATTCCTCGGCAGCGACTGCGATGATAAAATCCGTATGTGCATCGGGCAAAGACCATTTCACCTGCCCCTCGCCCACACCAACCCCGAACAGGCCCCCCTCGCGGATGGCATCGGTGGCATAGCCAAGCTGCGTGCGCGGGTCGATATCGGGCGACAGAAACCCGTCGATCCGCCGGGCAAAATGTTCGGAATTCGAATAGGCGACAGTGCCCGCAATCACGACCATTCCGGCCATGCCCACCAGCAACACCAGCGGGGCACCGGCCACAAAATACATCACACCCCAACCGAACAACACCAGACAGGCCTGCCCGAAATCGGGCTGCAACGCCAGCATCAGCACGATCGAAATGCACAAGGCAAAGGACCATGTCTTGCCCGGCGGGCCGTTAATCTCGACCGAGGCGGCCATCATCCACGCCGAAACAACGACGAAACCGGGTTTCAAGAACTCGGACGGCTGAAACGACGCAAAACCCATCGAATACCAGCGCACCGCGCCTTTGCCAAAATCCGTCCCGAAAAACGGCAGCAGGGCCAAGGCCACAAAGGACGCCAGAAACCCCAAAACCGCCAGACGGCGCACCATGGTTGGTGTCATCATCGACGTCAGCATCATCGCAACAATGGCAAGGAAACCGAACGCGGCCTGTCGCTGAACGTAATGAAAGGACCCGAACCCGTTTTTGGCAGCCAGCGGCGGCGACGCGGCCAGCCCCAGCAAAATGCCCACGGCAAACAACATGAGGATGCAGAACATGCCCCATTTGTCGATCGTCCGCCACCATTTTGGAAGGATAGGTTCGCCATCCCGAACGGGAACTGCGCCATAGACCATTTCTGTCATGGAATCTGCCTTACACTGCCTCAAAACGCCCCTTTTCGGGGTCTGGCTTTAACTGTAACGCGAATTTTCCATCGGCGCTAGCCCGTTTTCGCGCGGCCCGCGCAAAGCTGCCCATGCCCACGCGGCCCTTGACCACCCTGCCCGCCTCAGGCAAAGCGCGGTCCATGCACTATGATACCGTCATCCTTGGCGCCGGAGCCGCCGGCATGATGTGCGCTGCCCACGCAGGCGGGCGGGTGTTGCTGGTCGATCACGCCAAAGCCCCCGGCGAAAAGATCCGCATCTCGGGCGGCGGGCGCTGCAATTTCACCAACATGCATTGCACGGCTGACGCCTTTATCTGCGCCAATCCGCATTTCCCCAAATCCGCACTGGCAAAATACACCCAGTGGGATTTCATCGAACTTGTCGATGCCCATGGCATTGCCTGGCATGAAAAGACCCTCGGGCAACTGTTCTGTGATACCTCGGCCAAGGAAATCGTCGCCATGCTGCGCGGGTTGATGGACAAGGCCCGCGTCGAGCTGCGCCTGCAAAGCAGCCTTGCCGATATCGCCAAATCCGACAACGGCTTTACCATGATGCTAACCACGCCGGATGCCAGCACGCAAATCACCGCCACCCATCTGGTCATCGCCTCGGGCGGCAAATCCATCCCCAAGATGGGGGCCACGGGCCGCGCCTACGAGATCGCCGAAAGCTTCGGCATCCCCGTGACGCCCACCCGCGCGGGCCTTGTGCCCTTCACCTTCACCGACGCGCGGTTTGCCCCGATCTCCGGCACCGCTGTGCCCGCCCGTGTCACCGCTGGCGACACGACTTTCGACGAAGCCCTCTTGTTCACCCATCGCGGCCTGTCCGGACCTGCGATCCTGCAAGCCTCCAGCTACTGGGAAGAAGGCACGGAAATCCGCCTCAACATTCTTCCAGCCAATGACCTGCTCGAAAAACTGCGCGACCAACGCCAAACCTATGGCCGCCGCAACTTCACAACGGAACTGGCCAAACACCTGCCCTCCCGTCTGGTCGACCACCTTGCCACCCAGTTCGATCTGACCGGCAACCTTGCGGATTGGTCCGATGCCCGCCTGCAAACCCTCTGCGACAGCCTGTCAAACTGGCAAATGACCCCCTCCGGTACCGAAGGCTATCGCACCGCCGAAGTCACCCTTGGCGGGATCGACACCGATGCGCTGTCCTCCAAGACGATGGAAACCAAAACCACGCCTGGCCTGTTTTTCATCGGCGAAGCGGTCGACGTCACCGGATGGCTCGGCGGGTATAACTTCCAATGGGCATGGTCCTCGGGAATGGCCGTCGCCCGCCACATTGCACAGCACAGCTAAGTTCCAAATGGACTAAAATCCCGGGGGAGCAGCCAAAGGCTGCGGGGGCAGCGCCCCCGGCCCCGCCTACAGAAACTTCTGCACCTGGGTGACAAAATCATCCCCGCGCCGCTCGAAACTGTCATATTGATCGAAACTCGCCGCCGCAGGGGCCAGCAGAACCACATCGCCCGCCTCTGCCTCCGCCACAGCCCGCGCCACAGCCACCTCCATCGTGCCGCAGACCTCGGCCTCGACCCCCAGCTTCATCGCAAACTGCGCCGCCTCGCGCCCGATCACATAGGCCTTGCGCACCGTCGGCAGGGGTTTGGTCAGATCGCCCAAGCCCCCCTCTTTCTCCAGCCCGCCACAAATCCAGCGGATGTTCTGGAAGGCCGCAACCGCCTTGACCGCGCTGTCCACATTGGTGGCCTTGCTGTCATTGACAAAGCGGATGCCGCGCAGCTCGCCCACCGTCTGGCTGCGATGCGGCAAGCCGCCAAAACTGTGAAATGCCGCCTCGATCACCTTGGGCGCAAACCCCAAAGTCCGGCAGGCCGCATAGGCCGAACAGGCATTCTGATGGTTATGCGCCCCCGGCAACCCCTCAACCTTGCGCAGATCAATCGAAGCAACCTGCTTGCCAGCGCGAAACTCGGCAAGAAACCCCTTGCGTGCAAAGACATTCCACCCAAGCCCTACCAGCTTGCGGTCCACTGACACGCGAATGACCCGATCATCCGCCGCCCCTTCGCTGAGCTGCCCGCCA
>Ga0206127_1000334_pt1 | contig 60091 bp, 50 predicted proteins | sample Helgoland_Spring_6_FD_148646 | JGI IMG/M metagenome (GOLD analysis project Ga0206127, IMG submission 148646) | Pelagic subsurface seawater microbial communities from Kabeltonne, Helgoland, North Sea - Helgoland_Spring_Bloom_20160419_1 | ecosystem: Environmental > Aquatic > Marine > Epipelagic ...
GTCCCTTACCCAAAAGATGAAAAAACGTTTTGGAGTTTAGTAAAACTTGGTAAAGAAGTACGTGAAATTCATTTGTTAGAAAGCAACAAGGTGGAAGATTACATTACGAGCTATGAAATGGCAGAAAATGCAGAAAACGACCACAACATAATTACCACAAAAATCGGAAAGAAAGATTGGGAAATAACCGACACTGAAAAACAGCTTGGTAGAATTTGGATAAATGAAAGCAAATATTTTGACAAGGTTCCTGTAACTGCTTGGGAGTTTTATATTGGAGGTTATCAACCAGCACAAAAATGGCTGAAAGACAGAAAGGAAAGAGAATTAAAATTTGAGGATATTTTACATTATCAGAAAATTATAGTCGCACTAACTGAAACAGATAGAATAATGAAAGAAATAGACAAAATAGAAATTGAGTAGAATGTTTATTTAATGGTATGCAGCCATAAAGCAAAAACAGGGTTATTTATAGTACATAGCAACCGGTGTAATATTTATATTTTATATCAAATTGGTATAACCAAAAACGCCTTGCAAATTGCAAGGCGTTTTAAATATGTGAAACTAAAAAGTAAAGCTTAAGCACTCAATACTTCAGCAACTTTATCAGCAGCTTCTTGAAATTCTGTAGCAGAAATAATTTCCATTCCAGAGTTATCTATCAATTCTTTTGCCTCTTTAGCGTTTGTACCTTGTAATCTACAAATAATTGGCACAGTAATTTTATCTCCCATACTTTGGTAAGCATCTACAACACCTTGTGCAACTCTATCACAACGTACAATACCTCCAAAAATATTTACTAAAATTGCTTTTACATTTGGGTCTTTTAAAATAATACCAAAAGCAGTTTCTACTCTTTGTGCATCTGCAGTACCACCAACATCTAAAAAGTTAGCAGGCTCTCCTCCAGATTCTTTAATCAAATCCATAGTTCCCATAGCTAAACCAGCTCCATTTACCATACAACCTACATTTCCATCTAAATCTACATAATTTAAACCTGCAGCTTTAGCTTCTACTTCAATTGGGTTTTCTTCACGTAAATCACGCATTGCCGCGTAATCTTTATGTCTGAATAATGCATTTTCATCTAAAGAAACTTTAGCATCAACAGCCATTATTTTAGCATCAGATGTTTTTAATACAGGATTAATCTCAAACATTGAAGAATCTGACTTTATGTATGCTGTGTATAAAGCAGATACAAATTTTGTCATCTCCTTAAAAGCAACACCAGACAAACCTAAGTTAAAAGCTACTTTACGCGCTTGAAAAGGCATTAACCCTAATAAAGGATCAATTTCTTCTGTAAAGATTAAATGAGGCGTTTCTTCTGCAACAGTTTCTATATCCATTCCACCTTCTGTAGAATACATAATCATGTTTTTACCAGTTGCTCTATTTAATAAAACAGACATGTAATATTCATCTGGCTCTTCATCACCAGGATAATATACATCTTCTGCAACTAAAACTTGATTCACTAATTTACCTTCTGCAGAGGTTTGTGGTGTAACCAACATCATTCCTAAAATATCATCTGCAATACTTTCTACTTGCTCAATATTTTTAGCCAACTTAACTCCACCACCTTTACCACGACCACCAGCGTGAACTTGTGCTTTTATTACGTGCCAACCAGTACCAGTATCTTCAGTAAGTTTTTTTGCTGCAGCAACTGCTTCTGCTGGTGTACTTGCTACAATTCCTCTTTGTATTCTAACACCAAAACTATTTAATATTTCTTTTCCTTGATATTCGTGTAAGTTCATTTGTATCGTGTTTTATAACGGAAGCAAAAGTACAAATTCAAAGAAGAATGTTTGTAAATTTTTAAATAAAATTATCAAACAAAAACAAGCCTACTCTTTGGTATGCTATCACTATATCTTATTCAGCAGTTTCCAAGGATAATTCGCATCCTATTTTTAATAAATATTTCCTTTTAAGATTTCTTTAACAGTTAAAACATGTAACAATTTAAATTTTAAGATGTCTATATTTTAATTAACAACATTTTGTGATTTTGGTTATCTCTTGATACATATTTTCGCAACACAATCAATGCAAAAACCAACCAAAGAAAGTACATGTTTAAAAAAAAATTGGCAATACTCATTGCGCTATTGTGGCTGCAGATTTCATGGTCTCAAAATCAAAAGGACAGAAAAACCGTTAAAACGACAAGAATTTCTACAGCGCCTAAAATTGATGGTGTTTTAAATGATGATGCTTGGAAAAATGCTGATTTACTTACGGACTTTGTAATATTTAGACCTGAAAATGGTAAAGTAGTACCTGATGAATATCAAACTAGGGTTAAAGTAGTGTATGATGATAATGCCATTTATATTTCTGCTGAAATGAATGACCCAGACCCTAAAAATATACCTAGTGAATTTGCTGTTAGAGATAACTTTGGGATTGCCGATTTTTTTTTAGTTACCATAAACCCAAATGATGATGGGCAAAATCCTTTTGAATTTATTGTACAAACCACAGGAAACCAAATAGATGCCAAAATATCTAATGGTGATGAAGATATGGATTGGAGTGCAGTTTGGCAAAGTGCTGCAAAAATTACAGCCAATGGCTGGAATGTAGAAATGGAAATACCATACAGAGCCTTACGTTTTGCAAACAGACCTGTGCAATCTTGGGGGTTTAACTTTCATAGGAGATTAGAAAAATTAAACGAACAACATACTTGGACACATATTGACAATACCGTTGGAAGATGGACACAGTATGATGGATTGATAACGGATTTTAGAGACATAAAACCATCTACAAGATTAAACTTATATCCTTATGCATCTTTGGTTACAAACACCTTTGAAGGAAATACAGATTTTGACTGGAATGTAGGAATGGATATTAAATATGGTTTAACAGAAAATTTTACTTTAGATGTTACCCTTATTCCTGATTTTAGTCAAGTTGGTTTTGATGATGTGGTTCTTAATTTAGGCCCCTTTGAACAGGAATTTACAGAACAAAGACAATTTTTTACAGAAGGTACAGAGTTGTTTAATATTGCTGACTTATTCTATTCTAGAAGAATTGGTGGTGCACCTATAGATCAGTTTGATATTGAAAGTACACTTTCAGATAACGAAGAAATTATAAATTATCCTGGTAAAGTTGCTATGCTTAACGCCATTAAAATATCTGGAAGAACCAAAAAAGGATTAGGTGTTGGCTTTTTTAATGCCATAACAGAAAAAACAAAAGCTACCATTAAAGATACCTTAACTGGTGCTATTAGAAAAGAAGTTATTGATCCTTTCACCAATTATAATATTCTAGTTTTAGATCAGCAGTTTAATCAAAACTCAAGCATCTCTTTAATAAATACTAACGTTGCTAGAGATGGTAGTTTTAGAGATGCAAACGTTACGGCTTTAGATTGGCATGTTGAAACTAAGAACAGCAAATATAATGTTGATGGCTCTGCTAAAATGAGTACCATTTCTGATGATGTAAACAACCCAAACACTGGATATACCTTTGACAATAGTTTTGGATACAATTCTGGAAACTGGTTTTGGGAATTAGGTTATAATTTTGAAAACAAAGACTTTAACCCTAATGATTTAGGTATTTTATTTACAAACGACCAACAAACCATTTATGGAAATTTAGGTTGGAGAACTGTGCAACCCACAAAAAACTTTAATAGAATTAGGGTAAACTCTTACCACCAACTAAACTACCAGCATTATTCTGGAGTATATACCGGTTATTTTACAGGAATTAGAGCAAGCGCACAAACTAGAAATCGCTTTTCTTTTGGTGGTAACCTAAACTATGGTTCTGAAGAAAAAGATTTTTTTGAACCTAGGCAAGGCACTACTAGTGGCCAATTCTTTTTGCAGCCACAAAATACAAATGTAAGAGCTTGGTTGGAAACCAATTCTCAAAAGAAATTTGAGCTAAGCGCAAATGCTTATTTTACAGCTTACAGTAACAACCCAAAAGAAGGGTTTGGATATAGAATAGGATTAAGACACCGATTTAACAATCAATTTTCTTTAAGATACAAATTAGGATTCAACAATACAAATAACGACCAAGGTTATGTAGATGAAACTTCAGATGCTATAATTTTTGGTTTTAGAGATCGAAAAAGCTACACAAATACTATATCTGGCAAATATAGTTTTAGCACAAATTCATCTTTATCGCTTAGTTTTAGACATTACTGGAGCGCTGTGGCCTATAACAGTTATGCTAATTTAGCTGCAGACGGCACCTTATATCCAAACACAACGTATTTGGGCGAAGATGTAAATTTTAACAGTTGGAATTTAGACTTAAATTATATTTGGCAGTTTGCACCTGGCAGTCAATTAATTGCTTTTTACAGAAATTCTATATTCAATTCAAATACAAACGCCAACCAAAACTTTTTTGACAATTTAGAAAATCTATTTGATCAATCTCAAAGACACACAGTTTCCGTGCGCTTTGTATACTTTATAGATTATAACAAGTTGAAAAATTTAATCTAATAAAAATATTGTGCCCCCATCTTTAAGAAAAACGGATATACATCAAAAGTATATCCGTTTTTTCATATTTTCGTAAATCGATATAAATACTATGATTGTAACAAAAAATATCCATAAATATTATGGAGATGTTGAAGTTTTAAAAGGCGTTGATTTAGAAATTAAAAAAGGTGAAATTGTAGCTATTGTTGGCCCTTCTGGAGCAGGAAAAACTACCTTATTACAAATTTTAGGCACTTTAGATAAACCTTTAAAAGAGCAAAACTTTGAATTATCAATCAATAATATTTCTTTAAAAAATATTTCTGACAAAGCACTCTCACAATTCAGAAACCAGCAAGTTGGTTTTATATTTCAGTTTCATCAATTATTACCTGAATTTACAGCATTAGAAAATGTTTGCATACCTGCTTTTATTGCTAAAAAATCTAAAAAAGAGGCCGAGACAAAAGCCAAAGAATTATTAGATTTTTTAGGATTATCGCATAGAATTCATCACAAACCTAATGAACTTTCTGGAGGCGAGCAACAAAGAGTAGCCGTGGCAAGAGCACTCATTAACAACCCTTCTGTAATTTTAGCTGATGAGCCTAGTGGAAATTTAGACAGTACGTCTGCCAAAAACTTGCATGAACTTTTTTTTAAACTAAGAGATGAATTTGGGCAAACCTTTGTAATTGTTACGCACAATAACGAATTGGCAAATATGGTAGACAGGAAATTGACAATGAAAGATGGTAAAATTATTGAAAACGTAACATTAACTCGAAAATAGCCGAAGATTTAAAAAGACCATAATGAAACAAACTTTTTTAACCTTAATTAGTTATATTAAAAATCCAGTTTTAGAAAAAGACACAAATAAAGATATAAAGTATCGTCTTAAAATATTTAGCCATCTTTTAATAATTAGTTTAGCAACGGGTCTTTTAGTATCTCCTTTGTTTATTATGGTAGAGGAACTAGGTCTAGTAAATATGGATGACCATGCTATGGAAGAGCTCATGAGAACCTTCTCTGTGCCTTATATTTTTTTATTTACGGTAATTTTAGCACCATTAATTGAAGAAGCTTTTTTTAGAGCACCACTTACACTATTTGATAATCCAAAAAGTTTTAAACCTGCTTTTTACACTTTTGCTATAATTTTTGGCCTTATTCATATTACCAACTTTACTATTACTACAAATGTGCTATTACTGGCTCCTATTTTAATATTACCTCAAACTCTTTTAGGTACTTACTTAGGATTTATTAGAGTTCGTTTTGGGCTTTTATGGAGCATTGCCTTACATGCATGTTATAATGGTATTTTAATGATTTTAACGCTTTCTGCTGATTTAGTATAAGGCACATGCAAAAAGCTGAACTTAAAGAATTTCTAGATCAAAAGGTGCTGTTATACAATAATCCCAAATTTATTGAATCAGACCCCATTCAAATTCCACATCAATTTTCTAAAAAAGAGGATGTAGAAATTTCGGCATTTTTAACAGCTACGATTTCTTGGGGAAATAGAACCATGATTATTAAAAACGCGTTTAGAATGATGGAACTGTTAGATAATTCACCGCATGATTTTATTATGAATCATAAAGAAAGTGATTTAAAAACGCTAGAGAATTTTGTACACAGAACCTTTAATTTTATTGATTTTCAGCAATTTATAAAATCTTTAAAACACATCTATCAAAATCATCAAGGTTTAGAAAATTCTTTAAGTATAGTAGACAAAACCACCAATTACCAAACATCCATTCATCAATTTAAAAAAAAATTCTTTGAAATAGCACATCAACAAAGAACTCAAAAACACGTTTCAGATCCGTTAAAAAATTCAGCGGCAAAGCGTATTAACATGTTTTTACGTTGGATGGTAAGAAACGACAATGCTGGTGTAGATTTTGGTATTTGGAAAACTCATAACACTGCCCATTTATCTTGCCCTTTAGATGTGCATTCAGGAAATGTAGCCAGAAAACTTAAACTCCTAAAAAGAAAACAAAACGATTGGAAAGCGCTAGCTGAATTAGATAAAAGGCTGAGAAGTTTAGATAAAAAAGACCCTGTGAAATATGATTTTGCACTATTTGGGTTAGGCGTTTTTGAAAAGTTTTAGCAGAACTTACTTTAAAATTTCTATACTAGGAGAAATCTTTAAAGAAGCATTTGTGCTCTAAAAATACATAACGGAATATATTTTTTTAAAGTACATTACAACTGCATCTATTTTCCTATCTCTCTTAATAATTAATTGAGTATTTTTGGTACAAATTAAGCGTTCTAATTATGAAAAAATACTTATTTCTTTTTGCTTTGTTATTTGCAATAAATACAACTTGCCAAGATCACAGAATCCCTTTAGATACCATGGTTGTAACTAATAACCAAGTGCAAATTAAAGGGAAAACTATTCCATATAAAGCCACCACAGGAATGCAACCAGTTTTCGATGATAACGGAAACACAATCGCTTCATTATACTACACATATTATAAGAGATCTGATATTAAGAACGATGAAAAAAGACCCATCATTATGTCTTTTAATGGAGGACCAGGTTCTGCCTCTGTTTGGATGCATATTGCCTACACAGGTCCAAAAATTTTAAAAATTGATGATGAAGGCTATCCTGTACAACCTTATGGTGTAAAAGACAATCCAAATTCTATTTTAGATGTAGCTGACATTGTGTATGTAAATCCAGTAAACACAGGGTATTCAAGGCCAGTTGTTGCTAAAGGAAAGAAATTAGATAAATCGCTGTTTTTTGGTATTAATGCCGATGTAAAATATCTAGCGGGTTGGTTAAACACCTTTATCACCAGAAATAACCGCTGGAAATCTCCAAAATATATTATAGGCGAAAGTTACGGAGGTACGCGTGTTATGGGCTTAGCTGCAGAATTGCAAAATAGCCAATGGATGTATTTAAATGGTGTTATTATGGTTTCTCCAGCAGATTATAAAGTATTAAGAACGGGCAGTTCTGTAGATTATGCTATAAATTTGCCATACTATACAGCTGCCGCTTGGTATCATAAAGTATTACCCAAAGAATTGCAAGAAAAGGATTTATTAGAAATATTACCTGAGGTAGAAAATTATGCCATCAATAGTTTGTTGCCTGCAATTGCCAAAGGTGGATTTATTTCTGAGACAGAAAAAAATAATGTGGGTGATAAATTCTCATATTACTCAGGTTTGAGTAAAAAATCAATTCTTAGAAATAACTTAGAAGTATCACCGTCTTTCTTTTGGAAAGAGTTACTAAGAGACAAAACAGGTCAAACTATTGGCAGGCTAGACTCTAGATATTTGGGCTTAGACAAACGTGAAATTGGTTCCAATACTGATTTTAATTCAGAACTAACCTCTTGGTTGCACTCTTTTACACCAGCGATAAACTACTACGTTAGAGAACATTTAAACTTTAAAACAGATGTTAAATACAACGTTTTTGGCCCTGTTAGGCCTTGGGATAACAGAAATAATAATGTAAGAGAAGGTTTACGACAAGCTATGGCTCAAAATCCGTATTTAAAGGTTTTGGTACAGTCTGGTTATTATGATGGTGCAACCACATATTTTAGCGCAAAATACACCATGTGGAAAACAGACCCCAGTGGAAAAATGAAAGACCGTTTCTATTTTAAAGGATATAGAAGTGGACACATGATGTATCTAAGAAATGAAGATTTACAAAAAGCCAATGATGATTTAAGAACATTTATTAGCAATAGTTCTGCAAAAGGGAAACCTGCAAAATACTAATGTAATGCAGTTCCAAAACCCTTCTATTTTATACTTTTTAGTACTGCTAATAATTCCCATAATTGTACATCTTTTTCAATTGCAAAAATTTATAAAGGTATCTTTTACCAACGTTGCCTTTTTGCAAAAGTTAGTACAACAAAGTCGTAAGAGTTCGAAGCTAAAAAAATGGTTAATATTGGCTACAAGAATGCTTTTATTTACTGCCATAATATTTGCTTTTTCTCAACCTTATTTGAGTAATAAAAAAACAGAAATCAAGCAACACACATTTGTATATTTAGACAATTCTTTAAGTACAAATTCAAAAGGAAAAAAGGGTAATTTATTAAAAATAGCTGCCCAAGAAATTATAGCAAATGCAAACCCTAAAGACAGTTATTCCTTACATACAAATTCTACTTTTGATGAGAATATTACTTACACTGCACTAAAAGATAAACTTTTAAATATACAAAATTCATCTAAAAAAGTTGATATTAATAGTATTTTTCTAAAAATAAATAGTGTTCAAAAAAATAAAACAAACACTTTAAGTAAAAATATTTTAATATCTGATTTTCAAAACTATAAATACGATAAGTTTACAAATGTAACATCTAATTTTTCGGGAGTACAATTGAAACAAGCTCAAAAAAACAATATTTCTATAGATAGTGTTTTTACCAATAATACCATAACTGATAATTTAATCATAAATGTAATTGTAAAAAATCAAGGTGAAGCTAAAACCAATATTCCTGTTGCTGTTTTTAACAAAGGTAAATTGATAAGTAAACAGTCCTTTTCTATTGCAGAAAATGCTAAACAAACGGTTTCTTTTACAATACAAAAAGAATCGAATTTTTTGGGTAAAATTAACATTACTTTTAGTGATACTTTCTCTTTTGATAATCAATTTTATTTCAGTTTAAATGCAACTAAAAAAATCAATGTTTTAAGCATTGGAAAAGCAGCTAATTTCTTATCTAAAATTTATACAGAAAAAGAATTTAACCTCACACAAAATACACTCCAAAATCTAAACTATAATGCTATATCAAAACAACAAATTATTGTTTTAAATGAGTTAGAAAAAATTCCAGAAATTCTCTCTAAAAGTATCCTTAATTTTACAAATAAAGGAGGTACAGTAGTGGTGATTCCAAATCAAAAAATAAATCTAATATCTTACAATTCATTTTTACAAAAAATAGCCAAAGCAAGAATAAACTCAATAAATAGAGATACTTTAAAAATCACAAATATTAATTTTAACCACCCTGTGTTTAAAAATGTATTTTCAAAAAAGGTTAAGAATTTTCAATATCCAATTGTTAAAAGCAACTACCCTATTCTAGCATCAAATCTGAGTAATATTATTAATTTTGAGAATAATGCACCTTTTACGGCGCAACTTAAAACTAAATCTGGTAATTTATTTTGGATATCAAGTGCATTATCTAAAGAGAATAGTAATTTTTTAAATTCACCCTTAATAGTTCCATTGTTCTACAATTTTGGGAAACTAAGTTTTCAAAACTCTAAGTTATATTATTATTTAGATGATGAAAATAAAATAGATATAGAAACCAGTTTAAACAAAGACGAAATTTTAACTTTAGCAAGTAAAAATTCATCGTTTATTCCTCCACAGCAAACCTATCAACATAAAGTTAGTATTAGCACAAAATCTAATCCATCAACATCAGGATTTTATCATATTTTAAGTAAAAAAGATACCATTCAGACTATTGCATTCAATTCGCCCAAAGCAGAAAGTAACCTTAACTTTTTAGATATTTCTAAAATTAATTCAGAGACTGGTAAAAACATCAATTTTTCATCATCAATTTCTGAGGTATTTGAAGATTTGAATAAAAAAAATGAAGTTCAATGGCTTTGGAAATGGTTTTTAGCTTTGGCAATTGTATCTTTGTTTCTAGAAATTTTGATTTTAAAATTCTATAAACCATGAGTACGCTTCTTAAAAACGCAACAATAATAGCTGCAACAAGTCCTTATCATCTTCAAAAAAAGGATATTTTAATTAGTAATACTGGAACTATTGATAAAATTGCAGAAAACATCTCAAATGAAGGGGTTGATAAAGTAATTACTTTAGAGAATCTTCACATTTCAGCTGGTTGGTTTGATACTAGTGTATCTTTAGGAGAACCTGGATTTGAAGAACGTGAAACTATTAAACATGGACTGCAAGTCGCTGCCAAAAGCGGTTTTACTTCAATTGCAGTAAATGCCAATACCAATCCTATTATCGATTCTAAATCTGATGTAGAATTCCTTATAAATAAAGCCAACAATTCCGCTACAAATTTATACCCTATTGCTGCCTTAACTCAAAAAAGCAAAGGAATTGAAATGGCGGAATTATATGATATGCAACAATCTGGAGCTATTGCTTTTGGTGATTACAATAAAGCTGTAGAAAATGATAATTTAATGAAAGTTGCCTTATTGTATGCTCAAAATTTTAATGGCTTGATATTGAGTTTTCCCAAAAATAACGCAATTGCTGGAGAAGGAATTGCTAACGAAGGTATTCAAAGTACAAAACTAGGCTTAAAAGGAATTCCTGCTTTAGCAGAACATATTCATATTGCAAGAGATTTATTTTTATTAGAATACACAGGAGGCAAATTACATATTCCAACCATTTCTTCGGCAAAATCTGTGGATTTAATTAAAGAAGCTAAGCGAAAAGGAATGCGAGTTACTTGCAGTGTATCTGCGCATCATTTAACCCTAACTGATGAGGAATTAAATGAATTTGATAGTAATTTTAAAACTGCCCCGCCTTTAAGAACAAAACAAGATATTAAAGCGCTGCAAGAAGGTGTTAAAACTGGTGTAATAGACATTATTACCTCAGATCATAACCCAATAGATATAGAACACAAAAAAGTAGAATTTAGCGAAGCAAAAGATGGTGTTATTGGTTTAGAAAGCGCATTTGCTGCTATAAATTCCGTTTTGGAAATCTCCGAATTTATCAATTGTATTACGACAAACCCTAAAACTATTTTTGGTATTGCAAATTTAGAGATTAAAGAAGGAGAAAAGGCTGATATTACATTATTTAATCCTCAAGGAGAAACTACTTTTTTAGAAGAAAGCATTTTATCAACATCTAAAAACAGCCCTTTTGTGAATAAAATATTAAAAGGGAAAGTATACGGCATTTTTGCCAATAATCAACTAATTCTAAATTAAAAAAAAATGGAAAACACGTCTGTTAATGAAGGGAAAATAGCTGCTATTATAAGTCATTTTTGGGTAATTGGTTTGGTAATTGCCTTTGTAATGAATATGAATAAGAAAAACTATTTTACTAGTTTTTACATTAGGCAGATGGTTGGTCTAAATGTTTTTCAGTTTTTAAATGGAGCAATCATTTATAAATATTTTAGTACTTCTGGGAGTTGGTTAATTGGCGTTTTAATTTTTATACTTTGGTTGATTTCATTAATCAGCGCTATAAAAGGAGAGGAAAAAGAATTACCAGTTGTAGGTGAGCACTTTCAAAATTGGTTTAGAGGACTTTCATAAGATTTGTAAACCAATTACCAACTTCATCAACATCATCATTCCTATTTACATAGGATTCATAAAAGACATCAATGAGCTTACATTACATTGTTAGAAAACCCGAACAAGAAACTGAAAATCCACCAGTATTAATCTTACTTCACGGTTATGGAAGTAATGAGCAAGATTTATTTTCTTTTGCTGAAGAATTACCTAAAGAATTATTAATTATCAGTGCTCAAGCACCATACGAAATGGGCTACGGAGGGTATGCTTGGTATGCCATTAATTTTGATAATGTAAACGGCAAATTTTCTGATTTAAAACAAGCTAAAACCTCTATAGATGCCATAGCTTCTTTTGTAGATGAAATAAAAATAAAATACAACACAAAACCTAACAAAACGTTTTTGCTTGGTTTTAGCCAAGGTGCTATTTTAAGTTATTCGTTAAGTTTTATTTACCCTAATAAAGTAAATCATGTTATTGCGTTAAGCGGTTATATAAATAACGAAATGATTCCTAAAAAAATCTCTGATAAAATAAAAACAGACTACTATTGTTCTCACGGCACTGTAGACCAAGTTTTACCTGTAGATTGGGCAAGAAAAAGCAAACCTTTCTTGGATAATTTAAATTTACAGAATCATTATTCTGAATATAATGTTGGTCATGGAGTTGCTCCTCAAAACTTTTATAGTTTCAAATCTTGGATTGAGGCACGTTTATAAAATTTATGTTATTTTCAGTTGATGTTTTACCTAAACATAGAAGTTTGTTAACTTAAAATAAGCTCTATTTAAATAAGACCAAAATTCATTTAGGATGATTGCATTTTAACAATACTAAAAAAAAGTGTTTTTCTGTCACATTTTCTTAAAAATTGACACTAATAGAATAGAACCAATAAAAAGATACATAAACAAACAGTTTTAGGTAACATTGATGTTATCCAACAACAACCTTAAATTAACCACAAAGCAATGAGAAAATATATTTTTTTTATACTAACCATAGTATTGGCAAGTACCGCAACAGCACAACAAGAAAGTAGTATCTCTAAAAAAGTTGCTAATGAATTTCATAAAAAATACAATGCGAATGACTACGAAGGTATTTTTAACATGTTTGCAAAAGAAATGAAAGAGTTTATGCCACATGATAAAACCTTAACGTTTTTAAATACTTTAAATGCGCAAGCTGGCAAAATCATTGAAAGAACATTTATTAAATATCCTCAGGCCAATGTGGCATTATACAAAACAAAATTTGAACGAGCTCTAGTGGCACTATTTATTTCTGTAGATGCAAATTCTAAAATTAATGGATTAATGGTAAAACCTTTTGTTGAGGAATCAAATACAAAAAATGTAGTGAATAATTTATCTGACAATAATGATTTTATAACAGATAAACAATTTGAAATTATATTTAATAATTCTAAAAATTTTCCAAACCAAACACAAATTTCAATTGCTTTTATAAAAGACGGAGAAGTTAACTATTTTGGAATACATAAAACAAATGATAGCATTTCAACAATTCAAAATGAAAATAGTGTTTTTGAGATAGGTTCTATATCTAAAGTTTTTACTGCTACCCTACTTGCAAATTTTGTAGTAAATGGAAAAGTTAAATTAAATGAAAATATTAATAAATATTTAAAAACATCTTTCAATAATAATATAGAAATATCATTTATCGGGTTGGCCAATCATACATCTGGGCTTCCTAGACTACCAAGTAATACTGACTTCACCAAGGTTAATCCCCAAAACCCATATAAAGATTATAAAGATTATAAACTCAAACAATACTTAAGTTCATACCTAGAATTATCCAATAAAGGGGCATATCAATATTCTAACTTAGGAGCAGGGTTACTCGCTTACACATTAGGGGTAATTGAAAATGAAACCTACGATAATCTTCTAAAAAAGAAAATATTTTCAAAATATAATATGCAAAATTCCACAGCAGAGATCCATAAAGTAAAAGGTAATTTGGTTAAGGGATTAAATAATGAAGGAAAAGAAGTCTTAAATTGGCAATTTTCTTCTTTGGTAGGAGCAGGTGCAATATATTCCACAGTAGAGGACTTATCTCATTTTGCCATTTCTCAATTTGATGAATCTAATAAAGAACTAAATCTTACAAGAAATAAAACTTTTGAAATTAATGATAATATAGATATTGGTTTAGGTTGGCACATTTTAAAATCTAAATCTAAAAATCTTTGGTATTGGCATAATGGAGGGACGGGCGGATATTCATCATCAATGGCTATCGATAAAAATTTAAACAATGGGATAATTATCCTATCCAATGTATCCGCATTCAACCCAAATATGGAAAATATTGATAAATTATGTTTTGAGTTAATGAAAACAATAGATAAAGAATAAGGCAATGCACACAATAAACCTTAAAACACCCCTTATTTTATTAAATTAAAATTAATGCAATTTCTAGACTACATAAAACGTCCTTACCCATTTTATTACACACATTTAAAAAAGGTGTTTTTTTTACTCTGTTTTATTGCTATAGCAAGCTTTCTTTTTACTTATTTATTTGAGCCTTTTGTTGTAAATGTAAACGAACATAAAATAGATAATTTATGGATTATTACATTACATTCTATTATTCCAGTTCCAGTGGCTTTTGTCTATTTTTTCTTTCTTCATAAATCTGTTAAAAATATTGAAAGCTGGACCTTAGGTAAAGAGTTTTTGCATTTGTGCATGACATTAGTTATTATTGGTTTAGTTAGTTTCTTGATAAGAGATTTTATTTATTCAAATCCAGATAATTGGTCTTTACAATATTTTTGGGAAGAAATAAGAAACACTTTTTTGGTAGGTAGTTTAATTTTGATAATTATTTTACCTTTAAATATGGAACGCTTAATAAGCAAGCATTCAAAGAATTTAAAATTATTACCAAATTATCAAAAACATAAAGCATCTAACAATTTAATTATTAAAATTACTACCCCTATTAATGAAGAAAATTTCGAATTGAATATTGCAGCTTTTCTTTATGCAAAAGCAGACGGCAACTATCTTGAAATATTTTACAGTTATTCAACTGATAAAGAAAAAGAACTAAAAAGATTAACTTTAAAGGAATTTGCTGACCAATTAAATATTTATCCTTTCATTTTTAGAGTTCACCGCTCGTATATTGTAAACCTTAATACAATTAAATCTATTTCAGGAAACGCACAAGGATATGCACTTCATTTAAAAAACTATACTCAAAGAACTATTCCTGTTTCTCGCTCTAAAATTCAAGAATTTAATAGCGTTTATAACAATCTTAAGAATAAATAAGCTTGCATTCTATCACATTTTGTTGCATTCCGTCACTAAGTAAATAATCGCATTCATTTTGTTTTTATTATTGCCAAAAAATAAAAATCATGAATACTTCTAAAAGAAGATACGATTTAGATTGGTTAAGAGTTATTGCAATTTTGGCTGTTTATTTACATCATATAGCGATGCCGTTTAATGGAGACAGTTTTCATATTATGAATAAAGAATCTAGTAAACTATTGGATGACATTATGGTTTACTTTGAACAGTTTAGACTTCCTTTATTATTTTTAATTTCAGGAACAGGAACGGTTCTTGCATTCTCAAAACGATCTTGGAAACAATTTATTAAAGAGCGAACTGGCAGGCTTCTACTACCACTTTTTTTTGGTGTAATTTTTATAGTACCACCACAAACATATTACCAATACATTACAGAATATAGCAATTATTGGCAGCTATATACAGATGGCAGGTTTGAAGTGAATCATCTTTGGTTTATAGAAAATCTTTATGTAATCTCAATACTTGTCATTCCTTTAATCATTTTTCTTAAATCTAATAAATCGAATAGGTTTATAAACTGGTTTGAAAAAATATCTGTTCATAAAATTGGATTTTTATTAGGGGGACTACCCTTAATTATTGGAACTGTAATTCTTAAAAGATATTTCCCAACAGGTTCGTCTGATTTAAATAATTTGTCGCAAACTTTCTATTATTTCTTTTTTTTTAGTGCTGGTATCTTATTTGCATCTTCAGAAATTTTTTGGATAAATTTAAAAATATTCAGACGTTTTCACTTTAATATCTTAATCATTAGCTCACTTATATTTTACAGTTACTATTTTGCACCAAGTGCTGTTTTATCACCTTACCTAAGTCTTTCCATTCGTTGGGATATTTGGTATGCATTGTGCTGCTTATTAGGTTGGAGTTTTGTTTTAACCCTTTTGGGTTATGGACAAATTTACTTTAACAAACCAAGCAGCTATCTTAAACGTATGAACGAAGCGATTTATCCATTTTATATATTACATCAAACTGTAATAGTAGTTCTCGCATATCATATTGTTCAACTACAAATTAACATTCCGGTAAAAATTATCATTCTCATTGTTAGTTCGTTTTTAACTATTGTTTGTATTTATCGTTTCTTTATTTATCCCTTTAAAGTAGCAAGAATACTCTTCGGAATGAAATACAATAAAAATAGAAACATTAAATAGCAAGACTCTAGTATCTCAAATAAAAACAGGAATTAAAACTCCAAAAGAAAATTCTTTGAATTTCATTTTCAAACTCAAAAAAAAGTGAGTAAAACAAACAAATTCTTACAAAAGAGCTAAAGATTTTTTTTCTTTCTAAAAAGAAACAAAACCATTCAAAATACTAAAGTAAAACAAGTTAAAAACACCCCTTCACCTTAAATAAATAAAAGAAAATTTTAACATAAAAAAACTTCAATAGTTGTGTAACATCATCAAAAGCTCATCGTCTAAAAGGCGGTATGCTAATTAAATTTAAAAAAATAAATACCAAATCACTTTAAAAAAACCTTATGAAAAATTTATTGCTATTTAAAATCTTAATAGTATCTGCTATAACTTTTGTATCCTGCACAAAAGATAATGATTTAGAAGATACATGTGCAAAAGAGAACTTTGTGGTTTCGTTTGATAGACTTGTTAAAAAAAGAACTAATCAGCCTGCAGACTGGAATTATATTGGAAACACTCTTGAATTTACTTACAATGAGTTTAATCTTTTATCAAAAAAACAGAAAGGCAATATAGACGGAAGCAGTAAAATTGACTTTAATTATGGCTGTAATAATAACATTAGTGAAATATATCAATCAGAATATAGCTATAACTCAGAAGATAAATTAACTGACATTTATAATCTAAGCAGCAGTACAGGCTATAACTTATCGTATAACGGAAGTTCTGTTGAAGTAAACGGAGGCACAAGCTATATTGATTATTCAGCTATTTATTTAGAATTAAATGCCAATAATTTGGTGACTAAAATTACAAGAAAAAACAATTATTCCGTTTTAGAATATGATGCAAATTAAAATTTAATCTTAGCCAAAGATTTTAATTTGAATGATGAATTATTAAAAACATACGAATTAGCCTATGATGAAAATCCAAACCCTTATTATGGTCATCTAAAATCTGTATATCTAGATAGAGTATTGGCTCACTTTTATGATTCTGCACAGGGAGCAATGGTCAGACTAAGTTCTGCAGATGTTGATAATGTTTTTCCTTACTTTAAAAATAATGTAATTAAAATTGCTGAGCTTTCAAATTCTTCTTTAGATAGTGTATTCTTAGAAAGAGATTTCACTTATGATGAAGAGGACTACCCAATAATGTTTCAATATAAAATCTATGGCTATTTTGACGGCACTGTGGAAATTACCTATCAAGATGAATAAAAATAAAAGTTAAAAGATAAACTAAAGCTATAACCTAATGGTTCTTATTATTTCCCAAGCTCAAAAAAAATACTTGGGGATGTTTTATTCAGCCAAATTTTATAAGCAATCAATAAAACATCATAAAACTACAACCTACAAATTAAATATTATCTCTAATTTATGAAATCTTTATTTCAATCTAAACAAGGTAAAAAAGAGATACTATCTCTTTATGATGAAAAGTTAAAATCACTTGAAATTGAATTTGAATATTTAACAATAAATACATCTTTTGGGAATACCAATATTATAACTGCAGGTAACCCATTGAATCCTCCAATAATGTTGGTACACGGCTCTAACGGTTGTGCACCAATTGCACTTGAAACCTATTCTAACTTACATAAAAGTTATAGAGTATACGCCATTGATGTTCTTGCTCAACCCAATAAAAGTGCAGAAACCCTATTAAGCATGAAAGATGATTCTTACGGAAAATGGGTGATTGAACTTATTGAAAAACTTAAAATCGATAGAGTTTCAATGGCAGGATTCTCTTTTGGTGGATTAATTATTTTAAAAACTCTAGAATATGATGAGTCTAAAATATCAGAAGTGTTTTTATCATCACCTGCTTACATCGTTAATGGAAATCCGCTAAAGGCTTTGTTCAAAATTTTCATCCCCATGAAACAATATATGAAGACTAAAAATACAAAATATATTGAGAAATTTTTGGCTGAATTGTTTACAACTAGAGATGAATTTGCTTATAAATATCTATCAAAAGTGTTTGTAGAATTTGAAATGGATTTTACTCCGGTACCTATTATTAAAGCTAACAAAGCTCGTAATATTAAAACTCCAATAACTGTTTTTGCAGCGCAGAACGATGTTATTTTTCCAGGTAAAAAAATTCTAAAAAGGGCTAAAAAAATATTTCCTTCTTTAAAATTAAGCAAATTAATTATTGATTCAAAACATGTTCAAAGCAAAGAACAAAATCTTATGATTGAAGAAATAATAATGAAATAAAACATATTTCATCAACACAAAAAAACAGCTAATAAATTAATGAGCTAAGTAAAGAGCTAAGTGGAAGGTTAACTATTTTTTTTTGCAAAATTCAAAACTCTAATAAATTCATTATGAATTTACAATGATAACTGCATAGAAAGCCTAAAACGAATTTTTATAATAATTATAAATAAGAGAGAATCAGAAACAAAAAGTCGGAATTAAGCTGAAAAGAGACTATAAACAGAAGTAGGTAAAATAAAATAACTATTAAATAATGAAAAAAAAATTATCAATTATTACTATGGCAGTAACAATCTTAATGACTACCAGTTGTGCCTCTATTTTGACTGGTTCAAAAAGAAAAGTATTGTTCGAAACAGAGCCATCTGGAGCTAAAGTATTTGTCAATGGCTTTGAAAAAGGAAAAACACCTGTTCAACTAAAAGTGAGAGCTGATGACAGAATAGATTTTAGGCTTGATGGGTTTAAAGAAAGAGTTGTAGTTATGGATAGCAAATTTAATTTAGTTGCAATACTAAATGGAATTGATATAATAGGCTGGGGAATTGATGCACTTACAGGATCACTTAAAAGGGTCGATACAAATTATGTAAAAGTTACTTTAGAGAAATCTGAAAAAACAGCATTCATAAATTATATGGAAAATGGAAAAGTAACAAAAGTAAATGTTGACGAAAAGAATAAAATTATTGAAACAACAATAGTGTTAAACGAGTAGAAAAAATCTATAATATCGTTTAAAAAAATTCTAGTTAAAGCCAATTTACAAGTCATAGAAGACTTTCGTAAATTGGCTTTTGTTTTTTATGTTTAGTAAATGAACCTTATTATGCTGCTAAAACAATAGCGTTTATAAAAAAACAAATTTATAGCCACTGAAATCAATAACTTAAAGCACTATAACTAAATTAATAAAAATTCTTAAAATAAAAACTGTTAGAGTACCTATTAAAAAATAAGTTTATAGTTAAAGCTTCGAATACACATCGTAAATATTTTAGACATAAATTATTATTAATTTTGTAACAATCTATATTTTGAATAGTCTATTATATATTAATTCTTTTAAAAAAATATGAAAATTTTAGTAGTGGGCGCTAGTGGGGCAACAGGAAAAAAGTTAGTTGAACAACTTTTAATTAAAGAATGTAATGTAAAAGTAGTGGTTAGATCTCCAGAAAAAATACCTACTACCTGGAAACAAAATAAACTTATAAAAATTATATCTGCAAGTCTTTTAAACTTGAGCGATAAAGAAATGATAAATTTGTCTCTTGATTGTGACGCCATCATATCATGTTTAGGACATAATTTAACCTTAAAAGGTGTTTATGGCCAACCCTTAAAATTAGTTACAGATGCAACTCACAGGCTTTGTACCGCAATAGAAAAAAATAAACCAAAACATAAAGTTAAATTTATTTTAATGAATACCACCGGAAATAGTAATCGTGATTTAAACGAACCTATTTCATTTGCTCAAAAATGTGTGATTGGTCTTTTAAGACTAATTTTACCACCTCATGTGGATAATGAAAAAGCAGCAGATTATTTAAGAACCAAAATTGGTCAAAATAACCAATTTATTGAGTGGGCAGCTGTTAGACCTGATGGATTAATTGATGATGATATAGTATCGGATTATAAAATACATCCATCACCAACAAGAAGTGCCATTTTTAATGCTGGTAAAACTAGCAGAATAAATGTGGCTCATTTTATGGCGAATTTAATTAGTGATTCTGCTTTGTGGGAAAAGTGGAAAGGAAAAATGCCAGTAATTTATAATGAGTAATCTTTAAATACGTAAATCTAAGCATTAACTAAAAAAACAAGAAAGAACTTGCACTATTAATAAAATGAAATACTAATATCAAAATGAAAAAATATTCAATATTAATAATTTGTTTACTATTATTTTGTAAGACATTTTCACAATCAATAGGTATAGAAAACTGGTCTAAAGACATTGATTTTTACAAAACCCATCTCGAACAAAAGCACATTAACTTATACCATAAAATAAGTAAAACAGAATTTGAACAAGAACTGAAAGAAATCAAATCAACGCTGCATGAAAAAAGTGATTTAAATATTATTATAGATTTAATGCGTTTAACTCAAAAAATTGGAGATGGTCATACGGCATTTTCATTAAGAGAAACAGCAACCCACTTATTTCCTATTGAAATTTATAAAGTACAAGAACAATGGAGAGTTATCAAAACAACCAAAAAACACAAACATCTTTTAGGTAAAATATTGACGAATATAGATGGAAAATCAATAAATAAAATAACTGGAGAAGTAAGTAAAATAGCACAATATATAGAAAACGAACAATCTGAAATCATTAGAACTGGTAAATACGCTATGATATCTGAATTGCTATTTGGTTTAAAACTCACAAAAAGTAAATTTAAAGCAGACTTTACTTTTGTTGATGACGATATGAAAGAAACATCTTTATCCTTAACGGCTATAGATTCTAAAGACTATTATTCCAAAACAGATTTTGAGTCATTTCAAATAATAATTCCAGAAATTCAAAAACCTACTTCGTCAAAGTACGACTATTTATGGTTTAGCCCTATAAAAAACACGAAAGGAATATATATCAAATTTGAAAGTTATCCTTCATTTAACGAAATGGAAAAGTTTGGTGAATCTGTACTGAACTATATCAATAAAAACAAAGTGAAACAGGTAGTAATTGATTTAAGAAATAATGGTGGAGGAGACTTTTTTGTAGGAACTTTTTTAGCTTATTATTTAAATTTGGCCGATAGTATTGATTGGAAATCTGGAGTTTATGTTTTAACGGATAAGGTAACTTTTTCTGCAGGAACAAGTAATGCCTCACAATTTAGACAAATCTTAAATGCAAAGATTGTTGGGGAACCTACAGGTTCAAATCCGACAGGTTATCAAGATATGGGGCAATTTACACTCCCAAATTCTGGAATGATTGTAACTTATTCTAAACGACTGTTTAGATTTCAAGAAAAAATCACAAAAGGAGTTCAACCTGATGTTTTGATTGAATATAACTGGAAAAGTTACTCGAAAGGTATTGACAATATAATGGAATGGGTTATTAATGATATTCAAGGAAAACAGTAATCTTTGATATCATTTAGAAAAAACACTTTATTTATTTAAAAAATATATTTCATCCTTAATTTTATCAAATTCATAAAAATATACAATCATCAACGTCATTTTACTATTTTGGAAATATAATTCAGATATTTGCAAAAGGCTTATACATTAAAAGTAAATGATGATTGATAATTCAATTTTAGAAACCCTGCACAACAAAATATCTGGCGACGTTTTATTTGATAATTTACACAAAAAACTCTACGCAACAGACGCCTCTGTTTACAGAAAAATTCCATTTGCTGTTGCTTTTCCAAAGGATGAAAATGACATTAAAATTTTAATTGAGTTTGCTACCAAAGAAAATATCACGTTAATTCCGAGAACTGCAGGAACTTCTTTAGCTGGTCAATGCGTTGGAGACGGAATTGTTGTAGACGTTTCTAAACACTTTACTTCAATTCTAGCTTTTGATGAGCAAGCTAAAACAATTACACTTGAGCCAGGAATTGTTAGAGATTCTTTAAATGTTTTTCTTAAACCTTATGGTTTATTTTTCGGTCCAAACACGTCAACTTCAAATAGGTGTATGATTGGCGGAATGGTGGGTAACAATTCGTCAGGAAGTACCTCAATAAAATATGGAGTAACCCGCGATAAAGTATTGGCTATTGACGCTATTTTAAGCGATGGAAGTTCTGTAAAATTTGAGGAAATCACCTCAGATGAATTTATAAAGAAAAGTAAAGAAAACTCTCAGGAAGGAAAAATATACAAATCAATTTATGAAGAACTTGTATCAAAATCTGTTCAGGAAGAGATTAAAAATGAATTTCCTAAACCAGAAATTCATAGAAGAAATACAGGTTACGCGGTTGATGAATTCTTAACTTCGGATTTGTTTGGAGGCTCAGAACCTACCATAAATATTGCTAAATTTTTAACAGGAAGCGAAGGAACTTTAGCTTTTTCAACAGCAATTACTTTACAGTTAGATGACCTACCTCCTACCAAAAGTATTATGGTTTGCTCTCATTTTTCAAGTATTAACGAGAGTTTAAAAGCAACTGTTACTGCCATGAATCACAATTTATACAATTGTGAATTGATGGATAAAACTATTTTAGATTGTACTAAAAATAATCGTGAGTTATCCAAAAATCGTTTTTTTTTAAAGGGAGATCCAGAGGCTGTTTTAATGCTTGAAATTTCTGCAAATACAATTGATGAAACGGAGGTTTTGGCTGATCAATTAATTGCAGGTTTAAAACAACACAACTTTGGTTATCATCACCCCAAAGTATACGGTAATGACATCTCAAAAGTACATTATTTAAGAAAAGCAGGTTTAGGTGCTTTAGGAAATATGGTGGGTGATATGAAAGCTGTAGCTTGTATAGAAGATACTGCAGTTGCTTTAGAAGACTTACCAGAATATATAGAAGAGTTCACTAAAATTATGGATAAATATCAGCAAAATGCGGTGTATTACGCACATGCAGGAGCTGGAGAATTACACTTGCGTCCAATTTTAAACTTAAAAAAACAAGAGGATGTCGTTTTATTCAGAAAGATTACAACAGAAACCGCAGCGTTAGTAAAGAAATACAAAGGATCTTTTTCTGGTGAACATGGTGATGGAATTGTACGTGCAGAATTTATTCCATTGATGATTGGTGAAGAAAATTATCAATTGTTAAGAAGAATCAAAAAAGCGTTTGATCCAAAAAATGTTTTTAATCAAGGAAAAATTACGGATGCTTTTCCTATGGATAAAAACTTACGTTATGAAATTGATAGAATAGAACCTCAAATAAATACCATTCAAGATTTTACAGATAGCGAAGGTATCTTAAAACTTGCTGAAAAATGCAACGGCTCTGGAGATTGCAGAAAACCTATTGAAGCTGGAGGAACGATGTGCCCAAGCTACAGAGCCACTAAAAACGAAAAAGAAACTACACGTGCTAGAGCAAATACTTTACGTGAGGTTTTAACAAATAATAATGCTGTCAATAAATTTGATTCAAAAGAATTAAAACAAGTTCTAGATCTTTGTTTAAGTTGTAAAGCCTGCGCTTCTGAATGCCCGAGCAATGTGGATATTGCAACTATGAAAGCTGAGTTTTTATACCAATATCAAGAAACTAATGGCTACTCTTTTAGAAGTAAATTGTTTGCTAACAATGCCAAGTTAAATAAACTAGGAAGTCTTACACCAACTTTAGCTAATTTGGTTTTAAATACTTCCTTAGCAAAATTAGCCATGGGAGTTGCTTTAGAAAGAAGAGTGCCAAAATTAGCAAAAAAGACCTTGAATAATTGGTACAAGAAACAAAATCTTAATCTAGATAAATTAAACCAAAAAAAACCTCGTAAAACTGTATATCTTTTCAATGATGAGTTTACAAATTTTTACGATGTAGAAATAGGTAAAGATGCTTTGCACCTTTTACATAAATTAGGATATGATATAAAAATTATTGATCATGAAGAAAGCGCAAGAAGTTATATCTCTAAAGGTTTTTTAAAAGAAGCAAAAAAAGTTTGCGATAAAAATATCAAAATTTTCAAAGATATTATTACCGAAGAAACCCCTTTGGTTGGTATTGAACCCTCAGCAATTTTAACTTTCAAAGATGAATATATTAGATTAGCAGACGACAAAATATCAGCAGAAAAAATAGCAAAGCATACCTTTACTTTCGAAGAATTTTTATCCGAAGAAATTAAAAAAGGAGCTTTTGATTACACACTCTTTACAGCAGAAGAAAAAACACTAAAAATTCACGGTCATTGTCATCAAAAGGCGTTGTCAGGAACACATGCAAGTTTTCAGATGTTAAACCTGCCTAAAAATTATAATGTAACTATTATGAATACAGGTTGCTGTGGAATGGCAGGATCTTTTGGTTATGAAAAAGAACATTATAAAGTGAGTATGCAAGTAGGCGAAGATACTTTATTTCAAAAAATAAGAAATTGTAGTTCAGATACAGAAATTGCTGCTGCAGGAACAAGTTGCCGTCATCAAATTTACGATGGCACAAAACGTATAGCAAAACACCCAATAACAATATTAAAAGAAGCTTTAGCTTAAAATGAATAAGAAAAAAAAGTATGTAGCTTCAGAAAATCGCTACCAAAAAATGAACTACAGAAGAACAGGAAATAGCGGATTGCTTTTACCTGAAATTTCTTTGGGATTGTGGCACAACTTTGGTGATGTAGATAATTTTAAAAATTCTAGAAATCTTTTAAAATGTGCCTTTGACAATGGAATCACGCATTTTGACTTGGCAAATAATTATGGACCACCTCCTGGCTCCGCAGAAAGTAATTTTGGTAAAATCTTAAAAAAAGATTTTAAAAGTTATAGAGATGAATTAATCATTTCGTCTAAAGCAGGTTATGACATGTGGCCTGGACCTTATGGAGATTTTGGGTCTAAAAAATTTTTGGTTGCTAGTTTAGAACAGAGTTTACAAAGAATGGGGTTGGATTATGTTGATGTATTTTACCATCATAGACCAGATTACGACACCCCTTTAGAAGAAACAATGAGCACTTTAGATTTAATGGTAAGACAAGGAAAAGCCTTATATGTGGGAATTTCTAATTACAAACCTGAAAGAGCTAAAGAAGCATTTAAAATATTAAAAGAATTAGGTACACCATGCTTAATTCATCAACCTAGATATAGTTTATTTGACAGATGGATTGAGGATGGTTTATTAGATTTATTAGAAAATTCTGGAGTTGGTGCTATTTGTTATTCACCTCTAGCACAAGGGATGTTAACCAATAAATACATCAATGGTTTACCAAAAGATTCAAGAGCTGTAAAAGATAGTCCATTTTTAAGTTCTACTCAGGTTTTGGAGATGTTACCAAAAATTAAAGCATTATATGAAATTGCTAAAAATAGAAATCAGAACTTAGCACAAATGGCCATTTCTTGGATTTTAAAAGATGATAGAATTACCTCTGTTTTAATTGGAGCTAGTAAACCTAGTCAAATTTTAGATAGTTTAAAAGCAACCGAAAACAAAGCGTTCTCCGAAGAAGAATTGGATGAAATAAATAATATTTTAACATAAAAAAAAGGAAGCTTAAGCTTCCCTTTTTTTTATATTTTTAAACTAGCCAAACTAGATTTTATAGTTTCAATTTTAGCGAGTGTATCACTTTCTTTTTTTCGTTCTAAAGTAATTACCTTTTCAGGAGCGTTTGATACAAAACGTTCATTAGATAATTTTTTCTGAATCCCAAATAAAAATCCTTCTGCTCTTTTTAATTCTGAATTCAGCTTTTTAATTTCAGCCTCTACATCAATATTTGCGGCAGATATTGGAACGAAATACTCATTAGATTTTACTCTAAAAGAAGCCCCTTCTACCTTTTCAGAAACGTAATGAATAGCAGAAGTATTTGTCAATTTCTTGATAACAGCATCAAACTCTTTTGTAACGCTATCATTATCAACCACAAATAATTCCACTGTATCTTTAAAAGAAATATTTTTTTCTTTTCTAATGGTTCTAATTCCTGATACAACACCTGTTGCAAAATCAAAATTTGTAATAATTGATGAATTGAAAACTTTTTGTTCCGGATATTTAGCAATAATTAATGCTTCTTCAGTTGTTCTTTCTGTAATAAATTGCCAAATTTCTTCTGTTAAAAATGGCATAAATGGATGCAATATTTTTAAGTTATTTTCTAAAACTTCAATAATAGCATCAAAAGTAATTTTATCAATTGGTTGCTGGTACGCTGGTTTTACTATCTCTAATAACCAAGATGAAAAATCATCATTAATAAGTTTATAAATAGCCATTATAGCATCTGACAATCTGTATTTAGAGAAATGATCTTCAATCTCTGCTAAAGCTTTTTGAAATTTTGCTTCATACCAAGTTAAACCAATTTTTGCAGTTTCTGGTTGTGATAAATTGGCATCAACTTCCCAACCTTTTATCAAACGAAAGGCATTCCAAATTTTATTTGCAAATCCTTTTCCTTGCTGACATAAATCTTCATCAAACATTAAATCATTACCAGCTGCGGCACTTAACAATAAACCTACTCTTACGCCATCTGCTCCATAATCGTCAATTAGCTTTAAGGCATCTGGAGAATTCCCTAAAGATTTCGACATTTTACGTCTTTGTTTATCTCTTACTAAACCTGTTAAATAGACATTTTTAAAAGGTTTCTGATCTTTACATTCATAACCAGCAATAATCATTCTTGCTACCCAGAAAAATAAAATATCTGGACCTGTAACTAAATCATTTGTTGGATAATAGTATTTAATTTCTTCGTTTTCTGGATTTCTTATTCCGTCAAAAACAGACATTGGCCATAACCAAGAAGAAAACCAAGTATCTAATGCATCTTCATCTTGACGCAGATCTTCAATTTTAAAAGATGTATCAACTACATTTTTAGAAATGGCTAATTCGTAAGCTTTTTCTCGTGTTTCAGCAACTACAAAATCCTCTTTTCCATCACCATAGAAATATGCAGGAATTTGTTGTCCCCACCATAATTGACGAGAAATATTCCAATCACGAATATTTTCCATCCAATGACGGTAAGTATTTTCGAACTTTTTAGGAACTAAATTAACTTCAGCTTCATCACCTAAAACAGCATCAATAGCAGGTTTTGCTAAATCCGTCATTTTTAAAAACCACTGATCTGATAATCTTGGTTCTATAACTGCCTTTGTTCTTTCTGATGTACCAACTTTATTGGTGTGCACTTCTGTTTTGATTAAAACCCCTAATTCTTCTAATTCTTTTACAACTTCTTTTCTAGCAATAAACCTATCTTTTCCTTGATAATGTAATCCGAAGGAATTTAACGAAGCATCTTCATTAAAAATATCAATAACTTGTAAATTATGTTTATCTCCTAAATTTTTATCATTTTCGTCATGCGCAGGTGTTACTTTTAAACAACCTGTACCGAATTCAATATCAACATATTCATCTTCAATAATTGGAATTACTCTATTACATAAAGGAACAATGGCTTTTTTACCTTTTAAATGCGCAAAACGTTCATCATGTGGGTTGATACAAATTGCAGTATCTCCAAAAATAGTTTCTGGTCTAGTGGTTGCAATTGTTAAAGTATCTTCTGAGTCTTGAATTCTATATTCTAAATAATATAAATTTCCTTGTCTTTCTTCGTGGATTACTTCTTCGTCTGACAACGTTGTTTTTGCTTGAGGATCCCAATTCACCATTCTGTAACCTCTGTAAATTAATCCTTTGTTATATAAATCTACAAAAACTTTAATTACGGATTCAGACATTTCTGCGTCCATAGTAAAGGCTGTTCTTTCCCAATCACAAGAAGCTCCCAATTTTTTTAATTGCTCCAAAATAATACCTCCATATTCCTCTTTCCAATCAAAAGCATGTTTTAAGAACTCTTCACGCGTTAAATCACTTTTACTTATGCCTTGTTCTTTTAATTTGGCAACAACTTTTGCCTCTGTAGCAATAGAAGCATGATCTGTTCCTGGAACCCAACAAGCATTTTTTCCTAATAATCGTGCGTGTCTAATTAATACATCTTGAATGGTATTATTCAACATATGTCCCATATGCAAAACTCCTGTTACATTTGGTGGAGGAATTACAATGGTGTAAGGTTCTCTTTCATCTGGTATTGAATGAAAATAGTCATTTTTCATCCAGTATTTATACCATTTATCTTCTACCTTACTTGCATCGTATTTAGATGGAATTGCCATACTTTGGAATTATTTTGAATATAGTTGGCAAAAATACAATTCTCTTTATTCTAGAGAAAATTAGAAGTTGATTATTTTATTATTTAAAAATTGTAAATTTGTGATATGCAAAGATTTCTATTTTTTACAGTGGTTTTACTTTTCTCAATTTGTATTTCTGGACAAGAATTCAAGTTTGATAAAGAAATGATCAACTATGGAAAAATTAAAAAAGGTGATGATGGAAAACGAGTTTTTACCTTTACAAACATTGGTAAAGCTCCAATTATTATAAAAGATATTAAAACATCTTGTGATTGCGCAGTTCCTAAAAAACCAGAAGTACCGATAATGCCTAATGAAAAAGGAACTATTACAGTAGAATATGATACTAGTAAAACCGGTGGTTTCTCTAAAGAAATTATTATTTTTTCGAATGCAAAAAATAAAAGAAAACGTATTAAAATAAAAGGTTACATCAGTAAATAAATAGTAATATGAAGACAATAATTACAATATTATTTTCAGGATTTATCTTTTTGTCTACAAAAGCACAAGAGTTTAAATTTGAAGAAGAAATTATTAATTATGGAGCAATAAATAAAGGTGCTAATGGAGAACGTACTTTTATTTTTACAAATATTGGAAATAAACCTCTGGTAATTAGCAGGGTGCAATCTTCTTGTGGCTGTACTATTCCTAAAAAACCAGAAAAAGCAATCTTACCTGGAAAAAAAGGAGAAATTAAAGTTTCTTACGATACTAAAAGAATAGGAGGTTTTGCTAAATCAATTACGATTTATTCAAATGCAAAAAACACTAGAAAAGTCATAAAAATAAAGGGGTACGTAAATAAAAGTATTTCTCTGGAAAAAGAAAAAAGCATATTATCTGATAGCTAAACCTTTTTTTCTAAACGAAATTGAAATTTCATTTTCTTACCATCTCTATCGATTACCATTCTTATTTTTTTTTTGTCTTTTTCTTTAAACTTCTGTACAATTTCTCCTAAAGAAAATTCATACGCATTTTTTCCGTTGATCTTAAGTATAACGTCATTTTTTAATAAGCCTGAGATTGCCGCTGGAGAATCTTTTAAAACACTTTTTATTCTATAAGACGATTTAAATTTATATGAAAAATTGGTTATAAAACTTACGGAATTTATTGATTCTATATTTTGATTATAAGCATCTGTAAAATCTTGAACCTCCTCTTCTTTCACCAATTGTTTGCCGTTATATACAATATCTAAACCACTCATATTATAATTAAAACCATCTTTAAAGGATCCATTTTTCTTTAAAGTGAGTTTTCTTTTGGGATAATCAAACCAAACTATAAATCGCTTTAGGATATTTGCTCCAATACTTCCATTTCTATCCTTTAAACTTCGTGCATATCTAGTAGAAACAGTATCTAAAAAAGAAACCGTTGGATTTTCTAATTCAAATGATTTTAATTTAATTTTTGGTATTCTACTTCTATTACCAAATACAGCACCACTTAAGCCTTCTCCTAAAATATCTTTAAAATGTTGTTTGGGTGTTTTTATAACTTCTTTAGAATCTTCGAACAACCAAATGGCATCACTACCTCCTGAATCTACTAAAAGTTTTACATCTGTCAACTCATTACCAATAGTATCTAACTGAACTTTTACATTTATAAAAGGCTTTTTTCTGTAAAATTGTAAAGGAAAAGTCTCACATTTTCTGCAGCGTTTGTATTTGAATGTTTTTCTATTGTAAAAGTTAATTATTTTTTTGCTGTAGTTGATTTTCACAACAAAATTACGCAGTAAGTTGTAACCAATTATTCCATGAATAGTGATACCCATTTTTCCTGATAAGTCAAAATAATCTTTTAATATTACATATATAGATTCATTCGTTTCTCTTATATTTTTAATGGTTATCTCATTGTTTTTTGATAATAAAGCTTGAATTGAGTTTCCTTTTCCTAGACCTTGTAATGCTACTTTTTCCAAATTGTTCAAGCCAATACTGTCATTTTGTGAAATGTTAAATAAAATAGTTTTTCCAACACCAGAGTCTAAAATAAATGACAATTCTTTTCCATTAATTTTTAAAGGAATTACAATTAAGTTATTTATTAATTTAAAATTTATTCTCTGTTTGTCTTTCTTGGTATTGAAAAATTGAAAACCTTTTTGAGCTTTGGTTTCTATAGAAAAAAACAGGAAGAAAAATATAAGAAATAAAAAATACTTTTTCAAAAAAATCAATTTGAGATAATAAAATGAAAGATATGAATTAACTTTTGCTTTCAATTTGTTTTAGGTAATTTTTAACCTTTTAAAGAATCATAAATTAAAGTGGAGATATAAAATATATTTCGGAAATTTGTTTCAAAATTTAAGTACAAAATTATTATGCCTACAATTTCACAAAAAGGGATTTTGATGCCAGAATCTCCAATTAGAAAATTAGTTCCTTATGCCGAAAATGCAAAAAAAAGGGGCGTAAATGTATATCATTTAAACATAGGTCAACCAGATATAAAAACACCTCAAGTTGCCTTGGATGCTGTAAAAAATAATGATATTGAAACTTTATCATATGCGCGTTCAGAAGGTTCGGAAATCTATAGAACTAAACTTGCTAAGTATTATAAGAATCACAATATAAATGTGAATGCGGAGGATATTATTGCTACTACTGGAGGTTCTGAAGCCCTACTTTTTACCATAGGAAGTATTTCAGATCCTGGAGACGAAATTATAATTCCTGAACCTTTTTATGCAAATTATAATGGTTTTTCAACCGCGTCTGGTGTTAAAATTATACCGGTAATTTCTAAAATTGAAGATAATTTTGCATTACCTAAAATTGAAGATTTTGAGAAATTAATCACCCCAAAAACCAAAGCAATTCTTATATGTAATCCGGGCAACCCTACTGGTTATTTATATTCTAAAGAAGAAATTGAAAAATTAAAACAAATTGTATTAAAACATGATTTATTCTTGATTGCTGATGAAGTTTATCGTGAATTTGCTTACGATGGCTTAACACATACTTCTGTAATGAGTTTAAATGGTCTTGAGGAAAACTCTATTGTAATTGATTCCGTTTCCAAACGCTATAGTATGTGCGGCGCAAGAATTGGATGTATTGTTTCTAAAAATAAGACATTTATTAAAACTGCTATTAAATTTGCTCAAGCAAGACTAAGTCCACCTACTTATGCTTTAATAGCTAGCGAAGCAGCTTTAGATACTCCACAAAGCTATTTTGATGATGTAAAAGCAGAATATGTAGAAAGAAGAAATACTTTGGTTAATGAACTTCAAAAAATTGAAGGTGTAAAAGTAGCGAATCCAAAAGGTGCTTTTTATTGCGTAGCAGAATTACCTGTCTCAAATACTGATGATTTTGCTCAATGGATTTTAGAAAAATTCAATTATAATAATGAAACAGTTATGGTAGCCCCAGCAAGCGGATTTTATTCTACAAAAGGTGAAGGAAAAAATCAAATAAGAATGGCATATGTTTTAAACAAGAAAGATTTAATTAAATCTGTTGAAATTTTAAAATTTGCTTTAAAAGAATACAACTCTTAAAAGTTTACAAATAAACTAAACAACAGTAATCTACTACATTGAATATCCAGAGAAACATATCCTTAAAAAACTATAATACGTTTGGTATTAATGTTATTGCAAAACGTTTTATTTCTGTAACATCTGTTTATGAATTGCAACAACTTTTAAAGATTGAAAGAGATATTTTTTTAATTTCAGGAGGAAGCAACATGCTACTTACTAAAGATATTAACAAATTAGTGGTACATGTTGATATAGAAGGAATTTCTATTGATAGAGAAAATGAAAATGATGTTTACTTAACTGTAAACGCCGGTGAAAACTGGCACAATTTTGTTTTATGGTGTGTTACTAATAATTATGGGGGAATCGAAAATTTATCTTTAATTCCGGGTAATGTAGGCACCTGCCCGATTCAAAATATTGGTGCTTACGGAGTTGAAGTAAAAGATACTATTACCAAAGTAGAAGCTATTGAGATTGAAACTGGAAAGCTAGTACAATTTTCAAATGAAGATTGTAATTTTGGATATCGTAATTCGATTTTTAAAAATGATGCTAAGGGCAAATTTATAATAACTGCTGTTAGTTTTAAACTGACAAAAAAGAGTCATCATTTAAATACTTCTTATGGAGTAATTGAAACTGAGTTAGCTGCAAAAAATATTAAAACTCCATCTTTAAAGAACATTTCTGATGCTGTAATCTCAATTAGAAAATCTAAATTACCTAATCCTAAAGAAATAGGAAATAGTGGGAGCTTTTTTAAAAATCCAGTGATTTCTGCAATTAAATTTAATGAACTTCAAGAAAACTTTTCAACTATTCCTAGCTATAAAATTTCTGAGAAAGAAATTAAAGTACCTGCAGGATGGCTAATTGAACAAGCAGGTTTTAAAGGAAAACGTTATGGAGAATATGGAGTTCACACAAAACAAGCTTTAGTTTTAGTAAATTACGGAGATGCATCTGGCAAAGAGATTCATCAATTAGCCCAAACAATTCAAAAAGCTATTCTTAATAAATTCGGAATTCGTTTGGAGATTGAAGTAAATGTGATTTAATAATGCTGTTTTTCAAAGTTGAACTCACAAATTAAACTTCATTTTTTAATAAATTGATATGACGTTTTAAACGCTCTATTTCTAGAGCTAAAGTACCATTATAAACCCCTCGAATTCTTCCTTTTTTATCCACTAAAATAAAATTTTCAGTATGAATAAATTCGTCTTCATCTTTTGTTTTTTTAAAATCCTCATCAGCAAAATAAGATGTTCTTGCCAAATGGTAAATTTCGTTTTTATCACCTGTTAAAAGATGCCATTTATTATCAATTATTTTTTTTTCCGATGCGTATTCTTTAATTTTATCAACAGTGTCTACCCCTGGCATTACTGAATAAGAAAGCAAAATGATATCCTCATCGTTTTGGTATACCTCTTGAATTTTACTCATATTCTTTGCTAAAATGGGACAAATACCTGGGCAAGTTGTAAAGAAGAAATCTGCAATATGAATTTTTCCTAAAACATCATTATTGTCAATTTTTTTTCCATTTTGATTGGTGAATTCAAACTCATTTATAGTATGAATCTTACTGTATTTGTCATCACTTTTAGAAATCCATTCTGGAGTAAAAACTTCAGAGTTATAAAAAGGTAATGTTTTTGCTTTATCAACAACGGTCTCTTTTTTAGAAGCAAAACAAATAATAATAATAATAAAAAGAAGTGGTGCTATCGATTTTAATTTCATTTTATTATTATTTATTTGTTGATACACTTACACATTTTTTTAAGCCGATTAAACCGTGTCTATCTCCATTTACAGTATAAAAATTAGATCTAATTTCTCCATTAAATTTCCACATTTTTTGACTTCCAGACTCTTTGCCGTCAACAAAATTAAAATGCTTAGCTATTTGCCCGTTTAAATGCCACTCTTTAACATAACCATCATAAACGCCTATATTATTAAATTGATAATCAAACATTTGTTGTCCATTCAAAAACCACCCTTTATGTGTTTTTACTTTTAAACCATTACAATAATAACGTTCAAATCTTTTTTTTTGATTTACATAAAAACCTAAATATTCACCTTCTCTTCTGCCTTTATAGTATGTTGATTTAGATTTCAAATTAGCATCTTTATAAAACTCATTTACTATTCCTGAATAAGGCTCATCAGAATAAAATAAAATCCCATTTTTCAGGTTAAAATTAATATCAGACTTATTTTTTTCAATTCTTGGTATCAGAATTTCATCAACAACAATCAATTCCTCAATCTCTTGTTTGGGTTGATTGCAAGAGATAAAAAGTAAGATTAAGAATATTGAATATATTTTTCTCAACAAATTAATTTGATATTGAACCAGCCGTTCCAAAAAAGCCATTTCCATTCAAATAAGGATCTTCATTTGTAATATGATAATGATAAATTCCGTCAGGAAAATCAGCAGTTGTTGAAACATGACCATGATAATCATCTAAATCCGTATTTGTAATTGTTGTACCGTTTTCTCTTGGTCCATAAACTGGAAATCCATCAGAAAGTAGTCCCAAAAATGCATCTTCACCAAATGTTTCTGTTAAAAAAGCTGGTTCTATATGATAATGATATGTAGTTCCTGCAGGATGCCCAAACCATTGGTCAAAAGAATTAATTTCATTTGTTAAAGATGCACCCCCAGCCGCAAATTGGTTAAAAAAAACTACTCCATTTCTAGCCAACCCTATGGGCCCCATTGGTGTTGTACTTTTATTTTTTGCCTCTGCAGGGTTTAATGTCATTGTAAAGGTGATATTTTGTTCTCCAATTGAATTTGGATTTTGTGTCCAACTCGAATTTGTACCACTATATTCTTCGTATAAAGGATGAGAAACATCCCAATACGGACTCGTATGATTTGGTAAATCTGTTGTGGTAAAAGTTACTGAAGTCCCGTTTACGGAATATGATACCGATTCAATATCATCAAATTTTGATAATATTGGTGTAATATCATAAGTTGTGGTAGTATCAGCTGGACTCTCTTCTTCGTTTTCAGACGAGCTACAAGAGAGTATAATTATTAGTCCTACAAAAAGACTACTTACTAATTTGGCTAAAGGATATGTTTTCATAAATAAGTGATTTTGATTTATAATAATAGACCTATCAAATGATAAATAGTTTGTTTTTATTCGATTTTATTTAATCAAGTTTTATCAATTCAAATTGGCATTAATCTTTTTCTATTCTAGGAATTATCTAATTTATCTGAATAATCAACTCATTTTTTCATCTTTCATGTAAAACTATTAAGTTTTTTTAATGTTTTATGAAAGTTAGTTACATTTTTTCAGAAAACGAAATTAATCTCTACAAAAATAAATTATCAATACAGGTAATTATTTTTTTGATAAAACTTAGAATATGTATCTTTGCAAAAAATTTATTTTTAATGAAATTATTACTACTCACTTTAGGCTTATTAGCTCTTGGCGTAGCTGGAATAGCTGTTAAAATATGGGCAAAAAAAGATGGTAAGTTTGCAGGAACTTGTGCCAGCCAAAACCCCATGCTGAATACAGAAGGAGAAGCTTGTGGCTTTTGTGGTAAATCTCCAGATCAGTTTGATACGTGTGCTGAACCGCAACATAATTAAACACTTTTTCCTTAAATGGTCTTAACCATGCTTTTTTACATATTTGTGGTATTTGCTGCAATACAGGTTCTTTATTATCTTTATTTTTCTTCTATATTCTTTAAACCAATAAATAAAGAGATTGAAAGTGACGGAAAGCCTATATCAGTTATTATATTCGCTAAAAATAGTGGAGACTTACTAAAAAAAAACCTTCAACACATTATAGATCAAGACTATCCAAAATTTGAAGTTGTTCTTATCAACAATTATTCTACCGACAATACAATTGAAGTCCTAGAGAATTTTAAAGAAAAAAATAAAAATATTTCAATTATTGATGTAAAAAATACAGAAGCATTTTGGGTAGTAAAAAATATGCGCTTACTTTAGGAATTAAGGCCTCTAAATACAACCACTTAATACTTACAGGTGCAAACAGTAGGCCAATTTCTAAAAATTGGCTCACAGAAATGAGTAAAACTTTTAGAAATAAAAAAACAATTATTTTAGGTTACCAAAAATTTAAAGTAAAAAATAGTTTATCAAATATTTTTATTCGTTTTCACAATTTATTGCTAGCACTCCAAAACTTTTCTTTTATAAAAACTAGCACCCCATATATGGCATTTGATGCTAATTTTGGATATGAAAGAAAAACTTTTTTAAAGGTAAAAGGTTTTGTAAATCATATAAAAATATATAACGGAGAAAACGATTTGTTTTTAAAAGATGCTGCAAACACAAATAATGTAAATTACACTGTTACAAATGATAGCTTAGTAGAGATTGATCTTTCAACTTCTTTTAGAGACTGGTTTATTGAGCAAAGAAATAAGCTTATTTTACGAAAACAATACAAATTTAAACATCGTTTTGCCATATCTCTATTTTGGATTTCTAAAATAATATTTTTTATTTTAGGTATTTTATTACTTTTTATCTATCCATTGAAAGTAATTTTATTCACTTTTCTAGCTTATTTTCTAGTATTATACATTGTAATAGGCCTCTCTGCAAAAAAATTAAAAGAACCTCATCTCATTTTTTTCTTACCCTTCTTGGAAATTGGATTACTATTGATTCAATTTACTATATTTATCGCTAATTTGTTTGCAAAACCAAAAATTTGAGTAAAGAAAAAGAAATTCTTGAATATCATATTGTAAAAGCAAAAAATGGAAATCAGACTTCATTTCGTTTTTTATTAGATAAATTTTGGACTGAAGTTTATCGTTTTCAACTTAAAAGAAACAATAGTGATAATGATGCAGAAGACATTACGATACAAACTTTTTCCAAAGCTTTTGACAAAATACACACGTTTAACGATGATTATGTTTTTAAAACTTGGTTAATAACCATTTCTAAAAATGTACATATCGATTTATTGCGTAAAAGAAAAGTTTCTGTAGCTACAGAAACTACTAAAAATCAAGAAGATAATGTGTATTTAGTTGTGGATGAAAATCCTACTCCAGAAGATAAAATTATTAGAGAACAAAACTTAGCAAAATTATTGAAAGATATTAAACAATTAAAACCTAAATATCAAGAAGTAATCCAGTTACGTTATTTTCAAGAATTAAGTTATAAAGAAATTGCAGCAAAGATTAATGAACCAATGAACAACGTAAAAGTAAAATTATTACGTGCTAAAAAGTTACTGGCGGAGATTATTGCAAAAAAATAAAAGATAAATAATGAAAGATTTTATATTGTAGGTATCTAAAAATAACAAATCTAACTTATAATAATAAGATGAAAAAATCATTTTTACAGTCTTTAGGCCCAGGATTATTATTTGCAGGAGCTGCAATTGGTGTATCTCACTTGGTACAGTCTACAAAAGCAGGAGCCGAATTTGGTTTTGGATTATTATGGGCATTATTATTGGTTCATCTCTTTAAGTATCCTTTCTTTCAATTTGGACCAAGATACGCTGCTGCAACTGGAGAAACTTTATTAGATGGTTACAATAAATTAGGTAAAGGAGTTTTAATAACATATTACATCCTAAACCTTGCAACAATGTTTACCATACAAGCTGCAGTAACTATTGTAACAGCGGGTTTAGCTTCTCAACTTTTTGGTTTTACAAATGATTTATTAGTATGGTCTGGTATAATTTTAATTGTAAGTATTTTAATTTTAATATTAGGCAAGTACAAACTTTTAGATAAATTGATGAAATATATTATTATCATCTTAACTATCAGCACAATCATTGCAGTTTCAGTAGCATTTGCTAACACAAAAGATACTTTTGAAGTTCGTCAGATATTACCTTTGGGTTCAGTTGAACTCACCTTTTTAATCGCCTTTTTAGGCTGGATGCCTGCTCCTTTAGATATTTCGATTTGGCATTCGATTTGGTCTATCGAAAAAAGTAAAAATACTAACATAAAAATAAAACCAAAAGATGCAATTTTTGATTTTAATGTAGGTTATATTGGTACACTAATTTTAGGAATTTGCTTTGTGCTTTTAGGAGCTTTAGTAATGTATAAATCTGGTGAAAGTTTCTCTAACAAAGGAAGTGTTTTTGCGAGCCAATTGATTAATTTATATACTAAAAACTTAGGAAACTTCTCCTATGTATTTATTGCTATTGCCGCATTTACAACTATGTTTAGTACTACAATAACTACTTTAGATGCTTCTCCAAGAACCATGAATAGAAGCTCTAAATTATTATTTAATAAAGAGCTCAAGTTTGGCTATTGGTTTTGGATTATATTTCTTTTTCTAGGAACATTCGCTATCTTAAAATACTATTTAGCAGATATGGGTAATCTTGTTAAAATCGCAACAATTCTTTCGTTTTTAACTGCACCTTTTTATGCAATTTTAAACTACATTTTAATATTTGGAAAACATACTCCTAAAGAGCATCAACCTAATCTGTTTACAAAAATTTTAAGCATTTTTGGCATCATTTTTTTAGTAGGATTTAGCTTGTGGTTTTTAACAAGTATTTAAAACTTTCCTTTGTATCTTTGCATGGTAAATTTAATTGAAATGGCAATAGAAGCAGCAGTACTTCCAGAAAGACCTAAAAAACCAAAGTGGTTGCGAGTTAAGCTACCTGTTGGTAAAAAATATACAGAACTTAGAGGTTTGGTAGATAAATATAAGTTAAATACCATTTGTACAAGCGGAAGCTGCCCAAACATGGGAGAATGCTGGGGAGAAGGAACTGCAACATTTATGATTCTTGGAAATATTTGTACACGCTCTTGTGGTTTTTGTGGCGTAAAAACAGGCAGACCAGAAACCGTAGAATGGGATGAGCCTGAAAAAGTTGCGCGCTCTATAAAAATTATGAGTATCAAACATGCTGTAATTACTTCTGTAGACAGAGACGATTTAAAAGATGGTGGTTCTATTATTTGGGCGGAGACTGTAGATGCTATTAGAAGGGCAAACCCAAACACTACTTTAGAAACACTTATTCCTGATTTTCAAGGAAATACCAAACAAATAGATAGAATTATTAGAGTTCATCCTGAAGTAGTTTCTCATAATATGGAAACCGTTAGAAGGTTGACTCGAGAAGTTCGAATTCAGGCTAAATATGATAGAAGTCTAGGTGTACTAAAATACTTGAAAGAAAACGGAATGAGAACAAAAACTGGATTGATGCTTGGGCTAGGAGAAAAAGAAGAGGAAGTTATACAAACAATGAAAGATTTACGTGCCGTAAATTGTGATATTATTACTATTGGTCAATACTTGCAACCAACTAAAAAACATTTACCTGTAAAAGAATTCATTACTCCTGAGCAATTTAAGAAATATGAAACACTAGGTCTAGAAATGGGTTTTATGTACGTAGAAAGTGGTGCCTTAGTTCGTTCTTCTTATAAAGCTCATAAACATGCACAAGATTTGTAAAAATATTATAGAAATTATTCAATTGGTTTTTTGGCACAAAATTTGATATAATTTGGATGAAGATAATATTTAGTATTATTTTCGATGTGTGAATTATTTGAATAAATTGATTTAAAACCATTTCTTACCGAAATGGTTTTTTTATGATATAATCTAGAGATTAAAATAAATTAAATGATTTTTTGAATTGTACCTAGAAGATATTGCATTTAAGCTACCATTAGAATTAACATAAATAATAAAGGCAATACCAATGTTAATTTTCATTATACGATTTCACCTAAAAAGTTCGAAAATATATTTACATACCAAAAAATCGTTTAACATTAAATGCCAAACGACTTAAAGGTACAATTACACCCCTTAACTTGTAATTGTCTAACTATTATTAAATCCAAAGTAAAGAAACAAAAATTAAAGAATTCAAAATTTAAACTTCGATAACAAGTGTTATAAGTTCGATAACAAGTTGTATATCATCGTTTAAAGGGTTTAAATGGCACTTATAATGTCATATTTAGTAATGATATGATGGTTTCCGTTGTCCAAATCTACCAAAACCGCATCATTTTCTTTAGAGATTAGCTTAGAAACCTCCTCTAACTTGGTTTGCCTGCTTATTACAGGGTATGGTTTACTCATAATCTGCTTAATCGTTTTTGTTGTAATATCTTTATTAGCCATAAAATGGTATAATAAATCAGATTCATTTAATGCTCCAACAATTCCATTGGCATCTCTTATGGGTAATTGAGAAATTTTATATTTCTTCATGCGCTCAATGGCATGTGAAACCAATTCTTCTGTCTGTGCAGTTACTAAAGGTTTATCTTTATGATTTTCAATTAAGTCGGATGCTATTTTAATTTCTTCATCTAAAAAACCACGTTCACGCATCCAATCGTTATTAAACATTTTGCCTACATATCTGCTTCCATGATCATGAAACAAAACAACAACAACATCATCTTTAGTAAAATTATCTTTTAATTGTAATACGCCCTTTATTGCTGCTCCTGCAGAATTCCCAAGAAACATTCCTTCCTCTTTGGCCAAGCGTTGCGTATAAATGGCTGCGTCTTTATCTGTTACTTTTGTAAAACCATCAATAATTCCGAAATCCACATTTTTAGGTAAAATGTCTTCACCTATTCCTTCCGTGATATAGGGATAAATTTCATTTTCGTCAAAAACACCTGTTTCATGATACTTTTTAAAAACAGAACCATAGGTATCTATTCCCCATATTTTTACCTCTTTCCCAACTTCTTTGGCTTTCATTTTCAGATAACTTCCAACTCCTGAAATAGTTCCTCCCGTACCAACACCAACTACAAAATGTGTGACCTTACCTTGAGTCTGCTCCCAAATTTCTGGACCTGTACTTAAAAAATGGGCTTTTCTATTACTAGGATTGTCATATTGATTCACATACCAAGAATTTGGCGTTTCTTCTCCTAAACGTTTAGAAACCGAATAATAAGATCTAGGATCATTTGGCTCAACATTTGTTGGACAAACCACAACCTCCGCCCCAACTGCTCTTAGAATATCAATCTTTTCTTTTGATTGTTTATCAGCCATTACAAAAACGCATTTATATCCTTTTACAATGCCAGCTAAAGCCAATCCCATTCCTGTATTTCCTGAAGTTCCCTCAATAATAGTTCCTCCAGGCTTTAAACGGCCATCTGCTTCCGCATCCTCTATCATTTGCAAAGCCATTCTATCTTTTACTGAATTCCCCGGATTAAAGGTTTCATATTTAGAAAGCACCAAACATGGTAATTCTTTAGTTAAAGAATTTAACTTTACCAAAGGTGTATTTCCTATAGTTTCTAAAATATTTTCTGCGTAGTTCATAAATAAAGTTTACAACTGCAAAAATACCGATTTTCTTAGTTCTCTACAATTTAAGTTGATTATTCTACTGTTAAAATTAATGATTATTTAAGGAACAAAATCGGTAATGTAATATCTAGATAAATGAGTGAATTGTTAAAACATCAAAGTTTATATATCATTCAAATTTAATAGACTTTGAAGGGTCAATTTTAGTGATAATATAAGATGGTACAATCAACATTAAAAAACACAACAATAACGTTCCAATATTCAATAAAATAATTGCAGTTAAGGAAATATGAACTGGCATTGTAGCTACATAATAAGTTTCTGGATTTAAAGTTATAACCTTAAAAAAGTGTTGAACACCAATTATAGACAAACCGATTGCATTTCCCCAAGCAAGACCTTTTAAAATTAAGTAAGCAGCATTGTATAAAAATACTTTTCTAATACTCGTATTAGTGTTACCTAAGGCTTTGAGAATACCAATCATCTGCACCCGTTCTAAAATTAAAACAAGTAATGCCGTAATCATATTAATCCCCGCAATTACAATCATAATTGCAATAATAAACCAAGTGTTATTATCAAACAATTTAATCCATTCAAACACATTTGCATATGTTTCTGTAATTGGTTTAGTGTTTAAAGTTGCACCAATTTCGCTATAAATCTTATCGCCTTTCTGAGTTATTTCATCAAAGTCTTCCAATAAAACCTCAAAACCACCAACTTGATTGGCTGACCATTTATTTAGTTTTTGAGCCTCTCTAATGTCACCAATCATCACACTTTTATCAAATTGAGCAAAACCCGAGTTGTATATGCCTGAAATAATATACTTTTTATTTGATGTTAATTTGCTAGAAGTTGTTTTCAAAAAAGTAGTCAAAATCGTGTCGCCTAATTTTAAATGCAAACGATTTACAATGGTTTCAGATAACAATACATCTCTGGTTCTAGATTGATTAAAATCTGGCAGTTTTCCTTGAACTAAATATTCTTTAAAAAAAGACCAATCATAATCTGAAGAAACACCTTTAAAAATAATACCTTCAAAATCAGTTTTAGTTCTTAAAATTCCGCCTTTATTAGCGAAGATTTGTACATTTTTTATACCTGAAATATTTTTAAACTTCGGATAAAATTCTTGATTTTTATCAATAGGAGTTGTAGAAACTTCTGAATTATTATTATCGTAATTTACAATTTGAATATGGCCTTTAAAACCTGCCATTTTATCTCTTATTTTAAACTGTAAACCAGCACATGTAGCCACAGCAATAAGCATAATAACAAGACCTAAAGCAATTGCTGTAATTGCTATTTTTATTATTGGTAATGAAATGCTATTTTTATACTTTTTGCCAGCAATAATGCGTTTAGCAATAAATAACTCGTAATTCAAATTGATGACTCTTTTTAATCTTCGTAAAAGTACCTATTTATTTTTGTTTTTATTGATGAATTTTCAGCTGATTTCTTGTGCTAATCAAGTTCAAGAACCAACTATAAAAATTCTGAATTCTAAAAAGCAAGAATTAACTATAAAAACCGGAGCAGAAAACACAAACTTATATCTAAATATATTAAAAGGAAAAAATATTGCAATTGTTGCCAATCAAACTTCGGTTTTATCAGTAGTAGAAAAAAAAGAAGTTTCTAAAAGTGTTAAAAATCCCAAAGAAACAATGTATCATTTAGTGGATTTTTTAAATAATGATAAAAGCATCATTGTTAAAAAAGTATTTTCTCCAGAACACGGTTTTAGAGGAAAAGCAGATGCATCAGAAATTATTAAAGATGGTATTGATGTTAAAACAGGTTTACCAATTATATCTTTGTATGGTAAAAGTAAAAAACCTTCAAAAAAAGATTTAAAAGGTATTGATATTGTACTTTTTGATATTCAAGATGTTGGCGTTCGATTTTATACATACATATCTTCTTTACATTATGTCATGGAAGCATGCGCAGAAAACAACATTCAAGTTATAATTTTAGATAGACCCAACCCAAATGGGCATTATATTGATGGTCCTGTATTAGAACCAGAACATTCTAGCTTTGTAGGCAAACATCCTGTACCTGTTGTTTATGGTATGACCATTGGTGAATACGGAAAAATGATAAATGGAGAAAAATGGTTAAAAAATGGAATTCAGTGCGATCTAAAAGTGATTCCTTTAAAGCATTATACACATAAATCTGAATATCATTTAGCGATAAGACCATCACCAAATTTACCGAATGATAAAAGTATAAACCTCTACCCTAGTTTAGGATTTTTTGAAGGAACTATTATAAATGCAGGAAGAGGAACAGAGTTTCAGTTTCAAAGATATGGAGCACCCTTTTTTCCAAAAAGTGATTTTAACTACACTCCCAAACCAAATTTTGGATCTAAATACCCAAAACAAAAAGATAAATTGTGCTTTGGTAGAGATTTAAGCAAAACCAAAAAATTAAGTGCTATAAATTTAGAATGGCTCATTGATGCCTACAAAAAAACTCCAAAAAAAGAAATTTTCTTTGGCAAAACGTTTACCATTCACGCTGGTACTAAAAAATTACAACAGCAAATTGAGAAAGGATTATCTGCAAAAGAAATTCAAAAAACTTGGAAAACAGATTTAATTAAATTTAAGAAAATAAGGGAACAGTATTTGATCTATGAATAGAAATGATATGATATGATATGAAAAAAATATTATTTCTTTTATTAATTTTAATCTTATCCTGTTCCAATAAAATTGATCAAAAAGATTTACAAGGAAATTGGTTTTGGTATTATCACGAAAATGATAACAATAATTTGATTCAAATTAACATCAAAAATGATTCTATAATATTAGTTGATTATTTTTTTCTTCCTAAAAAAGGAGTGTACAGTTTAAGAAATGGCACTATAAAAATTCGATTAAAAGATGAAATATTTAAAAAAAGAATTTCCTTAACTGATACTTCATTGATCTTAAATTCTACAAGCTTTCAAAAATCTGATTATTTAAATAATGAAAAATATGAAGAGGTAAAATTAATAAACTTAAAATCAGAAAATAAAATCAATGCCTTCGAACTTTCAAAATATCAAGGTAGTTTTTTGTTGTTAAAAGAAAATGATTCAATAAAAATTAAACTATGGAATAATGAAGTCTCTTTTGAAGAATATATTAACTCAGTACCCATTCATTTTGACAGAATTGGACATGTTGCTTTACTTGGAGATAACCTAAAATTAAGAGATCTAAAAATAGCCTTTTTACAAATGTATTATTATAATTTTGGAAGTATTGGAATGGTAACTAAAACAAATTTTCAAAATTATAATTATGATGTATATTTTGTCAGAAAAAATGTATGGAAAAAAGAAGTTGATAAATATTGTAAGGAGAATGGGTTAGAAAAAAGAGAGATTCCGCATTTTCCTGAAGATTATTCTAAAGAAAAATTTATTGAATTAAATAACCCAAATTTAATTGAAATAAAAACTAAAAATGATTTTGCTAAACTAGAAGAAACAAAAGCTAACTCAACTTACTTAATAAGTATAAACATTGCTCTATCTGTTGAAGAATATTTACTTTTAAAACAAAAAATAAATAAAGTCCGTAAAGAAAATAAATTAAAAATTAGAACCGAAATAATTAGTTTTTAATTTACTTCCTCCTCTTTTTTTCATTGTAAACATAAGGTAATTCCTTTTTTAAAGCTTCAACAATATTATAAGTTGCTGGGCAAACTGACGTATTTGCAATGGTTAAATCTGTAATTTGAATAAATTTTCTTCTGTCTGTATGAGGATATTCTGCGCAAGCCTTGGGCCTAACATCATAGATAAAACAACTGTTATCAGATTCGTCTAAAAAAGAACAGGGAGCAGTTTTCAGGACCATAAAATCATCTTGATCTCTTTCTAAATAAGTAGCTACAAACTTAGAAACTTTCATTTTTAAATGCCTAGAAATACGCTCAATATCTTTTTCTGTAAAAATTGGACTTGTAGTTTTGCAGCAATTCCCACAGGCTAAACAATCTGTTTTTGCAAATTCTTTATCATGCAATTTTTGCATTACCACATCCAAATTTTTAGGAGTTCTTCGCTTTAAATTTGCAAAATATTTCTTGTTTTCCTTTTCAGCTTCTTTAGCTAATTTTGGCAATTCTTCTAATCGTTTTTGCATGTCCGAAAAATACAATTATTTCTCCTAAAATTTAACCTAAAATTATGTATTTTCGCTTTTTAATTCTAAAAGCGTAATGAACATACAAAACACCGTAGAAGCCTCCGTAAAAAAAGGTTTTTTAGCTTTATATGATGTAGAAATTCCAACTGTAGAATTCCAAGCAACTCGCAAAGAATTTGAAGGAGATATCACTGTAGTAGTTTTTCCTATGTTACGCTATAAAAAAGGAAACCCTGTTGCTATAGGTGAGGCTTTAGGTAATTATATCGTAGAAAATGTTACAGAAATTACAAGTTTTAATGTCTTAAAAGGGTTCTTAAACTTAGTAATTGATGATGCATTTTACTTGCAGTCATTTAGTAAAATAAACGCAAAAGAAAATTTTGGTTTTCAATCAAAATCCAAAGATGCTGTAATGGTAGAATATTCTTCTCCTAATACAAACAAACCACTTCATTTAGGTCATGTTAGAAACAATTTACTAGGACATTCTGTTTCAGAAATATTAAAAGCTTCAGGAAAAAAAGTTTATAAAACCCAAATTATTAATGATCGTGGTATTCATATTTGTAAGTCGATGTTGGCTTGGAAAAAATATGGAAATAATGAAACTCCAGAATCAACTGGTTTAAAAGGAGACAAGTTAGTTGGGAATTACTATGTGAAATTTGACCAAGAGTATAAGAAAGAAATTAGTTTTTTAATTGCTGATGGAATTTCTGAAGAAAACGCAAAAAAACAAGCTCCTTTATTATTGGAAGCACAAGAAATGCTTTTAAAATGGGAAGCTGGAGACCACGAAGTCGTAAACCTCTGGAAAACGATGAATGGTTGGGTGTATAACGGATTTGAAATTACTTATCAAAATTTAGGAGTCAATTTTGATACGTTATATTACGAGAGTAATACCTATCTTTTAGGAAAAGATGTAATTGCAGAGGGAATTACAAAAGGAGTTTTTTACAAAAAAGAAGACGGTTCTGTTTGGTGTGATTTGACTGATGAAGGTTTAGACGAAAAATTAGTTTTACGTTCAGACGGCACTGCTGTTTATATGACCCAAGATATAGGAACTGCAATACAACGTGTAAAAGATTACTCAGATATCAATGGAATGGTTTATACTGTTGGTAACGAACAAGACTATCACTTTAAAGTATTGTTTTTAATCTTAAAAAAACTAGGTTTTGAGTGGGCAAAAAACCTGTATCATTTGAGTTATGGAATGGTTGATTTACCTTCAGGAAAAATGAAATCTCGAGAAGGAACTGTTGTAGATGCCGATGATTTAATGACTGAAATGTCTGATACTGCCAAAGAAATTTCGCAAGAATTAGGTAAATTAGATGGTTATTCTAATGAGGAGAAAAATGAATTGTACAAAACAATTGGATTAGGTGCTTTAAAATATTTTATTTTAAAAGTAGATCCTAAAAAAAGGATTTTATTTGACCCTAAATCGTCTGTAGACTTTCAAGGAAACACAGGTCCTTTTATACAATATACATACGCAAGAATACAATCTATCTTGCGTAAAGCAACGTTTAATTATTCTGCAGAAGTTTCTGATGTGGAATTACACATCAAAGAAAAAGAATTAATAAAACAATTGGAATTATATCCTGATGTAATTGAGCAAGCAGCTACAAATTATTCTCCGGCATTAATTGCAAATTATACATATGATTTGGTGAAAGAATTTAATTCATTTTATCAAAATGTGTCTATTCTAGGGGAATCAAATCAAACTAAAAAAATATTAAGAGTTCAGTTAGCACAAAATGTTGCTAAAGTTATAAAATCATCATTCAAACTGTTAGGTATACATGTTCCTAATAGAATGTAATCAATAAAATAAAAGATTATGAAATACGATATTATTGTTGTTGGTAGTGGTCCTGGAGGATACGTTACCGCTATTAGAGCATCTCAATTAGGTTTCAAAACAGCCGTTATAGAAAAAGAAAGTTTAGGTGGAGTTTGTTTAAATTGGGGATGTATACCTACTAAAGCTTTATTAAAAAGTGCTCAAGTTTATGAATACTTAAAGCATGTAGATCAATATGGTTTAAAAGCTGAATCTATTGATAAGGATTTTGAAGCGGTTATTAAAAGAAGTCGTGGTGTTGCTGAAGGAATGAGTAAAGGAGTTCAATTTTTAATGAAGAAAAATAAAATTGATGTTATTGACGGTTTTGGAAAGGTAAAAGTTGGGAAAAAGATTGATGTAACCACCAAAGATGGCAACGTAACTGAATACAGCGCAGAGCATATTATTATAGCAACTGGCGCACGTTCTAGAGAATTACCAAACTTACCACAAGATGGCGTAAAAGTAATTGGATACAGACAAGCAATGACTTTACCTTCTCAGCCAAAATCTATGATTGTTGTTGGTTCTGGAGCTATTGGAGTGGAGTTTGCTTCTTTCTATAATTCTATGGGAACTGATGTTACTATTGTTGAATTTCAACCAACAATTGTGCCAGTTGAAGATAAAGATATTTCAAAACAATTTGAACGTTCTTTGAAAAAGACTGGAATTAAAATTATGACGAGTTCTTCTGTAGAAACTATTGATACTTCTGGAGACGGAGTAAAAGCTACAGTTAAAACTAAAAAAGGTGAAGAAACTTTAGAAGCTGATATTTTATTATCAGCTGTAGGTATTAAAACAAATATTGAAAATATTGGATTAGAAGATGTTGGAATTATCACAGATAGAGATAAAATTTTAGTTAACGATTGGTACCAAACTAATATTCCTGGTTATTATGCAATTGGAGATGTAACTCCTGGACCTGCTTTAGCGCATGTTGCTTCTGCTGAAGGGATTACTTGTGTAGAGAAAATTGCTGGGCTACATACTGAGTCTATAGATTATGGAAATATTCCTGGTTGCACCTACGCAAGTCCTGAAATTGCATCTGTTGGATATACTGAAGAACAAGCAAAAGAAGCTGGATATAACTTAAAAGTTGGTAAATTTCCATTTTCTGCTTCAGGAAAAGCAAAAGCAGCTGGAACTCCTGATGGTTTTGTAAAAGTGATTTTTGATGCAAAATATGGTGAATGGTTAGGCTGCCATATGATTGGAGCCGGGGTTACTGATATGATTGCAGAAGCTGTTCTTGGACGTAAACTAGAAACTACTGGTCATGAGGTTTTAAAAACAATTCATCCTCACCCTACAATGAGTGAAGCAGTAATGGAAGCAGTTGCTGATGCTTATGATGAAGTTATTCATCTTTAGGCATTGCTAATTGAAAGAAAAACTATATATTTAAACTTAATTTTAGTTATTTTTGGTAAAATCTGGTTCTATAAATCCCCCACTTTAGCGATTAATTAAAATTTAAAATAAATAAATGGAATTCGTTGAGTGGTTTCTTAGCTATATCTATAAGATAAAGACTTTTCCTCTTATTATACAAATTACTATTGTTCTTACATTAGTTTTTATAACAGCTACCTTTTCTCTTATGATAACTATTTACACTATACGCAGAAGACATTATAGGTTACAAAGAATTCTTAAAAATAGTGTGCCTGAAATTATCAAATTATTTCATGACATTCTTTTCACTGATAAAAACTACAATGAGCAAGAAATATTCACAAAATTTGAAGATATCGTAAACGAAGTAAATAGAGAATCTTTGGATATTGGAATTGGAGTTTTAGTTGACTTTAAGAATGAAGGTAAAGATTCTGAAAAATATCCTTTAATTATAACAGCGTTAGGAATTATAGAACATTTAGAGCGAAAATTTGACTCACGTTCTAACAGTGAAAAAATCGATGCTTTCCAAGAAGCTTTTGTTTTAGATTTAAATAAATTTGATTCTAAAATATTAAGATATGCTTACAGTAAAAATAAACTAATTAGAAGTGAAGCAAGAAATTCGCATCTTGCATTAAGTTCTAATGACCCTTATAGATTTTTTGATGAATTTGATCGTAGATTAAGCAAATGGGATGAAATCGAATTAATGCAATATTTACTGTTACAAAAAGAGCGCGGGAATTTAGAAGGTTTAGGTAAATGGATTAACTATTCTAAAAATGATTCTTTGGTTATTTTTTTAATTAAAATGGTAGGATTCTTTAAACAAAAAGGTATCGATGAAATTCTAATTGAAAAATTAGAAGATGATAATTCTTTGGTTAGAGCTGAGGCAATTTCAACTTTAGGTGAGTTAAATATTTCAGAGACAGAGCAGGAGTTAATTGATAGATATTATACTGAACCTGAAAACTGCCAAGTTGCAATCGTACAAACAATTCAAAAATTTAATACTGGAAAATCTCTAAATTTTTTACAGGAAATCTTTGATGACTCTAACAATATTGACACAAAAAAAATCATTGCTGATGCAATTTTAAACTATAGCTATGAAGGCAAAATTGCTTTTCAGAATTTAAAAAATACTTTAAAGGGATTTGATCTTACAATTCTCAAGCATATTGAAACCCCATTAATAAAATATAAATAGATGTTTGATATATTTGTAAAAATTTATGAGTATTTTATCTTTTTCTATGCAACTTCGCTTATTCTTAGTTATGTAATTTTAGCTATTTTTTCATTCATTGCAATTAACAGATACAAAAGCTATAATACAGATATTGATGATGAAGAATTATTAAGTTCAGAACTTGCTCCGGGAATTTCTGTAATAGCTCCAGCTTATAATGAAGAAAAAACAATTATTATTAATGTAAAATCATTATTAACATTGAACTATCCTCTATTTGAGGTTATTATTGTAAATGATGGTAGTAAAGATGATACTTTAAAATTATTAATTGAGGAATTTGATTTAGTAGAAGCCCCTTTCGCTTATGTAGAAAAAATTAAAACAAAGCCCTACAAAAGAACATTCAAATCTCAAAATCCAAAATATGATATCCTTACCATAATTGATAAAGAAAATGGAGGAACAAAAGCAGACGCATTTAATGCAGGTTTAAATGCTTCCGTTTTCCCTTACTATTTGAATACAGATGTAGATTGTATTTTGGCAAGAAATACACTTACTAAAATGATAAAGCCAATTCTAAGTTCTAAAACAGCAGTAATAGCAGTTGGAGCAACACTTAGAATGTCTAATAACTGCGAAATTAAAGATGGAATTATTACAAGAGTAAGACCACCAAAAGCTTTAATACCACGTTTTCAAGAATTGGAATACATTAGATCTTATTTACTAGGAAAAATGGGGTGGGAATTGATAAATTCTGTTCCTAACGTTTCTGGTGGATTAGGAATGTTCGATAAAGATATTGCAATTAAAGCGGGTGGATATGGAGCAGATTCCCATGCAGAAGATATGGATATGTTAACAAGAATGGCGGCACATATGATGAATAATAGACTCGATTATAAAATTGGATACATACCATTGTCTTGTTGTTGGACAGAGGGACCTCCAAATCTTCAAATATTAGGCAGGCAAAGAACTAGATGGGCGAGTGGTTTATTTCAAATGTTTAGTGAACATAGAAAAATCTTATTTAACCCTACCTATAGAAGGCTAGGTCTAATAACATTCCCATATATCTTTATTTTTGAATTTTTAGCTCCAATAATTGAAGCTTTTGGTATTCTATTTTCTATTTTTTTACTTTTTTATGGTTACGTAAATTGGGAGTTTGCTCCTTTAATTTTATTATATTCATATACATTTGCGATAATGATATCTTCTATTGTAATTATTTGGGATCAAATGACATTTAAATATTATGATACTACAAGAGAAGTACTGTCACTTTTCTTAACTGCATTTATAGAACCAATCATATATCACCCATTAATAGTGTTCTTCTCTTTAAAAGGATATTTTAGTTTTATTACCTCTCAAGAACTTGCTTGGGGAACAATGACAAGACAAGGTTTTGATAAAGATGATGAAAATAAAAAATCTGATGGAAATAATAATAATAATAATAAAGTTGAAAAAACACCAAAGGATACTGAAAAAAAATCTAGTGTTTTGGAAAGGTTAAAGAAAAAGAAAAATTCAGGCACAGATTTTGAAACGATAAAAACATAAGTTACTTATTATGAAAATAAATAGGTCTATTTTAAGCCTTTTTGTGATACTTTCTTTTTCACAATTTAAATTACACTCTCAAGTTTATGATTCTTCCGATTTATATTTTGAAGAAGCAAAAAAAGATATTTCAGAAGAAAACTTTTCAAGAGCAGCAAAAATGAGTTGGAGAGGACTACAATTAGCCCCTACTGATTTAGATTTAAAAACACTTTTAGGCAAAGCCAATATGGAGCTTGGTAAATATGATACGGCGAGGTATGTTTTAAGACAAGTATACCTAAATAGAGGAAGACCCGATAGTGACATTTTAAGATATTTAGTTATTATTGAGCAAACCACTAAACATTATTCTGATGCCATATGTTATGTAAATGAATTATTAGAAATAACTCCATATAGTAGGTCTTGGTGGCTAAAAAAGATTCTCATCTATAAGGAAATGGGAAACTTTGAAGAAGCCGAAAGGGCGTTGAAAAGGTTACATGTAATTTATCCAGATGATACAGAAATTCAGAATGACTACAATTACATAATGCTGAATGACGGCAATAGTGCGGTAACTAATAAGAATTACGATGAAGCTAATGAAATTTATAATACCGTAATTGACAATGACCCCACCAATAAACCAGCATATATTGGAGTTATTCGTAATGAATTATTAAAAGGGAATCCAGAATTTGCTTTGCAATATACCAATAGAGCACTTCTGGAGCTAAAGTATGATGAAGAACTAATAACAAAAAAAATAGGACTTTTAGAGGAATTAGGAAGACATGAGGAAGCTATTGCATATATAAAAAATGGTAGGGATGTACCAAAAGACATGTTTCCTGAGATTCACGCTAAAACCTTGCCATATTTAATGCAACAATCGGCTGCGTTTAATGAGTATAATGACCCTTATGAAATTAATAAAAAGTTATATGAGTTAAATGGTAATTCTGAATCTCAAAACTATGTTATTAATAAGGCAATGGGTAAAGGTTATGATGGAGACGCTGAGTATCTTATAAAAAAAGGAATCAAAAAAAACCCTAACAACAAAAAACTTCAGATTCAATTAATGGAGCTTTACAGACCTATTAAGGATAAAGAACTTTTTGAAAAAGAAGTAATTAAATTACATGAAAAATTCCCAAATGATACAGATATTACATACAATTATAACTTAATTATGTACAATAGAGCTAAGACTTATGTTGAAAACAGACAGTTTGACTTAGCTTTAAAAATATACCAAGACTTAGTATCATCTCCTGATTTTACGAAAGAATCTGAACAGCAAATATTTGGTATTTATCTAGAACTAGGTCAATTTGACGAAGCTACAGAACAAGTAGATAAACTTATAGGATTGGAACCAGATAATCCTGATCATCTGTTAAGAAAATCTTCTTTATATGCAAAAATGGATTTATATGAAGATGCTTTGGATATAACAAGAGGTCTAGAACAAAATTATCCATTAAGTCAAAAATATCCAAGAATTTATGTTGGACAAACTGAAGATTATTCCAGATTTTTAATGAAGCTTCAAAGATATGAAAAAGCTTTAGAGGTTATTGAAGATGGCTTAACAAGAGAAAACAATAACAAAGATTTATTAAATTTAGCTATTAATGCCTCTTCGGCAATTCCTGATTACCCAAAAGGGATTAATTATAACAAAAGTGCCTTGAGTTTTTATCCAAATAATAAAAACTTTAAAATAAAATTATCTGGCTTACTTGCACAAAACAAGCAGTATAATGAGGCTATTGCCGTTTTAGATTCATTAGAAAACGTATACAAATACGATAGAAAAATTAAAAATTCTTTAGCAGAAGTTTTATTTTATCGGGGAAGAAATAATGAAAGTGAAGGACTAATTAACGAAGCTTTAGTAGATTATAATGTATCTGACTCTCTAAATCCTGCAGAAAAAAATTCTTTAAATAGAATGATAAATGTATACATTACTCAAAAATCTAATGATGAAGCTTTGAAATTCATTAATAAAAAAATTAAAAAATATCCAAATAATAACTTATTAAAGTTCAAGAAAGGAGTTGTTTACGAGTTAATGAAACAATATGATTCTGCATATTATTATCAACAATTTAGAGAAATTGATGATCTTTTTGAAAGGCAAAAATGGAGTTTAGCTTTAGAAAAACTTAGAGCTGAAAAGCTAAAAAATCAATTAGCGGCAACTTATACACAGGCAAATTCAGATTCAACTGCATTTAGTACATCCTTGGCTAGTATAAGTTATAATCATAGATATGATAAAAAAAACACATTTGGAGCTGATGTAAATTATGCAGCAAGAAGATCTGGAGTTGGTGCGCAGGCTGGTGTAAATTATTCGAGAATTTTTAACCCCACTCTTTATGCCGATGCTGGTGTCCTTTTTGGAAGTCAGTTTTTCCCAAAGTTTATTCTATATGGAAATGCTTATAAAGGTCTCAAAAGAGGGTTTGAAGTTCAAGCGGGTATAAGGTATATGTTTTTACAGAACGAAGTTAATTTTATAAGCCTTAACCTCGGAGGAGCAAAAACTTGGGAAGGTATCTGGCTAGGATCAAAATTATCACTAATGCGAGATGATAAATTCAATTATTTCAACTTTGTATCTCAGTCTCGAATTAATGTAAACTCTAGAGGAGACTATGTAAGTTTTTTATTTTCATTTGGTAGCGCCCCCTTTAATGAACAATTACCAGAGGAAGCAACTGCATTCCTAGATTTTTCAAATATACTCGTAGGTGCAGGTTATGGTTATAATATTTCACCAAAAACAAAATTATTAGCAAATGGATCTTGGACAAATTTTAAAAGTCCTATTACTGACAGTAATAGTATATTTTTTATCAATCAATATAACTTAAGCGTTTCAATAATAACAAAGTTCTAAATGTTTATTTCATTATTCGAGAATGTTTAAAAAAAATATAAATATCATTATAATTTTTATTAGCATAACAACCTTTTGTCAAAATAATGTTATACTATTTTCAAAAGAATATAAGATATCGCCTAAAATTAATATCCCTTTAGCTGCAGGTAAATTAGTAACCCTAGCAGCAACAGATTTCAATAAAAAAATTAAAAAAATAACAGGTGAAGCCTTACAAATTGAGAGAAGTAATAGCTTAAATACAAAATACAATTATATCTTATTAAGGATAAATCCAACTCAAAAACACAATTTTTGTATATATAAAAAAGGGGAAAATATTACAATTCAAGGTTCTTCAAGTCAAAATTTATTTTATGCTGTTAATGATTTTTTTGAAAGGTTTACCAACCTAAATTATTTAAAATACATCAAAAATAAAGAGATATTTGATTCTGAAATTAAAATACCTAAAAAATTCAACTTTTGCTCCGATCCTAGTTTTGAATACAGAGAACCATACTATTCATCAAATTTTAATCCTGAATTTAGAGCTTGGCACAAAACAAATTATTTAGAATTAGAATGGGGAATTTGGGGACATAACTTACCAAAAATTCTTAAAAAATACAATCTACCAGAAACTGTATATGCAAAAGTTGGAAATAAAAGAGTCAAAAGTCAATTTTGCTTTACTAGCAATAGTTTATTTAAGTACCTAGATAAAAGTGTGAAAAATATTTATAATAGTGATAATGCACTAAATAAATTTATGATTTTACCAAATGATAATAATATAGTTTGTACCTGCAGTGCTTGCAAAGCCATCGGCAATACTAAAGAAGATGCAGCACCTGCTGTATTTCACTTATTAAATAAACTAGCTCAAGCCAATAAAAGATCGACTTTTTTCACAGCTGCTTACAATACTGTAAAAGAAGTGCCAGAATTTAATGCCGAAAAAAATACAGGTATTTTTTACAGTACCATCGATATTCAAAAAGGAATACCGATAGAAAACACAAAAGTATTTCCAAAATTTGAAAATGAAATAAGTAAATGGCGTAAATATGTTCGTAATTTGTACATTTGGGATTACACCGTAAATTTTGATAACTATTTTGATATTTATCCAATTATTTCAACCACGCAAAAGAATCTAAAATTATACAAAAAACTTGGAGTGAACGGTGTGTTTTTGCACGGAAGTGAATATGTATACAGTACTTTCCAAGATTTAAAATCCACACTTTTTTCAAAGCTTTTATGGTATCCCGAAATAGATGTTAAAAAAGAAATTGAAATTTATTTTTCTGAAAAATATTCAAAAAATTTATCTAAAGTATTGACTAGCTATTATACCTTTATAGATGAAGCTTTTTTCATTAGTAATAAAGAATTGAGTATTTATAGCGGTATTGACAAAACTGTAAAAAAGTATTTAAATCCAGAAGTATTCTTTAAATTTTACGCTGAGTTTAATCAACATACGCAAAATAACAAATTTGATAAAGAATATCTAAAACTAGCATCTGCGCTCACTTTTCTTAAATTAGAGATTATGAGGTATAACGGTTTAGGAAAATATGGATTTGGAACTCTAAATGAAGAAAAACAAATTATTGTTAAAGCTGAGATTACCAACTTACTAACCAATTTAATAATTTATAGTAAGTCTGCAGGACTAAAGACTTATAACGAAAGAAATTATAAGATTAAAGAATACATTGATAGTTGGAGAAAATCTATCTATAGACACCATAAAAGACCACATTATTTTTATAAGAAAAAATTTGAGGTTTTCTCTAACTTGGATGAGGATTATAAAAACGTAAAAGTTCTTAATGATGGTGCTTTCGGTCTAAATGATTATAATACAAATTGGCACATTTCTTCTGTAGATAATTTAACATTAAAGATTCAAAAAAAAGGACTTGAAAAAGCTAAAAAAATTACGTTTTCTTTCTTACAAGACACAAAACATCATATTTACTATCCAAATTCCATAGAAATACTAGACCTTAAATATAAAGTAATCAAAAAACTAAAATTACAAACAGTAGAAACATTATTAGACACTAAAGAAATTTCGATTGATTTGCCTTCAAAAATAGACGACAATCAGCTTCCAGAAAGCTTTATTATTAGAGTAAATAAGAGAGTAATCATTGGTAAAAATGCTCTAGCTTGTGATGAAATTACATTTAATTAAAAAAAAGAGTAAATTTACAGTAATGAAAAATTTATTTATATTTATTTTAATAATACTTACTACAGGCTCTTGTACTATTACTCCGCCAGATATCAACACTGCAAGAAAAACCAAAATGGAAATTGTGGATCCAGAACGGCACTACTATCCTATTTTAAGAGGTTCAGAATTAAGTGTCGCTTATAAATTTTACAATAGAGGAAATGAACCATTAATTATATATGATGTACAAACGTCCTGCGGATGCATAAAAATTGACTTTCCACGTAATAGTTCAATTGGTAAAGATGATTTTAGTTTTATCACTTTAGATTACGACAGTTCTAAAAACATTGGTTTAGTAGAATTTTACATAACAATTGTTGCGAATACAGAAAAAAATGTTTTTACCACTATTAAATTCGATTTAAATGTGGTGAATTCACCTCATTACACAAAAGATTATGAAGAAATATATATGCAAAAAAGGAAAGAAAACTTAGCAGGAGAAGTTGATGGTGATTTAACGGAACAAGGATATTATGTTGATGATGAAAGAACAGTTAGATAATTACAAAGATATATTACCTCAAATGAAACAAAACATCAAATCACCTCAGATCAAACCAAATCAATAATTAATATTTACTGATTTATAAAGAACGAAGAATTGATAAATAACAAAAAAGTATTCTACAAAGAAATACTAAAGGCGCTTCTAAAGTTAATTATAGCGGGAATTTTTATTGGTTTATTAAGAAAATATGATTTAGTCATTGCTATATTTTTAATGTTAAAAATCATTCATAACGTTTACAAAGAAATCATAAAACCGAAAATTAATAAAAATTGGTTGTTTTTAATAGGTATGCTTTTAACAGGTTTTGGTGGTATTGTAGGTGAAACTTGGGGAGTATATAATGGTTACTGGGAGTATCATGAAGTAAGCAGAGAAATTCCTTTATGGGTGCCTTTTGCCTGGATGCTTGCATTTTACTATTTATACAAATTAGAAAGAAATATTATTCCACGTTTAAAAAATCAATCCCAAAAAAACAAGATAGTTTTAGCAATTCTAGTAGCTCTAATATTTCCAGCATTTGGTGAAATAATCACAATTTATTTAGGTGTTTGGACATATTATTGGCCCTATCAAATTTTTGGTGTTCCCATCTATGCATTTTTATGTTTACTTTTTGTACACATGCTAGTTTATTGGATTTTAAACCAAATTTGTAAAAAATGGAATATAAACGATATTGTTTTCAATTAAAATCTCCAACAAACAATTCTGGTTACCTTGTTTCCCTGACTTAAAGGAATTATCTTAAAATCTTTAACACCTATTTTTTTTGATGAGTTTTGTAAATTCTGCACATTTTCTTTCTTGGAAACTAAACTTGTAAACCATTTACTTTTATCAGGAAACAAAGAACTTTCAAATAAATAATTATGTAAAAAAGCTTTCTCACCTCCTACATACCACAATTCGTTACTATTCCCAGAAAAGTTTCTAACAGCATTATTACCCAAATTTCTAGTTTTTCTTAGGTTTGCACCTCTAGCTTCTTCTGCTGATTTATAAAAAGGAGGATTACACATTGTAGCTGAAAAAGAATCATCTTCTTCTATAATTCCTTTTAAAATATGTTTTTCATCAAACTGTTGACGAAGTTTGATATGCGTGTCTAAATTATTATCATCAATAATATCCTGTGCAATATCTAAAGAATCTAATTCAATATCTGTGGCCACAAATTTCCAATTATATTCTGCTACTCCTAATAAAGGATAAATACAAGTTGCGCCTGTACCAATGTCTAATATCGTTATCTCACATTCTTTGGAGAGTAAATCTGACAAATAGTGAATATAATCTAAACGTCCAGAAATTGGAGGACATAAATTTTCATCCGGAAAATCCCATTTAGAAATTGCATTATAAGAATATAGTAAAGCCTTATTTAGTTCCTTTACTGCCTTTGGGTTAGAGAAATCTATAGAAATAGAACTGTATTTATTTGTAATAACATACTTTTCTAATAATGGATTTATAGTAATAAGTTCCTTGAAGTTGTAACCTTTGTTGAATTTATTCTTTTTATGTAACCCTTTATCTTTCATTATAATTCTAAGAGTGTAAACTTTAAATCTAAAGGCTTTAATGAAGATTTTAAAGCTTCGATAAACGACACACCATATTCTACATAATATTCAGAAAAATTCCGCTGACGTTCTTCTAATAATTGATTTGGTAATAGTTCATTTTGAAGTTGCTTAATTCTGTAAACCAAATCGTGTTGCCTCCTCTTTTCCGCTTTTAACAAGCGTTTTTCTAGTTTTTCTAAACCTTTTATTTGTTTTCTTTCTTGGGCATTTACAGCATTCAAAAAAGTAATATCTGTTTTCTTAGCAACAGATTTTAAATCTATAAACTGCTTTTTCAAAAATTTGATTTTATGATCAAATTCAAATTTTAATTCAGAGTTGGAAATTATCTTTCTAGAAATCAATTCATATTGATTTAAAAAAACCTCGTGCTTAGAAATGTTTAACTTTTCTAGTTTTCGAGCTTGTTTTTCCGAAATAATTTGAACTGAATTTCTTAATAGTAAAATAGGAAAAGGAATATTTACAAAATTAAAGTAATCTTGCAATTCCAACCAATATGCCTGCTCTCCTCCTCCTCCAATATAACAAAGGTTTGGTAAAATTACTTCTTGATACAAAGGTCGCATAATTACATTAGGAGAAAATGCTGTCGGATTGTTATCTACTTCTTTAAGTATTTCTTCTCTAGAAAATGCAATTTTGGTATTATTAACTTTATAAACTTCACCTTCTAAAATAATACGCTCTCTAAAATCTTTACCTAAATAAAAGAGGTTAATTTCTCTTGGATTTACTTGAATTTTATAGTTTTCTTCAAGTTCTTTAATTGTTTTTGAAACAGTTTTAAAAGAAGTCCCATTTTGCAATTCATCCTTAACAATAGGTATAAATAATTGCTTTAGTTTATCATCATCTCCATCAATAATTAACAAACCATATTGCTTAAATAGTTGGTTGGATATAAAACGAGTTGCGTCTGCCAAATTTTGGTGCTTTAAATAACCTTCAGAAAATAGTTTTGTTAAATAATTCGCATTTTTTGAATTACCTAAATGCTCTGAAAAAACCTCAAAAACATCTGATAATCCTTCTGTTGAAAAACGTCCTACTGCTCCGCTATTTTCGCTGTTCCATTGAACTTTCTTACCATCAAAATTAAAATAATTAATTTCATCAAAATCATGATCTTCTGTTGCCATCCAATACACAGGAACAAAATTTTGTTGTGGAAATTCTACTGATAACTT